>Ga0129336_10001444_pt1 | contig 14410 bp, 12 predicted proteins | sample CPB6_02_DNA_FD_96878 | JGI IMG/M metagenome (GOLD analysis project Ga0129336, IMG submission 96878) | Freshwater to marine salinity gradient microbial communities from Chesapeake Bay, USA - CPBay_Sum_0.6_0.2_DNA | ecosystem: Environmental > Aquatic > Marine > Coastal | place: USA: Chesapeake...
ATCCTTCCAAGGGTTACAAGCGGCTCTTTCCCGGCAACCTGGTCCGACTCAAGGGTGGCTACGTGGTTGAATGTACCGGTTGCCTGCGCGATGAAAATGGCCTGGTGCAAGAAGTTCACGCCATGGTGATCGCCAACACCAAAAGTGGCACGCCGGGCGCTGACAGCGTCAAGGCCAAGTCGGCCATCACCTGGGTTAGCACGGCCGATGCAGTCAGAGCCGAAATTCGACTCTACGATTTACTGTTTACTGACCCGCAACCCGACGCGGGCGGCAAGGACTTCCTCTCAAGCCTGAACCCGCAAAGCCTGGTCACCCTTGAAGCCTACCTTGAGCCCTCACTGGCGATGGCTGCGCCCGACGACAAATTCCAGTTCGAACGTCATGGCTACTTTGTGGCTGACCGACTGGAGCACACCCCAAATAGGCCGGTTTTCAATCGGACCACAGGTCTGAAAGATAGTTGGGCCAAATAGCCTTTATCTGAGGGGAAATGCTCTGTTTCTCCCCTGTCAGAGGGAAGAATTGAGGGAAAAACAACAATTACGAGGGAAAAAATGGTTTTCCCCCTTGGAAATGCGTTTTTTCTCCATTAGCATTCCCTCTGCCAGTGAAGAGCAATCTCCTTTGGCAATCAACTAACTTCTAGAAGGAAATCAGACCATGGCAACTGCAAAGAAAGCTCCGGCTAAAAAGAAAGCCGCCGCAAAGAAAGCTCCCGCTAAAAAGGCTGCAGCCAAAAAAGCTCCGGCTAAAAAAGCTGTAGCGAAGAAAGCTCCCGCCAAGAAGGCCCCTGCCAAGAAAGCTGCAGCCAAAAAAGCTCCGGCTAAAAAAGCCGCCGCCAAAAAGGCTCCTGCCAAAAAGAAGGCCCCTGCCAAGAAGCGCACCCCCAATGCTGCCTTCATGAAACCCTTGACGCCCAGTGCAACTCTGGCCGCCGTGGTTGGTAGCAGCCCCCTGCCCCGCACTGCGGTGGTCAGCAAGATGTGGGACTACATCAAGAAAAACAAACTGCAGGACAGCGTCAACAAGCGCATGATCAATGCCGACGACAAACTGCGCGCCGTCTTCAACAAGGGCCAGGTATCCATGTTTGAAATGGCTGGCCTGATCGGCAAGCACCTCAAATAATTTCAGGCTTGACCTGAGTCATGAAGGCCGGCTAATGCCGGCCTTTTTCATTTCGCAAGTAAGCTGATCGCTTGCGCACTGACTATCCCTCTGTTTCAATCAGAGCGACTGAGGAGACTGTTGAATGAGCGTGAGCATCACATTTCTTGGCGGGGCCAACACGGTTACCGGTTCAAAATACCTGGTCTGTCATGGTTCGCAACGCGTGCTTGTGGATTGCGGACTCTTTCAGGGCTACAAGCAGTTACGGCTCAGAAACTGGAATCCGCTGTCAGTGGCTCCAAATCGCATCGAGGCCGTTGTTCTCACCCATGCACACCTTGACCACAGCGGCTACCTGCCTTTGCTGGTGCGAGAGGGTTTTCAAGGCCCTATCTTTGCCACACCCGGAACACGCGATCTCTGTGGCCTGCTACTTCCTGACAGCGGTCATATTCAGGAAGAGGATGCCGCTTATGTGAATCGACATGGTTTGTCAAAGCGCGAGCAAGCTCTCCCCCTGTACACGCTGCGTGATGCCAAGGCGTGCCTACCCAGAATCAAGGCCTATGGTTTTGGCCGGACGTTTGAACCGCTGCCTGGATGGCACGCCACCTTTACCCAGGCCGGTCACATCCTGGGAGCAGCCAGCGTTCTGCTGGAAGTGGGGGGGCGGCGCATTCTGTTCTCTGGTGACCTCGGTCGCACCGATGATCTCATGATGAACCCACCTGAGTCTGCGCCTGCAGCAGATACCGTATTGATCGAATCGACCTACGGAGATCGGGAACACCCCAGTGAAGACTTGCTGGCCGAACTTGCTCCAGCCCTGCAGCGACTGATCAAGCGCGGCGGCGTGGCCGTGGTGCCGGTCTTTGCGGTAGGTCGCGCCCAGGCCTTGTTGCATGCAATTACAGAACTCAAAAATGTAGGGGAACTACCCAAATCGGTACCGGTTTTTCTGGACAGCCCGATGGCCATCCGGACCACCCACCTGTTTTCAGAACACACGGCCACCCTGCGTCTGACCAGCCGACAAATCAAGGACCTTACTCACTGCGCCACCATGATCAATACGCCAGAGGAGTCCAAGGCCTTGGCCAAGCGTCATGGGCCCATGGTAATCCTGTCAGCCAGTGGCATGGCGACCGGCGGGCGGGTCTTGCATCATCTCAGTCTCTATGCAGGTGATCATCGCAACATGATCATCCTGACCGGTTACCAGGCTCCCGGCACGCGAGGCGCCACCTTGGCCAGTGGCGCTGGATCAGTAAGGATTCACGGCCATGATGTGACAGTCAATGCTGAAATCATTCAGCTTCAATCTGCATCAGCGCATGCCGATGCCACACAGCTGATGAACTGGTTGCGCACCATGCCCAAGCCTGCCCCACAGGTTTACATCGTGCATGGTGACATGGGCGCCTCCGATCAGTTACGCAGTCGCATCAAACGCGAGTTGGGTTGGTCGGCACAGGTACCGGAGCACGGGGCGACGCTGCCTGGCTGAGGCACTGGCGTGCCAAAATCCAGTCAGACTTCAGGCAAGGCTAGCAGGCGTGAGCGAGCCGCCCTGTACTCTTGGCGCAATTGATCCACCAGTTCGGCTGTACTACGTACCGACCGGATGGCGCCAATCCCTTGCCCCGAGCCCCAGATATCCTTCCAGGCCTTGGCAGCCTGGTTGGCAAAGTTCATCTTGCTGGGATCGCTGACGGGCAGATTCTCCGGATCCAATCCGGCAGCGCGAATACTTTGGGCCAGGTAATTGCCATGCACGCCCGTGAATAGATTGCTGTAGACAATGTCATCGGAGGTTCCCTCAACAATCCCCTGCTTGTACGCGTCGCTGGCTCGGGCTTCGTGCGTGGCAATAAAAGCAGAGCCGATGTAGGCAAAATCTGCGCCCATGGCCAGGGCAGCGAGTACAGACGCCCCGTTGGCGATCGCACCACTCAAGGCCAGGGGCCCATCAAACCACTGGCGAATTTCCTGAATTAGGGCAAAGGGACTTTTCACTCCCGCATGGCCACCCGCACCGGCGGCCACCGCAATCAATCCATCAGCGCCCTTTTCAACGGCCTTGTGAGCGAATCGGTTGTTGATGATGTCATGCAAGACCACCCCGCCATAGCTATGGGCTGCCTGATTGATTTCTTCACGCGCCCCTAACGACGTGATGATGACCGGCACCTTGTACTTGACGCACAGGGCCATATCCTGCTCCAGGCGGTCATTGGACTTGTGCACGATCTGGTTGATCGCAAAGGGCGCGGCCGGTCGCAGGGGGTTGGCCCGATTGTGGGCTGCCAGGGCTTCCGTGATTTCAGCCAGCCATTCGTCAAGCTGGGAGGCCGGGCGTGCATTTAGCGCGGGCATGGCTCCCAAGACACCACTGGTGCACTGCGCGATCACCAGCTTGGGATTGCTGATGATGAACAGGGGCGAACCGATGATGGGCAGCGGCAGGTTCTGCAGCACGGGTGGAAGCTTGGACATTTGCACCGAAGTCATAAAGAGTCGACTGCCATCATCGTCACACTGTCGGCGCCTTCAATGATGGCGTCACGTGTCGCTGGAATCTGGCTCAGAATGTGATCAGCATAAAACCGGGATGTGGCAATTTTTGCCTGCATGAATTCCTGATCATCGGCCAGATGGATCTGGGCGGCCAACAACGAACGCGCCATTTGCCAACCCGCGATCAGGTTACCAGCCAGCATCAGGTAAGGAACGCTGCCGGCATAGACGGCGTTGGGATCTTTCTGATTGCACAGAAATTCCACCACCTGCACAAAAGCCTTGCGGGCTGCCGCGAGTCGTTTGGCAACGACCATGGCATCTGGGCTAGCCTGCTTGATCAGGTCAGCCTCTGTTTTCTCAACCTGCAACGCGATGGCTTTGGCGGTCAGGCCGCCGTCGCGCAGGGTCTTGCGCCCCACCAGGTCATTGGCCTGGATTGCGGTTGTACCCTCATAGATGGTCAGGATTTTCGCGTCCCGGTAATGCTGGGCCGCTCCGGTTTCTTCAATAAATCCCATCCCCCCATGAACCTGTACGCCCAAGGAGGTCGCCTCGAGACCCATTTCAGTGCTATAGCCCTTGACCAGCGGGACCAGGAATTCATAAAAGGCCTGGTTCTGTTGACGCGCCTCTGGATCGGGATGGTGATGCGCCGCGTCATGCGCTGCGGCCGCAACACAGGCCATGGCGCGGCACCCTTCGGTATTGGCGCGCATGGTCATCAGCATGCGTCTGACGTCCGGATGATGAATGATGGGAGCGCTGGTCTTGAGCGACCCATCCACAGGCCGACCCTGCACACGGTCACGCGCATACCTGACCGCCTGCTGATAGGCGCGCTCCGCCACGGCAATACCCTGAACACCGACTGCAAAACGCGCGGCGTTCATCATGATGAACATGTATTCCAGGCCACGGTTTTCCTGGCCCACCAGATAGGCCACAGCGCCTTGCTGATCACCGTACTGCAGGACAGCCGTTGGGCTGGCTTTGATGCCCAGTTTGTGCTCAATGCTGACGCAATGCACATCATTGCGCTGGCCCAGGCTTGCGTCCGGGTTGACAAGAAATTTTGGCACCACAAAGAGGCTGATCCCCTTGATGCCCTCTGGTGCCCCTGTAACCCGGGCCAAGACCAGATGCACGATGTTTTCAGCCAAATCGTGCTCACCGTAGGTAATGAAGATCTTGGTGCCAAATACCCGGTAACTGCCATCGGGCTGGGGTTCTGCCCGACTTCTCACCAGCGACAGGTCAGATCCAGCCTGGGGTTCGGTCAGGTTCATGGTGCCAGTCCAAGCCCCGGAAACCAATTTGTCCAGGTAAGTCTGCTTCAGCGCATCCGAGCCGGCAGTCAGGAGTGCCTCGATCGCCCCATCTGTAAGCAAAGGGCACAGGGCAAAACTCAGGTTGGCGCTGTTGAGCATCTCCACACAGGCAGCAGCAATTGCCTTGGGAAGGCCCTGGCCACCACTTTGCACCGGGTGTTGGAGACCCTGCCAGCCACCCTCAATGTATTGCCTGTAGGCTTCAGCGAACCCTGGGGTGGTGGTGACATGTCCGTCGTGCCAGCTTGAAGGGTTGCGGTCACCCTCCCTGTTTAGGGGTGCCACAATCTCTTCATTAAATTTGGCAGCTTCTTCAAGAACAACGCGCGCAGTATCAAGGCCCGCATCCTCAAATCCCGGCAAGCTGGCAATTTGCTCGAGATTCGCCAGGTGCTTGAGATTGAACAACATGTCCTTGACAGGGGCAACATAACTCATCTTTGACTCCGATACCAGGATGCCGTGGGCGTAAATTCTTGAAGGTCGGACTTGCTGTTGTCGATCAGAGCGACTGGACCAACTCCGGCACAGCACTGAACAGATCGGCCTCCAGCCCATAGTCTGCAACACTGAAAATTGGCGCTTCCGGATCCTTGTTGATTGCCACAATCACCTTGCTGTCTTTCATGCCAGCCAGGTGCTGTATGGCGCCGCTGATACCGCAAGCAATATAGAGCTGCGGCGCCACAATCTTGCCCGTCTGTCCGACCTGCAGATCGTTGGGGGCATACCCGGCGTCAACCGCAGCACGGCTGGCGCCAATGGCAGCACCCAGCTTGTCCGCCAGTGGCGTGAGCACTTCATTGAATTTTTCACTGGAGCCCAGGGCCCGCCCCCCCGAGACGATGATTTTTGCTGCCGTCAACTCGGGGCGATCGCTTTTGGCCAGTTCGGCCCCCACAAAGCTGGACCGGCCGTTTTCGTCAACGGCAGGACTACTCTCCACCATCGCCTGTGCGCCACTGGCGGGAGCTGCATCAAAACCCGTGGTCCGCACGGTGATCACCATCACAGGGTCGGTACTTTGGACGGTCGCGATGGCATTGCCCGCATAAATAGGACGCTCGAAGGTATCGGCAGCGTCAACCCGGGTGATATCGGATATTTGAGCGACATCGAGCTTGGCGGCAACCCGAGGGGCCGTGTTTTTACCCGAGGCCGTTGCCGGGAAAAGAATGTGACTGTAGTTGGCAGCGAGCGATAGCACCTGGTTGGCCAGGTTTTCTGCCAATCCGTGAGCCAGCGAGGGGCCATCGGCGTGAATCACCTTGCTCACCCCAACAACCTGCGCCGCAGCGGCCGCGGCATTGGCCGCGTTATGACCAGCCACCAGGACATGAACCTCGGCACCACAAGCTAGCGCTGCAGTGACGGTGTTGAGAGTGGCCGCCTTGATAGAGGTGTTGTCATGTTCGGCAATTACGAGTGAGGTCATATCAGATCACCTTCGCTTCATTCTTGAGTTTAGAGACCAGGGTAGCCACATCTGGCACCTTGATGCCTGCGCCCCGCTTGGGAGGCTCAGTCACCTTAAGGGTTTTGAGCCGGGGGGTGACATCCACGCCAAGCTCCTCAGGTTTGAACACTTCAAGCTGCTTTTTCTTGGCCTTCATGATGTTGGGCAGGGTGACATAACGAGGTTCGTTCAGGCGCAGATCGGTTGTGACCACCGCAGGCAACTGGACCCGGACGGTTTCCAGTCCGCCGTCAACCTCACGGGTAACTTTGGCAACACCTTCCTCAAGTTCCAGGCGGGAGGCAAAAGTTGCCTGCGGCGCGTCTGCCAGAGCGGCCAGCATCTGGCCCGTCTGATTGGCATCGTCGTCGATGGCCTGCTTGCCCATGATCACCAGCCCGGGCTGTTCCTTGTCCATCAATGCCTTGAGCAGCTTGGCAACTCCCAGGGGTTGCAAATCTTCGTTACTTTCGACCAGGATGGCACGGTCGGCACCAATTGCCATGGCCACCCTGAGGGTCTCCTGACACTGTGTGACGCCACAGGATACGGCGATCACTTCGGTGGCCTGACCCTTTTCCTTCAAGCGTACCGCTTCTTCAACCGCGATCTCGTCAAACGGGTTCATGCTCATCTTGACATTCGCGATATCCACGCCCGTTTGATCCGACTTGACCCGGACCTTCACGTTATAGTCAACCACGCGCTTGACGGGGACCATGATTTTCATGAGCAAACTCCAGCTAAATGCAATAAAAGATAATTGACGCTTACGTCAACCTGTTGATTTTAGTCGCCCTCAAAACGGTCGCCGATCAAACTCAAAATAAGCGAAGGACTGAATTCCCAGACCTGGCACAGGTCCGATATCAATGGCAGGATCCAGGTTTCAGGAATTTTTTGCCAATCGTCACCTTCAAAGACTTGCTTTCAGTTAAATTTCTGAAGCAGCAAAGTGCCGCTCGTGCTGTTCAAACAGGAGATTTTCATGAACCCATCGTCCAAACTTCCCAGGCGCCAACTGTTGGCTGCTGCCGTAGCTGTCGGTGGAACATCCCTGGGATCAGCAGGATTGGCTGAAGGTTCGAAGCAGGATGGAAAAGGCGCTGTGACAAAAGGCGATGTGGTTGATCACAAGGTGGTATACCAACTCAACCGGGCTGATGCTGACTACCAACTGGCCATTCTCAATTCGATTGGGGCGATGCTCAAAAAATATGTGGATGATGTCACCATTGCCGTGGTGGTCTTTGGGCCGGGCCTTCATTTGCTGGCAAAAAAACCCAAGCGGCCCGTGCCCAAGACTCACCAACAGAGGGCACGTGGAATGAGCGAATCGTATGGCGTCGAATTCGTGGCCTGCGGCAACACGATGAATACACTGGGTTGGACCAAGGACGACCTGTTTGATTTTGTCCGCGTCGAGGAAGTGGGTGCCTCATCGATCATGGAACGCCAGGAAAAGGGATACGCCTACATCTCCTGGTAGCTTGAACGTTCTCCAGCGCCGATTAAGCTCATCAACGGGGCAACCAACATACCAGATAGTTTTTGTTCAGACCCCAGCCAGAACGCGCAGGTGCGCCTCAACGCTACGCCCCAGAGCGCTCAGGTTATAGCCGCCCTCCAGGCAGGAAACCAGGCGTTCGCTGGCATGTCGTCTGGCCACCGCCACCAGTTCCTGGGTAATCCAGGCGTAATCTGCCTCAACCAATCCAAGCTGCCCCAGGTCATCTTCGCGATGGGCGTCAAAGCCGGCACTGACAAAAATCAGCTCAGGCCGATGCGCCTCCAGCCTGGGCAGCCAGAGGTCGCGCACCAATTCTCTGATCACTGCGCCTTTGGTATAAGCGGGCACTGGCACATTGACCAGGTTGTCAGCATCTGAGCGCGAGCCGCCGTGCGGGTAAAACGGATGCTGATAAAAGCTGGCCATCAGGATGCGCTCATCGCCGGCAACAATGTCCTCCGTGCCGTTGCCGTGGTGCACATCGAAGTCCACTATGGCCACCCGTTTGAGTCCATGCCGCTCAAGTGCGTATTTGGCCGCCAATGCCACGTTGTTGACAAAACAAAAACCCATGACTTGATCGCGGCAGGCGTGGTGTCCCGGCGGACGCACTGCACAGAAGGCATTTTCGAGCTCACCAGCAATTACTGCATCGGTAGCGGCCATGGCTGCACCCGCAGCTCGCAGTATGGCCGCCCAGGTGAATGGATTCATGGCCGTGTCAGGGTCAATCTGTGAGTAGGGTGGGCCACCAGCCTCACGATCTTCCTGCAAACGAATACTCTGGCCACGCAGCGCATCAACATGTCGACGGGTATGGGCCAGCTCAATTTCATCGAGCGAAGCCAGCGGTGCCTCAACACGGGTCAGAGCATCGCCCAGACCCGAGACCAGCAGTCGATCCTCGATGGCACCCAGACGGTCCGGGCATTCGGGATGCCCCTGCCCCATTTCATGGCGGTGACAGTCCTGATGATAGAAATAACCGGTCTTGCTCACGATCTCATCCAAAAAGAGGAAATTAAGTTAAGGTTCAACCATGGAAATGAAGCACAAGCTCAAGGGTCTGACTGATCAGCTTAACACGGTCATTGTTGGCAAGCCAGATGCGATCACCGACTGTGTCACCTGCCTGCTCGCCGCTGGCCACCTGTTGATCGAGGACATCCCCGGCGTGGGCAAGACCACCTTGGCGCACGCTCTGGCCCGCAGCCTGGGCCTGCAATTCAATCGGGTGCAATTTACGGCCGACCTGATGCCCAGTGATATCACCGGCGTTACCGTTTATGAGCGGCACAAGGAAGGCTTTGTCTTTCATCCCGGACCCATATTCACCCAGGTTTTGCTGGCTGACGAAATCAACCGCGCCAGCCCCAAAACGCAGAGCGCCTTGCTGGAGGCCATGGAAGAGCATCAGGTCACCGTCGAGGGTCAGTCCCATACCCTGCCCTCTCCCTTCTTTGTCCTGGCCACACAAAATCCTTACGACCAATTGGGAACGCATGCCCTGCCCGCTTCCCAGTTGGACCGATTTCTGATGTGTATTTCCCTTGGCTACCCGGACCGCAGTGCCGAGCGCGAATTGCTTTTTGGCCAAGACCGCAGGGCGTTGGTCGCCTCTTTACCGTGCCAGCTACCCCCCCAGGCGTTGTTGGAACTACAAACACAGGTTCAGACCATTTATGTGTCTGCCGCCCTGATGGACTACCTGCAGAACCTGATGGCCGCCACCCGGAATGGACGCTGGTTTGTCCAGGGGCTGTCGCCCAGAGCAGGTCTTGCGGTCTTGAAAGCGGCACGCGCCCGCGCCTTGATCGGGGGACGCGACTTTGTTACTCCCGATGACATCCAGTCGATACTGCCACAAACCATTGCCCACCGTTTGACCCCTGTACAAAGCGCGGGGCGCACGCCGAGGGAACAGGTTCGTGCCATGGTGGACTCCCTTGAGCTGGCCTGAGCCATCGTATGGGCGGACTGCAACACATGCCATACCCGATCCGTCGATTCCTCCATGCCTGCCAACAGCCCCGGATCAAGCTGTCTGCCCGATGGCATGCCTGGGTCCAATCCAGAGCCCCGGCCCAGGACAGTCTGGTTCTGACACATCGCAATGTCTACATCCTGCCCACCCGCTCCGGGTTGATGCTGGCTGTCACCTTGCTCGTCCTGTTAATAGCATCCATCAATTACCAGATCAACCTGGGTTACCTGCTGACCTTCCTGCTCGCCGGTAGCGCACTGGCCAGCATGCTGGTTTGCCACGAGACACTGCGGGGGCTGTCACTCAAGCTGCTTCCCGTGCAACCGACCCACGCCGGCATGCCCATGCCCATCAACGTGGAAGTCAACAACCCAAGCAACCGGCAGCGCAATGGGCTGCAGCTTCAATTTCGTGGCCAAGCGCAGCCAGTCTGGCTGGAGTTGCCTGAGCGAGGCCACGCAACCGCCCAACTGGTATTGCGACCCCAACAGCGGGGTCGTCTGGAATTGCCAGCGCTGAGACTGGAGACCCATTTTCCGATCGGGGTTTTTCGCGCCTGGGCCTGGTGGTCACCCGCGGCCCAGGTGCTGGTCTACCCCGCAGCAGAGACCCATCCGCCCCCATTGCCCCATGCAAGCCAGGGTGAATCCAACCTTGACCCTGGACAGCTCGGGACCCAAATTACCAGCTGGGATGGCGTCCGACCCTACCGACGCAATGACCCCTTGCATCGGATTGTTTGGAAGAAGGCCGCACACCATCGTGATCTGGTCAGTCGCGATGACGAGCCTGCGCCACAAGGTCAGTTGGTGTTGAGTCTGTCAGATTGCCATGGCCTGGGGCTGGAGGAGGGCTTGTCCCGACTGTGCGCCTGGGTGTTGGAGGCCGAACAATCAGGTCTGCGTTATGGCCTGAGGCTACCCGCCCAGATGATCGATCCAGACGTCGGGGCAATCCACCAGCAACGTTGCCTGGAGGCCTTGGCCCTATGCTGAGATCATTGGTATCCCTGCCACGTGACAGCCGTGACTGCCTCTTTCTCCTGCTGGTGATCGCTTGGGTGACCTCGCCGCTCGTGGCGCACCTGCCGCTCTGGTCAGTCGCCTGGGTGCTGGGCATGCTGATCTGGCGCGGCTGGCTGGCGTGGCGATCACGCCCCTTGCCCGCCAGATTTTGGCGGCTGCTGCTGCTGTGTTTGGGCGTTGCTGCCACGGCTTGGAACTACCGCACCCTGCATGGACGTGACGCTGGCGTCACCCTGCTGGTAATTCTGCTGTCCCTCAAAACACTGGAACTGCGTGCCCGCCGCGACGCCCTGGTGGTGTTTTTTCTCGGCTTCTTTGTCATGCTCACCAGCTTCTTTTTCTCGCAATCCCTGCTCTCAGCCCTGGCAATGCTGCTTGGGCTCCTGGGTTTGCTCACCGGATTGGTCAACAGCCATCGGCCTACTGGGCGACCGGCGCTGACCCAAAGTGCCAAGACGGCGCTACGCCTCATGGTGCTCGGCGCACCCCTGATGTTGCTTCTGTTCCTGCTTTTTCCACGCTTTAGCCCTATTTGGGGGAATCCGGATTTCACAGGCAGCGCCCGTAGCGGTTTGAGTTCGTCCATGCGGGTGGGCAGCATCACCCAACTGGCGCTGGATGACAGTGTTGCCATGCGGGTTCGCTTTGAAGGGACGCAACCGCTGCCGCAGGAACTTTATTTTCGGGGGCCCGTCCTCACCACCTACGACGGCACTGAGTGGACGAGTCTGAAACCAAGTTTTCCTCAGCGCTATTTGCCCCAAGCTCTGCTTGAAGTCTCTGGACCGTCCCTGCGATATGAAGTGACCCTGGAGCCCTCAAAAAAGCCCTGGTTGATGACCCTGGATGCCGCACCCGATGGGCCACAATCCGCCGGCTCGCCCTTGGGCAGACCTCGCATGACCAGAGAACTCCAATGGCTTTCCGACGCGCCCATCAACGATGTCCTGCGTTACCGTGCGCAGAGTTATCCAAGCTTTCAACATGGGCCGCTACGGGCGGTGACCGGGCTGCAGGATTATCTGGAACTCCCCCCCGGCTCAAATCCCCGCACCCTGGCGCTGGCCATCCGCATGCTCCATGAGGCCCGTGGCAAGGCCGATCAGCCGCAGGCTCAGGATCTGGTCAACGCAACCCTGGCCATGCTGCGCAGTGGTGGCTACCGCTACACCCTGGAGCCCGGGCCTTACGGCCAACATACAGCCGACGAATTCTGGTTTGATCGCAAGGAGGGATTTTGCGAACACATCGCCTCCTCTTTTGTGGTGTTGATGCGGGCTCTGGGCATTCCTGCGCGAATTGTCACCGGCTATCAAGGGGGTGACTACAACCCGCGGGGGAATTACTGGGTAATACGACAAAGCGATGCACACGCCTGGTCGGAGGTGTGGTTGGCAGGACGCGGGTGGGTGCGAGTGGATCCAACAGGTGCTGTTTCGCCGGGCCGAATTGGCACCTTACAGCGCCTGGCGCAGCCTGGCGGTGTGATGGCTGCCGTACTTGGTGCAGTCAACCCGGTCTGGTCAGTTAATCTGCGCGCTTACTGGGATACCGTCAATTACAACTGGCAGCAATGGGTCATCAACTACACCCAAGGCCGTCAATCTCAGTTGCTGCAGACCTTTGGCCTCAAGTCGGCCGTCTGGGGCCATCTGCTATGGCTTCTGATCGTAAGCAGTGTGCTGGCCAGTCTGGCCTGGCTGGCTTGGACCCTCTGGCTCCTGCCCCGAAAGGATCCATGGCTGAAGCTGCTGGCAACCGCGCGCCACAAGTTGCGCCGCGCGGGTCTGGTCCTGCCGCCGCATTCGACGCCACGCGAAATGGCTAACCTGCTGCGCCACAACAGCCGCCTTTCGAATTTAAGTCCAGTCCAACGCAGTGCCCTGGTGGATTGGCTGTTGCACCTGGAAGCACAACGCTATGGCAAAGCCGATGAGAAAATCAGGAGTACTGACTTGCGTCGATTGGTGAAACAGGCAAAACAATTGAAATGGCCTATCTGAGCGCACTACCCTTCAAATGCATTGCCGTGCTTGCTCTGCTATTGGGCCCGTGCTTTGGAGAAGCCGCCCCCGCGGGCATGAGCAGCAGCAAAAAAGCAGCCGGCCCACTGTATGCCAACCAGACACAGGCCATGGCATTGGCCGATGAAATCGCCAAGCGACACGAACTCGACCGAACCTGGGTCAGGCGGGTGATTGCCCAGGCCCGCTTTCAGCCCCAAGTGGTCAAGCTGATGACGCCCTTGCCCACGGGTGTCCCTAAAAACTGGGGCGCCTACCGTGAGCGTTTCATTGAATCCAGACGAATAGATGCTGGAGTGGCTTTCTGGCGAAAGCACCGCACATGGCTTGAACAGGCCGAGAAGCACTATGGCGTGCCGGCCTGGTTGATCGTTGGGGTGATTGGGGTGGAAACACTTTACGGGCAGCAGACCGGGACATTTCGCGCTGTGGATGCCTTGACCACCCTGTCCTTGGATTTTCCTTCGTCTCATCCGCGGGCAGCTGAGCGAACACAGTTTTTTCGCACTGAACTGGGCCATCTGCTGGCTCTGAAGACTAGCGGATTGAACCCGCTGAAACTGCGCGGAAGTTTTGCCGGGGCGCTGGGGCTGCCGCAATTCATGCCCTCCAGCTGGCGCCGTTTTGCGGTTGATTTTGATGGCGATGGCCGAATTGACCTGTTGAACAACGTCCCGGATGTGATTGGCTCGGTGGCCAACTATTTCAAGACCTTCAACTGGCAAACCGGCATGCCCACCCACTATGCCGTTGAATTTGACCCGGCTCGTCTGGATCTGGAAACCCTGCTGGCGCCCGACATCCTACCCACCTTCTCGGTCGCCAGTTTCGTCGACAAGGGCGCTTTGCCAGATTCGCAAGGCCTACATCACCCCGGGAAATTGGCTCTGATCGAGCTGCAAAACGGCGATGCCCCTCCTACCTATGTGGCCGGTTCCGACAACTTTTACGTGATCACCCGCTACAACTGGAGCAGCTATTACGCGATGGCGGTGATCGAGTTGGGGCGTGCGGTGCAGGCCAGCCTGCCACCCTGAGAGCAAGCTGCCCTAGCCTGGTTGGTGTTGCCAATAACGGCGCGCAGACTCCCGCTGGCAGTTGACCTCGCCCGGGGCTATCGAGCGCCAGTGTGCTGCGCCGCAATGCGCTGAGTCATACACCCTGATCTTGCGATCCTGATAGCGCGCCATCACCACCTCAGCCGGATGACCGAAACGGTTGCGGTAGCCAGCCTGCACCAACGCAGTGTGCGCCGCCACGGCATCGAGAAATTCCGGGCTGCTGGAGGTTTTGCTGCCGTGATGGGGAACCAGCAGAAGATCTGACTTCAGGGTTGCGCCCGAATTGACCAACTCGATTTCCTGGTTACGCTCGATATCACCTGCCAGCAAGGCGCTGGCCGATCCACTCTGGATGCGCAGCACGCAAGACAGCGCATTGGTTCGCTTCA
>Ga0129336_10001446_pt1 | contig 14403 bp, 22 predicted proteins | sample CPB6_02_DNA_FD_96878 | JGI IMG/M metagenome (GOLD analysis project Ga0129336, IMG submission 96878) | Freshwater to marine salinity gradient microbial communities from Chesapeake Bay, USA - CPBay_Sum_0.6_0.2_DNA | ecosystem: Environmental > Aquatic > Marine > Coastal | place: USA: Chesapeake...
AGAAACTGCTTGCTGCAATCCGCGCAGCTCGTATCCACCCTCAGAAATGACGCTTGAACAAATCTGTTTTAATGTGCTACTGCTTGCAGTTGCTGCAGTATTTTCAATTTCATATCGCAATGGAAGAGAAGCGGTTGTGATATAAGTTGATGTGATCAAGTTTGCATGGTGAAATGAGTGACAAATAACAAATACTCCATTGATTACAAATCCAAGGCGAACTGTTCCAAGGCCAAGCCATTCAATGTCAGCCCACAGAATCTGAGCCTTTGAAATATCAAGCGTCAGCCCTGACTCGCCGCTTCCATCAAGCTTGTCGCCATTCCAGTTCGATTGACTAACTCTTGTTTCAACAACAGAGCCCGTCACAGAACTGCGCTCAACAAATGAAAGCGTCGAGCCGTCAAGCTCCAAGTAAATTCCATTCGCTGCTCCAAAATATCCAGCACGTTGCCGAAGTCCAGTTTTTGCTGCCCCCATTACGAACGTATTCAAAGCAAGCAGTGACTTGCCAGGCTGATAACTAAAACACTTGGTCGTCTCTCTATAAACCTTCGACCCAGAAGATGTTGTTACAGAAAGATTAACAAGTCCTTCGTTCGCGGAAAAGGTTGCAGCTCCACTATTTGCAACGCTTGTATTCCAAAGTCCATTGTCGGTGTAGCGATGACTTGAATCAAACAGCGTTAGCGGATTTGAAACTCTGAGGCGCCCAAACGCATCTGTTGATGTCTCAGAGAAACTTGCGGCAACAGCAAGCCTTCCATCATTTGTGGCATCAATCTCTTTAGCTGCGCCCGTAGGCAGCGTTCCGTGGACAACAGCATCAGGCATGACGGTACTCAGAGAAAAGAAAAGCCCCGCCGAAGCGGGGCAGAAGCAAGGCAAGGGGATCAGGCGGTCGTTGTGAGATCGAAGGTGGGCTGATCCAGCGGACGGAAGTTGATGCTGATCTGCTGGCCGTCATCAGGGTTGACGGCGAGAGATGCAGAGGTCAGCGCAACTTCCATGTAGATCGAGCGGCTTGCAGTGTTATCAAGAACACCACCAGTGAACACTTGATCAACATAAAGACGCATACTTGCGCCAACTTGCTTACGCAGCAGCACGTCTTGAATCATGCGGTTGGCGCTAGCTGCATCCTCATCTGTCATGTAGACAGTTGCGGAACCAGTCGCCTCACCAAAACCAGCAATGAAAGTACGGAAAGGAACAAACTGACCAGGCTGCTTGCCAATAGTTGTTACGTCAATTTCAGTACGAGAAACTTCAAGGCTCCAGTCACGTACTTCGGCAACTGCTGCATAGTCAGCGTAATAAACTTGAAACTTGTTCGGCGAGGCGAGAGTGCCGTCGTCGGAGAAGTTGAGAGACACACCACCCTGAGAGGTGGAGACCGTCATCGCACCAGTGGAGGCGTTGTAAGTCAGCACGTAGTAAGTGGTGCTGGTGCTGAGGCTGCCAGCGCTCAGAGCGGGCATGATGTTCGACGCATCCGGGGTCACGGTTGCCCCAGTGTTCGGGTTGTAGATGCGGAACTTGACAGGATCACCCGCTTTGAAGTTAAGAGCAGATGCGATGGTGATGGTATCGGTGCTGGTGTTGATTGCAGTTTCAATGAAACCATCAACAGTGCCCGCAGGCTTGTAGTAGAAAGCGCCGGAGATGCCGGACAGAACGGTTGCCATGACAAGAAGGGGGTAGTGGCTTGTGTGGGCACTGCCCAGCTAGATACAGGTTAGCGATTACTTCACGCTCGCCTGCCAGCCAGTTTCTATGCGCCCAATGAAGTGAGGAGAGTTATCTGGCGACTGAAAAGATGGCCCAACAATAGAACCAGTCCTTACATATGTTGTAGTAGCTGTTTTATTTGTAGAGTTCAACGTATCAAGTGTTTGTTTAGCAAGTTGCACGAGTTGTTGACAGCGTGCTGGCCCTGCACTCTTGGGGGCAAAGCAGCGAATGATCAATGCCCCTCTCGCATAATCAAGCGACCCTTCAAGCACTGATTCAGTCGTTACACCAAAAGTAACGTTGACGCGCACGTATTCATTCGGCGGATCAGGCGGAACTGCGGTGATATTGTCGAAATAAACTGGAACCGGTGGAACTTGCGTATTATAGATAGTGAGTAATGGGCCTTCAATTTTGGCGCGAATGGATTGATAGTTCATTATCGTGTACCCCCAAAGCCAATAGTAACGCCACGACCAAGATCTCTATTTAATCCGCCGCCCATTGCGTAGGTTGCCAACCAGTCGCGCTCTGCAGTAATCATTGCATTTGGCTTGCTACTATTTTCATAGCCCATACTGATGTCGTAACGAAAAGATGGCTCCTGTTCGCCATCGGAATCTTTTGGACGAAAACCAAACTCAACTGGATCTTTTAGTGGATCCAAATCATTTGGATGGATAAAAATACTTTCTTCACCATCAATTGCAATTGCGGCATGAGGGGCTGTATTAACAACTTCAAATTGCTTTGTGCCTTTTTCGATTGCTTTTTCAAACCTAGATAACGGAAAGTTTCGTTTGTCATAGCGATAGATTCGTCCCTTGCCTCTTGGGGGAACTGCGCTTTGACCCGGTGCGATCACATCCCAAGAAGCAGAGAATTCGCCGCTCCATGCCGGGCCAACCTCAACAAGCCCATTTGTGATTTCAATTGCAGCATTTTGAACACCAGAAGCAACGGCTTTGTTGATGTCCTTCATCAATTTATTTGCAATCTCAAAATTTCGTCCACTTCTACGTCGCGGCTGTCTTGCCATATCAGCTCAATCTCCCAACAACTGAGTGCATAATAGCGTTATCGCCACGATACGAAAACATTCCAACAATTTTTGCGGTGCGAGTTACTCCATTCTGCAAGTAGCGAATCGAATCAGTTGTTTGCGGGAAGTAACCCGAAAGCGCACTGGCAGCGATAATAATTTTTACGTCAGTTTGCTGATACAAACCTTGCATCTCTTCGGGCTTTAGTTCAGAGATGACAATCTTGACAGCAATTTCTGTTGCAGCGCCCGAAACAGTTCCCGTTACTGGATTGTAAGTTGGACTTGCGTTTGCTTTGATGTATGTCGCGTCAATCCCAAACTGATTGATCAGCGGGGCGGGGATTGAAGAAAAGATGTCATCGACAAGTGACATGGCTCATCACAGCGGATTGCTGGCCCAGCCGCCAGTAGCAGGAAAAACCTGTCCACCAGCAAAACGAATGCGATTAGGGCGGAATGCGCCAGCACCGTAGTAAGGATCAATGCGCGCAGTGCTTGTACGACTCACATACGGCTGACTAAAGCTTGCGTCAATCATGTAGCGATACAAAATATCCATTGCAAACGGTGGAATGTAATCAACGCCCGTCTGCGGCATATCGCCTTGCTTGAACTTAACGCGCAGTGCGCCATCGCCAAGTTCAACTTCGTCGTATTGATTCGTGCTACGCAGTGTTGCGCCACCGTCATTTGCTGCAACTGCTGTATATCCACCCCCGCTTCCAAGAAACGCCGCCATGTAAGCGACTGCAATTTCAAAATCAATTGGCAGCTCGTCTGTTGCAAGCTGACGCCCATCAATTTTGATCAAGCGTGGCCAAGATAAAGATTGCGTTGCATCAGCGACGTATCCCTTCCACTTCAGGGGATTAATCGTCATTGTTGCAGCAACAAGCGTCTGCTCTTTTTGCGTATTGTTCAGCGCCAACCAAGCTGTAATACCAGCGCTCACGGGAAGCTCACCAAGAAGCGTGGTGGCCCTCGCAACACTGATGAAGGAGTTGGCGTTAGCAGCTCCCAAGGTCGATACGAAGGCCATCGTGACGCCTCTCTAGGGCTCAGCCCTTGGTGGTGGTGGTGGTCTTAGCCTTGGCGGCTACTGCAGCAGGCTTTGCGGCAGGGGCAGGGCAAGCAGCAGGAGCCTCCTCGGCAGGGGCTTCAGCGACCTCAGTGGCCACCTCAGTCTCTGCACTCAGCTTGGCTTCTTCTTGCTCGCGTGCCAGACGAAAAGTAGTAATCGACATGACTGTTACTTGATAGTGAAAAGCCCCTCCGAAGAGGGGCTGTGACTACAGCGATCAGATGTAGCAGCGAAGCTGCGTGATCCGAATGTTGCGGTTGTCAGTGAACACCTTGCTCCAGTTGGCACCAGTAGCAAGCTCAGCATTGCTGGGCGAATTACCAACAGCGTTGCCAACCCAACTGATACCGTTCGGGTGCACCAGATAGTGCGTACGGTTGATCAGATAGTCGATACCCTTCAGGGAATCGCGGTCGGTTTCAAGAGGAGATTTGGCGGGAGCAGTTGCAAAGGCAAATGCGCCAGGGCCGAAGAAGTAGGTGTGCAGCACGTCAGCGCCGCCAGTGCCAGCGCCAGCATCAACAGGCAGGGTGTCGTCAACGAACACCGGGCGACCCAGGTAGGTGCCCAGCTCAAGACGTTGAGCAGACAGGCGAGTGTCAAGCTGGGAAGTGCTGGAAGCGGGAACAATCAGGTCCAGCTTCATCAGGGCGTAGTAGACGCGGGAGTGCATCAGCACGCCGGTCAGCTCCTGGCCTGCATCACCCAGCTTGGCGATGGCGTCAACCATCACGCTCTGGGAGAGCTGAGTGCTGGTACCGCCAGCAGCGTGGGAGGAGGCCAGGGGGCCGCCGGTGGCGAACAGACCCTTGATCACATTGATCAGCGAGGTCTGCATGTCGCGCACCCAGTACTGACCAGTGCGACGAGCAATGGCCTGCATGGGGTCAGAACCAGCCAGTTCACCGGCGAGGTCCGAGGCTTTCCAAGCCTTACCACGCATGTTGCGCACGCCAGTTTGCACATCACCGGCCAGAGTGGCGGCGGTCAAACCAGTGGTGTCATCGAGAATTTCGGAATCACCCGAAAGATCGCCAAAGAAAGGCAGATCGATGGTTTTGCCACCTTTTGCAAACTCAGCCTGGATGGCAGAGTTGGTGACCATTAGGCCAGAGGTGACAAGAGCGTTGCGGTTTTGCAGCTCTTCCTGCTGGTATTCCAGGAAAAGCTGAGGAATAAAGGGAATGCCAGCGAGAAGCATTGTCTTTGCCTCAAAGAAGAGAAGAAAATGGACGAAGCGCCCACAGCACTGCTGTCAGGCAATTTGAAAAAGCTTGTGTCGGTACAACCGCACTGTGCGAGCATCACGCTCGACTTCACGAGGCACGGCCTCTAACACTGAAATACTAGCGCTTCTTCTTGGCGGCAGGCTTGCGCTTTCTCTTGTCTTTGATAGGTGGCATACCACTTTGGCTAGCGGCAATCGCCATGGCCTGAGCGCGACTTGTTACTTTTGCGCCGGAAGACGACTTGAGTGTGCCAGCATAAAATTCACGCATTACTTTGCCAAATTTGGCTTGCTGCTTACTTGGTTTTTTCATGATCAAAATGCAAGTTAATAAAAAAGCCCCACCGAAGTGAGGCGAAGCATGAGGCCAACGTGAGATCAGGGAGTGGTGTCAAGAGTCCAGCCCTTGCCAGTGGCAACAGCCTTCTCGCCAGAAGTCACGGTTGCGTTACCAGTGGTACCGCTGATGTCCAGGGTCTGAGTGCCGGTCACGGTGGGCAGACCAGCAAACAGCTCCACCAGATTGGTACGGGTGAAAGCAGCGGGAATCACGTAAATACTGCCACTGGCCATGCCAGCGTCGTAGGAGATGCGAAGGGAGGTGATGACTTCTTCGACCGCAGTGGTGATCTGGCGGCCAATGACGTTGCGATCAGTCTTGAAAGGCATGACAAATGAGGTGAGCGCTCTAACACATGCTAATAACCCTGCCCACGACTAGCCTTTTGTAAGCCGCAACAAAACAGTGTCAGAAAGACGCACATGGGATTCGCCCGTGCGCGAGCCTTGGAATCCAATTATTCATCACCTGCTAAAGGCTGTTGACACACACAATCGCTTATATTTTCAAACCTGCGATGAGTGGCATTTGCAAAAAGCAAGAGAAATGCGTGCGTATGTAACCGAACTCAAGGATTGGATTAAGAATCGGGAGTAAATTCCTTGTCTACCATTTAACTTTATCCGCCCAATAGGCCGCACTCATTTTTCCTTTAGCAATATTTTCTGCATGTCTTGCCTTGAAAGAGCGTTGACGAGCTTTTTCTTTTTCTGTTTTGGGCTTGCTTCCTGCACCCGAAACGCCCTGCTGCCCAAAGCGAATTAATTTAACCTCGTCGCCACTTTTTGCAAGAACAGCGTGCGACTTAGTGGGATGATTAGGCGTTCTTTTCGGTTTATTGTAACCTTCAAAAGTTTCTCCACGATAAGTGATCGACATTTTACAAAAGCTGCTAGTCGTACTGTAGCAATAAAAAAAGACCCCCGAAAGGGTCTCGATCCGTCAACCACTCTGCAGGCTACATGCTCTGGAGGGCGCGTCCAAGAACAGGGTCAAGTTTTCCTGCGAGGCGCGCCTCGGAAATCAAACGCTTTGCCTTGTCGGGATCTTTCTGCAAAATTTCCGCTGCCTTAGTGGCGTTCAGTGAATCCTTGCTAAACGGATTGTTTGAATAGGAAGGCGTGGAAGAGCGATTTGTTGTCATGCCCGACCCAGTTGCGCCGCTACCTGCAAAGTAAACAGCAAATTCTTCGTCTTCACGAAGACGAGAAACGGCGTCACGAAGAGATGTTGGATCCTCCTCGGATCCATATACAACGGTATTCTCGTCGTCTAAAAGACGAAACTTTTCTTTCAGGAGCTTGTAAAGATGCGACGGGCGACGGCATTCAACTTTTGCAAGCTCATCGGTCACAAAGCGCTCAAGCTTATTTTCGCGGCGCTTCTCACGTTCTTGATTACGCTCTTGCTCAAGTGATTCATTCACCTTGCGAAGATCAGTTAGCTCTTTGCGAAGAGAGGCGAACTGAGCCTTCAGGGCTTCGTCCATTGCGTCAGAAGGTGTCTGCCCCTGAGGCTTGCCCTGAGACTGCTGCTGCCCGTCCTGAGCGCCGCTATCGGTCTTTTTGGCCAACCCTGCAATGCGATCCGCAATCGCTTCTTCATCAAGGTCGTCGCTCAACTCAATACCGGCAACTTTCAAAAAGCTGTCAATCGTTTTCTTTTTCTTTAGATCTTTCAGCAGCCCTTCTTTTGTTGCCTTAAGCTTTGTGCTTTCGTTTTCCAGTTCGCCAGCCTTCTTCTGAAGCGCCTGAATCAACGCAAGAGCGTCTTCAAGAGTTTCTGGGGTGTGCTCGGTCACGTAAAGTCGTCGGTTGACTCACTAAATAGTAGCACTATTGGCTTCGTTCATCTCAAGAGAAGCCTCAATGGATTCAAGGTCACGGCCTTCGCTCATGCTCGTCGTGTTATCCACAGGGATCTGCCCACGATTTGCAATCTGCCTGCCGCCTGTGCCTACGCCAAGCTGCTGAGCAGTCTCAGTTCCATCAAGTTTCATGTCGCTCAACAGATTCTTAACACTAAAATCAGGCAGCCCTTCAAACATTTCGCCCGCCTCAAGCATACGCAAGAACATTTCAATCGTGATTGCGTTGCTATCTTTAAACAAAGAACTCAACGCCATCACCTGCTGAGAGTGCAGCTTGACGGGAATGAAGTTTTTGCTAATTGTCACGCGCACTTCAGGAATTGAACGATAGGCGGACGCATAAAGCAGTGCACGATTCAGTGCATCTTCAAGCCCCTGGACAAGCACGGCGAGCTGAGAATCGCTCTGAGAGCGGTCCAGCAGCTTCGCAAAGCCCGATTCGGCCTGGGTCTTGCTGGTAGTCATGGCGACGGCGGCAAGGCGCTCCATGGCGCTCTCAACGCGACGCAGGTTCTCAAGCGTCACCGATGCGCCCTCCATCGAGGCGCTCATCAAACTAAATTTCGCATCGGGATTTTGTGAAAACAAAGCACGACCAGCACCAGCCTTAATTTCATCATCAGGACGCACGCCTGTGCCTGTAAGGATCGGCGAGGAAGTCAAGTGAATTGTTTCTGCAAGATCAGCAGACACACTCCAATGATGCAAATTAAGACGTGCGATGTCAAAAAGAAGTGGGCGGGCGCGGAAAAATGCCTCTTTTTTGCCTCCAAGCACAGGGACGAATGGAATGAAGGGAATTGAAAGATAAGTGGTTTCCTCAAGAACATATTTATCTATGGTTCCCGGAGTATTGCGCTTTGTATAAAGACGGCAACGCACGCGCTGACTGTCAACAGCGGGCTCAATTTCATCGGAAAGCTCTGAAACATCGTTATTTGCAAGATTTACGATGTCATAAACGCGCACTGCAGGGATAACTTCTTCAAAAAACTCGTTTTCTTCGCTTTGACGACGCACTTCAGTCTTAACGCGCAAGTAAGTAGGAAATGCCCCAAAAATATTCTGCGCCCCGATCTGTGCATTGAACACGTCATAGCGACACTCAAGCACCTGATCCATGCGCATCAGCACGAAATACGGGCGTGGGTTGATACGACGCTCCTCAGCGGCGCTCAACCCCTCGGGCAGCTTTGGATATTCAACCCAAATTGCAGAAACGCCCCCGTCAAGGGCATCTGTAAAGATTTCTTTTGTAAAAGATGCGAGCGAATGCCCCTCAAGATCAACGTCATCAAAGAAATTGCTCCACTCTGAGGGCACGACTTCAGGGATAGACACACCCTTGCGAAGCGCCGTACCAACAACAAGGTCTCTCAGGTGTGAGTAATAGTTCTGAAAGCTGCTCTGTGCGCGTGTTTTGCGCACTTCATAGCTCTTTTGCTCTTCTAAGTAATCCTGAGGTAGATACTCATCAGATGCCTCAAAGAGATAGAACTCAGGAAGCGTGCAAAAACGAATAGGGGCAAGACGCGAAAACTGTTCTGCTTGCTCAATCGAGTACGCATCTACGCCGGATACTTCTTCAAATGCTTCCTCATATTCAGGAAAACGCCGCTCAAAAGGCTCGGCGATCAAGTTATCGGCTGTTGGGACCAGCGAGTTGGGAATGATCGTCACCGCTCTTTAGAGTCTTTTCATGCAGTGTAGCTCTTAAAAGCTCAACGCCAACGCGGGCGAGAGAAGTGAGCTGTTGCACGTGGCATTGTTTGCCAAACCAAATAGCGCAAGGCGTCACCAGCGTGAGAAAGATCGTGTTTACCGCCTTTTTGAGGACGGTAATTTTCATCGTAGCCCCAATTTTCAAGACTTTGTAGCGTTTCTGGACATGTTGTCGGATTAACAAGAACATTTCCAGAATGGATATACATGTTTGCGTGTGAGATCGTTTCTGCGACTGGTGGGTTGCGGCGTTCTGCAACAACTTTGATGCCGGCGCCCCGAAGAATGTCGTGATCACTTTCCGTTGCGCTTGTGCTGGCATGACTGCCGCTGGCGTCCGGGTAGCAAGTCACCATGCCATTTGCAAGCTGCCTGGGGAATTTGCGTTTGACGTGCTCGATCAAATCAAATGTTGTGCGACAGGTGTGCTCATCAAAGATATGAACCGCCTGCCCCGTGGGCGATGGGCGAACAACGGCGTAGCAAGATTGACTCTTGCCCACGTTGAAGTCGGCGCCGAAAACAATAAGTTCGTTTGCTTCTGGATAAAATACACTTGTGCAGTGCTTTTGACGATCAAACTCGTGAAAGACAGTTGCTTGTGCGAGATTAACAAATTCGCCATTCAAATAAGCTTCAATCAGATTGGCGGGATAAGTAGCTCTCAGGTTTTCAATAAAGCCTGGATCAAGATATGGGTTGTCTGCTGTTTTTGCTTTATATAGCGCTTTTTCATCTGATGCTTCTCGCACGAACATGTTGTAGAGAGCTTTGTGACCCTCTGGCGTAGATGCAAAGCCAAGTTGAGGGCATTTCCCTACGCGAACGCGCCCTTGAAGTTTTACAATTGCCGCCTCCGCTGTATGCGTCGAAACTGTGTCAATTTCGTCAACAACCATACTTGCGGCGTTAACACCAATAATTCTGTTGTAATTTTCAAATGAACGCAAAAGAATAGGGGTGTCACCCTTGGATAATTTCAGCGTAAAGACAGGGAGTGGGCTTGTGCGAAACTCATGCGGAATTCCGTATCTATCAAGTACGCTTTGCCACGCAGGAATTGCAACGTCGCGCAAAAGTGGGATTGTTGGCTCAAGGAATAGATGCGTAAAACCTGGGCTGCGAAAGCATAAAAGTATTGATTTCGTTACTGCTGCAAAGCTTTTGCCGCTACCAAATCCCCCACATAACGCCACCATGCGATGATCAAAGTCTGTGACAAAATCTTTTTGATGCGGAAGCAAATCGGAGATTATTTTGATCTCACAGGCGGAGTGATCAAATGTGTTATTGCCACGTCGTGCAATCGCACGCAGTCTTGATGTGTCTTCAAACAGCCCAAGCGACTGCAGCGCAGCTCGATCTGCATAGCGACTACTGCGCGCCTTCGCTGGCATGAGAACTTCTCGACTTATTTCACTATACGCTATTTTTTCTTGCGACGGTGTTGATAGCTTATCTTCTTGGAGCTTGTTTTTTCACGCTTGAAGCGACGCTTTTCTGCAGAGGTCATCTCCTTAGAGGTCTTCGGCGTGTCAGCAGAAACTCTTTTGGATGGGCGGCAAGCTGGATAGCCCTCACGCTTCTCGCCCTTCGAGCGCCCACAGGGTTTGCCCGTCTTCACGTCCACCCACTCTTCATCGAACCAGCGAGTGAGCCCCGACTTGGCTTTTCTAGGCATGACGACGACTCACTTTTCTACACGATAACGCCCACCCCGCTTTTTATATTCACGCACTAACCAAGCATTTGCGTAGGCGCTGGGGTAAACTTTAAATTTACGTTTTGCAGCAGCTTTTACGCGAGCGTAGAGAGCTTTGTCAACAGGGACATTGCGTGACACGAAGGCTGACAGGCGGCTAAAAAGAGTCTATTCAGCGAAGAACAACACGTCAGGGATTAAGTCAGAGTCTTGCAGTTCAGAAAATGATTTTTTAGCAACATCATCAGGGATGAAATTAACAAACGATTGTCGATTTTGACAAGTAATCACGACATATTCAAATTTATTCAATTTTTGAGTCATGCGAAACAAAAAACGTGATTTTTCATTCAAATTGCTAGCTATTGCAAAGCGTTTGAAGTCTTGAGGGCGTAGATAAATACGTAATAATTCAATGAAAGCTTGTCGATCTAGTGTATTTTTCATGTCATTTCACGTGTTGCATTGACAGCATCGTATTGTGATTTGCGTGATGCGCTCGATAATTCAACAAAGCGTTTGAATTGTTGTAAATCTTTAATATCACGTAGCAGCATATTGATTGCGTCTAATTGTTCGCTCAATTTTTCTTGCAATTCTTGCACTTTTTGCTCTAGCTGCTCGATACGATCGTTTTGTGACATGACATGCGTGACAACGAAGCAAATTTAGCGCGTTGTGCGCGATTTGTCAAGTGTTAATGCTTTGTAAATAGTGAGCTAGAATACGTTTTGAAAAAAATTTAGCAAGTGCTTTTTGCTAAAGAAGAAGGGGGGGTGTTTTTATTTTGTAGTGTCTGCTGGAATAGGGGAAAAAAATTTGGAGTGAGGGGTAAAACAAGCCCCCCTGGCGCGAGAGGCTACCCCGGGTGTGGGTCGGCGTGGTGACCGACCCTACCGGTTGCCGGGCCTACCGGGCTGCGATGGCTGCGCCATAGGCGGCGGCGTGAGTATTCCAGAGCTGAGCCCACAGATCAGCAGCTGACATGGGCTCTTGGATGTCGCATAGGAGCCAGCCGGCTTCGTTTGTGGGGCGTGAGACTGGCAGGCCGGTGAGGGCTGAGAGGCGGGCAGCGAGCTGGGTAGGTGAGTCAAGCTTCACACCTAGCTGTGCGGCCACTGCTGCGGCTTCAGGAATCCAAACGCGGCCACCACTGCGAGCTAGAACTGAGCAGAGGCCGGCCCAGAATTGAGAGGATGCTTGGCGTTCAGGTGACAGGTCGCCATAGGTGGCTGGATTGATCACGGGGCCAGCTTTTACCTTTGCCGTGGGCTTCGGTTCTGCTGGCTTCGGTGATGAGAGGCGGCAGTTTGTCCAGCCAAGCTGCTGCAGCGCTGCGCGGTCTCGATCGGTGAGAGGCTGCGCTAGTTCCTCGGCGCGTGTTTGTGCGGTACGGCGTGTAGTTCCGGTGTTAAGCGCTGCGCTTGCCTGAAGCGCTGCCATCAGTAGTTCGGCGGCGTTGCGGATCTCTTTACGGCTGGGACTGTCGCCTGATGCTGCGGTCTTGGTGCGGGTGTTGGTGGTCATGAGTCTGTGATCTGTGGTTGTAGGGGGAAGGGTCGGAACCCTTCAGAGAACCCTGTGCGGGCTCTGAGAAGGGATCAGCGTTGGTGACAGTGGTCTGCGCTGATGTGTGCGGCCTTGGCTTCCTGACGGCAAAGGTCAAGGGCAAGGGCTCGGTTGATGGCTGAGCACCAAACGATCGTCAGTGCACAAGCTGAGCCGGCAAGGGCACCGGCGAGAACGGTCAAGAGAACTGGGCGCATGGGTCTGTGATTTGAGGTTATTGGACGGGTGCGGCGCGTATGGGCGCTGCGGGTCATCGCGCGGGCCTGGTGGCTGGCGCGGGGCGCGGGGGTCGCGCGGGGGGCAGGTTTTCGAGGTTCGCTCTCGGCCGGGTCGCCTTGCCCGGGCTGAGCACTTCTTAAAGGTAAGGCATGGGCGCGGGACTTTGCAAGTAGCGAGCAAGGGGAATTTGCAAATTCTGTGATCAGTTCTTTTTATACAACGCTTGCGTGATCTTAGTTTGTAACTAAGTTAGATTCAACTAAATACAAAGTATAAAGCAACGATTCAATGCAAATACAAATACCTAGCATTTGCTAATTAACTTTATACTTTGCAAATACCTGGAGAATACAAATAGCTAGTATTTGTTATTTAACATTTAAAAGTCGTTGACAAATAATTGCATTCAACAAATAGCTGCAATTACAAATAAACAACATTTGCAAAATAATACTTACACTTAATAAATACTGTCTATTACAAATAAACAGCATCTGTTAATTAACAAATAACGATTGCAAATAAATAATTGCATTTAACAAATAACTTTAATTAACAAATACCTGGAAATTACAAATAAATACTTTTAACAAATAATTGCAAATAATAAATAAATGCAAATAACTAATCTTTGCAAATAATAAATAGCAACTATTTGTAAATAAATAATGCGTGCAAATAAATATAGCAGCAAATCTGTTTGTACATAAATGCAACGCAACAAGCATTGCATTTATTTCTGCGATGAATAAATGTATGCGTGAATGCAAATAAATCAATGTATGTGTGAATGAATGAATGCAATTAATCAAATGAATGCGTTTTAAAGTACTTATCAAAATACTCTTTATCTTGAATGTCTTTTTGTTCTTGTGTGAATGAATCTGAATGCAATTTACTTAATGAATGTTGAATGATTTTTTCTTTAGTCCAAAGTATTTCACGTCTCTCATCAAATAAATAATTATCTACTTTCTTGAAATAAAAGTAAACTGGATACTCTCGCCCTTCTTCATCAAATTCGCGATAAAGAAAAATTCTATCACTATCAAAACTTCTATCGGCGGGAATAAATTTCCTATACATTTTAATTAAAGGCGTCGGTGAATGTTTTTACAAGATGTCCCCATTTTTGCTTGCGCCCAACAGAAAATAAATACGGATTGATTAAATAATACTTGTCGCCACTTGATTCGCAAATACTGGCGATAACAAAATTAGTTTTTAATCTTTTCAAGCTTGCAGAAAATGCAGTGGGATTAAAGCCAATTTCCTCTGATAATACTTTAGCTGTAAAACGAATCTTTCCTGTTTTTGCATCACACAATGACATCAATGAAAATAAAACTGTAAAATCTCTAGGTTGCAATTTTCTTTCTTTTATGTATGAAAAATAATTTCTCGCCTCCAACATATGAAACATGGCGAACGAATGAAATCCCTCCGGGTCAGGCATGTGAGAACGGTTTTCATTTTCAACTCTAGTCATACCAATGGATCTGGGCATCTCAAATATAACCGACTTTAAGAAACGGGTCAAGGAAGTCAATCCCTGACAGGGCCAAAATCAACTCCTTCTATTATCTATTAGGAAGAGGGCGACCAAGGGCAAGCCGCCCAGGAATTTTTCACAGCGGCGAATAAATAAATTTGCTACTCATCAAAATCAGCTTTCACGAAGCATTCAATTTATTGCAATGCGTAGTGAATAAATCAAAGCAACTATTCATCAAAGTCCGCCTCCTCTAATGCAACAAGTAACTGTTCAACACCTAATGCGCCGCTTTGTAAATTCTTGCCCACTTCAGCAATTTTTGCGGCGCTGTTAAGTATCGACGGAATATCACGAATATCTATGCTGCGATCATTTTCTAAATACTCGTCTAATGTACG
>Ga0129336_10001447_pt1 | contig 14402 bp, 16 predicted proteins | sample CPB6_02_DNA_FD_96878 | JGI IMG/M metagenome (GOLD analysis project Ga0129336, IMG submission 96878) | Freshwater to marine salinity gradient microbial communities from Chesapeake Bay, USA - CPBay_Sum_0.6_0.2_DNA | ecosystem: Environmental > Aquatic > Marine > Coastal | place: USA: Chesapeake...
AGATAGTGGGGTGACCTTTACGGGCCACACGCCGTCGTCCGTCCCTTCCGATTATCGCTCCGGCTATTCTTCTACTCATGCCGCTTCGGCGCGCGAAAACTTGGCCGGTTCGACCTATGTGTCGACCGATAATCCTTTGTTCCAGATCCAGCGCGATCGTGCGGTGGAAGCGCAAGTTATTGCTGCTCTCAAAGCCGGGCGGGATGAGGTGCGGCTCTCTCTTTATCCGCCTCAACTCGGCCAAGTTACGATTAATCTCGCGCTTGATGGCCATAAGGTTAAGGTCGCTCTCAAGACATCGAGCCGTGAAGCAACTGACCTGTTAACCTCAGAGCAACCTTCTCTGACGCATGCCTTGCACCTTGAAGGCTTCAGCCTCGAGGGCTTTGACGTGACTGAGGATGGACCACAAGACAATCATAAAGAAGACCGTGATCACACGATCATCACACCGATTCCGGCATTGTCCGGCTCATCTGAATTTTCAATCGATATAACAATCTGACGCGAGGACCCGATCATGGCCGCAGCAGCAGCACCCAAAGAAGCCGAACAAGAAGGCGAGAAGAAGAAAAAGCCGATCCTTAAGATCTTGCTTTTCGTTGTCGGCGGCATCGCATTACTCGGTGCCGGCTTCGGCAGCGCGATCCTCTTCATCAAGCTCACAACGCCTAAAGACGAGAATCCCCTCGCAATTGTGATTGAGAAAAAGGGCGAAGGCGCTCCGGCAGAGGGCGAGCATGCGGCCGATCCGCATGCCGAAGCCGGCCCTAAAGTTCCGCATAAAGTGACCGAGGCCGAGAAGAAAGCCGAGGAAGCTGCAGCGGCTAAAAAGGGCGGCGAAGGCGGCCATGGCGGCGGGGGTGGCGGCGAAGGCGGCCATGGCGGCGGCGAAGCCAAAGCAGGCGAAGGGGACCCGAAGGGCAAGGCCGTGCCGCAGGAAGAGAAGTTCGTTACTTCTTATTATGAATTTCCAACACCGTTCACAACGAACCTTAAAAACTCACGTAAATTCATCCAGGCGGGCCTTGGTATCGGCACGCAATATGACGCGAGCGTGATCGAAAATCTGAAAAAGCATGAATTGGCTGTCCGCTCGGAGGTTCTCCTGATCCTTGCGGACCAGACGGAGGCCGATCTCATCGGAATCGAGAACCGGAAGAAGGTTCAGGACAAAATTCGCGACGGAATCAACACGATTTTGACTGAACGGGAGCGTTTTGGCGGAATTGAAAACGTTTTCTTTACCACTCTGGTTATGCAGTAAACCGGTCAGTTCTGTTTTCAAGTTGAGTCATGTCCAGTTCGCGTAAACTGAGTAACGAAGAAGTCGCCGCCCTCCTCGAAGGCCTCGAGGACGGCGCGCTCGACGTTGGAACGGGCGTGCTTCCGGGCAAAGAATATCAGCCCTATGCCCTGGGCAATGACGACGCGAACCTGCTCGGCGACCTCTACACGCTGCGCCTGATCAATGAACGTTTTGGCCGCCAATTCCGCAATATTCTTCTGCCCATGCTCCGCTTCGCCCCGCGCGTGCAGACCATGCCACCGGAAACGAAGCGGTTTGACGAGTATCTTTCCGGCCTCGAATCCTTCTTAAGCCTCACCACGCTGCGGGTAGATGAACTCAAGGGCTCGATCCTTGCGACCGTACCTGCGCGGTTGATCAGCATTCTCGTAAACTCCTTTTTTGGCGGTCGTGGCGACAGCGGCGTAACACGCACGAGTGAATTCACACCAACCGAAGAGCGCATCATCCAGATTGTCATGGAAGGCGCTACCAAAACGCTCTCTGATGCCTGGAAAGAAGTCTACGAGGCCAATTTCGAGGTCATGGCAAGCGAAATGAATCCTGCCTTCCTCTCCTTCATCGAAGGCAATGAGCAAGTCGTTATCTGTTCCTTCGTCGTGCAATTGCCCTTTGCAAAGCCCGCAACGATTGAGCTCGTTTATCCGCTACAGATGCTGAAACTGATTGCACCGCTCCTCCGCTCGAAAGTGCAGCGGGTTGGCGAAAATCGCGATGAAAACTGGGCGACACGTCTTCGGGCTGCTGTGCTCCAAATTCCGCTTATTATTGCCCCTCGGGTTGCAGAGCCCACTGTCAATCTGACACAACTTTTACGCCTGCAAACCGGTGCTGTTATCGCCATCGAAGCCTTCAACGACATACCGATCTATATTGAAGGTCATCCCCTCTTCACCGGTCGTATTGGTGAGAAAGACGGCAAGATGGCCGTCTCTATCATTGAGTAAGATCAGAAACGGATCAGTTCTATGTCATCAGTTGAAAATGAAAAGACGGATCAAGGTGAGATTCCGCAGGCATCGGCCCAAAATCTGAAGCTTCTCGAAAACATCGAAGTGAAGCTTACTGTCGAAGTCGGTGGCACGCGCATTATCATTCGCGACCTTCTGAAATTGAATGAAGGATCTGTCGTTGAGCTCGATCGTCTAGCGGGCGAACATCTTGATATTCTTGTGAACGGAACGCTGCTTGCCAAAGGCGAAATCGTCCTGATCGGAGAAAGCCTCGGCATTCGATTCACCGAAATCATCTCGCCTGAACAACGCCTACGGAGCATCTAGTGGCGAATATAACATCCGTTCTATCGGTCATTCTACTCCTCGGCGGCCTCGTGGCCGCCGCAATGCTACTCAGACGGTACCGTGACAAGCTCAATACAGCCTTTGTAAAAGGCCCAATCACAATAAAGAGCGTCGCCAATCTTGGTGACGGCTCACGTCTCGCATTGGTTGAAGTCGAAGGGCAGCACGCTTTATGTGGTATCGGCCGTCAAGGTGTTGGTGCAATCACGCTACTTCCTCGACCTCCGCATCAGGGCGAAGACTCATGATCCGCCGCACATTGTCTCTGTGTCTCGTTGGACTTTTTGTTGCGTTGGGGGCAAACGTCGCTCTCGCCGCACCTTCGTCGCTCTTTGATCTTCCGGTTTTAAAACTCGAAAATCTTCCCTCCGGCGGCCAATCGCTCTCGCTATCTCTACAAACTCTCATCTTGATGTCAGCATTGACGATTTTGCCGTCAATGCTCCTCGTCACGACAAGCTTTACGCGCATCATCATCACGCTTTCTATTCTGCGCCAGGCGCTCGGTACACAACAAACGCCCCCCAATCAGGTACTTGTCGGCATCGCATTGTTCCTTACACTTTTTATTATGACGCCGACATTTAAAGAAGCAAATGATGCAGCCTTTCAACCCTATTCAAACGGTCAAATCGGGATCGAAGAAGCGGGCGTCAGAACGGCAGCAATCATGAAAGGCTTCATGCTCAAACAGACGAGACAGAGCGATATTTCGATGATCGCTGAACTCCGTGGTGATCAAGGTTATCAATCGGCAGCTGATGTGCCCTTCGTTGTTGCTGTGCCTGCGTTTCTGATCAGTGAATTGCGCACCGCTTTTACGATCGGCTTTTTGCTTTTTCTTCCCTTTCTCGTCATTGACATTGTTGTATCAAGTATCTTGATGTCACTTGGTATGATGATGTTGTCACCAATGTTGGTGTCCCTCCCCTTCAAGCTCTTGATGTTTGTCATTGTCGATGGCTGGTCATTGACGCTGAATTCTTTGGTTGAAAGTTTCACGCGCGGATTATGATACCATGCCTTATGAACAATTCATCGCTATCGGCCATGAAACGTTATTGAGTACAGTACTCACCGTTTCACCCGTATTGATCGCCGGCTTGATTATTGGTCTCATTGTCGGAATTTTTCAGGCCGCAACCTCAATTAATGAGGCGACCCTGGCTTTCGTACCCAAACTAATCATCGTCGGCTTAGTCCTCGTTCTTGCAGGACCATTTATGATTTCAACAATGAGCGGCTTTTTTCAAACAATCTTTACAGAGATCGGGCGAGTGAACCGATGATCGTTCTCGATAGCGCAACATTACTCGACACACTTGTTGCGTTTATGCTGCTCTCCGTCCGCATCTCCGCGATGCTGCTTGCGGCTCCGCTCTTTTCAGCATCGAGCGTTTCAATTCCAATCCGTGTCATAACGGCATTGGCCATCGCCGTGATGCTTCTTCAGGCTGTCCCCACGCCGAAAGTCGACATCATGTCTCCCGCAGGCGCACTCGCGCTAGCCGGTGAGGCTATTGTGGGCGCTGCAATCGGATTTCTATTTCAACTCGGCTTCGCGGCCGTACAACTTGCCGGTGAACAGATCGCGGCTTCAACCGGCTTAGGCTTCGCGGCCATGGTCGATCCACAAACCGGAACCCAATCACCGGTGATCAATCAATTCTTGAGCATCATGATGCTCTTATCTTTTCTGACACTTGAAGGTCATCATATTCTTCTGAAACTGCTGGCCGCAAGTTATCAAGCGCTTCCGATCGGCGCTGCATTTTTCAATGCACCTGTTTTAATCGGTATAGCGAAAGCAGGCGCGCTAATTTTTTCCGCAGGCATGCTTGCATGTCTGCCCATTATCGTGGCGCTCTTTCTTGTCACACTCGTGATCGGCATATTGACGCGTGTTGCACCGCAAATGAATCTTTTTTCTGTTGGCTTTGCGATTTCAATCTTGGCGGGCTTAGCGCTCATGCTCGTTGCCTTGCCAGGTCTTACTGCGAGCATGGCGGGCATTCTCGATGAAACCGCCAATCGTGCACGGACCCTTATTCTTAACACCGGCGGAGGTGCCTGATGGCCGAAACCGACGAAGGTCAAGAACGGACCGAAGACCCAACTGGTCGAAAACTTGAGCGTGCACTTGAAGAAGGCCAAATTCTCACATCGCGGGAATTGCTTATGGCCGCCGTCCTGCTTGGCGGCGCATTACAAATTTCGATCGGTGGTCAATATTATTTCACTGAGTTTCTGAATGCCTTTCGTAATGGGCTTGATTTTTCAGATGCCCTGCTTCGAGACATGCCTCTTCCGCAAATGATTGCTGCTCGTATGGGTGACATCGCCCTGCCGATGATATTTTTTTCGGTTCCACTCGTGGCACTTTTGATAACAGCGCAAATTGCTTTTGGCGGCTTTCACTTCATCATCGGAAATATTGGGCTTAAATTCGAAAAAATTTCACTCTTCCGCGGCCTCTCGCGGATGTTTGGATTTAGCGGACTCATTGAACTGTTTAAGTCCGTCGCAAAAACGGTTTTGATTGGCGTGGTCGGCACTGCTTATCTCTATCATCGCTTGCCCGATGCGATGGCGCTCGCGCGATTGCCCTTTGAAGCCGCGTTAGCAAGCACGGGAGAACTTGTAGCTTCCACCGTACTTGTCCTTGTTTTCGTAACTGCCGTTCTGGCCGCAATCGACGCGCTCTATCAGTGGTATCGACATACCCAAAGTCTCAAAATGACGAAGCAAGAAGTCAGAGACGAAATGAAGGAAACCGACGGTTCTCCGGAAATCAAAGCACGCATTCGAAAACTACAACGCGAGGCCGCTGAACGAGGCTCGGTTGCAAATATCAATCAAGCCCAGGTTATCATTACCAACCCGCAACATTTTGCTGTTGGACTGAGATACGATTTTGTGAAGGGCACCGCGCCGAAAGTTGTTGTCAAAGGATCAGATGCAATTGCTAAAATGATCCGCGAAAAGGCAGCAGAGAAAAAAATGCCCGTCCTCGAATATCCGATGCTCGCGCGCGCGATATATTTTACCTCAGAAATCGGAGGTGAGATTCACACGGAACTCTACCAAGCGGTCGCGACCGTTTTGAGTTTTGTTTTCCACGCCGGCGCGGAGGGCGAAAAGCCCGAAATCGACGTGCCAAAGGAACTCCAATTCGATATGAATGGACGAGCCATGGAGCGTCGCCGTGTCGCGTGAAACCGAACCAGGCAGCGCGGAGGCGTCCTGCCTTGGGTGCGTCCATTTTTTCGTGACCCATCAGCCGGCTTGGCCTTACGGTTGCCGCGCTTTTGGTATGCGGTCCCGGCAGCATCCGGCACGAGATGTGCTAGTGAATTCGGGAGAGCCATGCCGTATGCGCAGCACCCAACCGGCCAAAGAATTTTCGCTTGAGGATGTAAGACCATGAGTAAGAAACCTGAGAAAGCCGCCCCGAAGGCTGAAGCCAAAAGTGAAGCCCCGGCTGAAACTCATGCCGCTGATGCTCACGCAGCCGGTGATGCCGCGGACGCCGCTTCGGAAACAGGTGAATCCTCTAAAGAGAAGTCCAAAGGCGGCAAAGATGCCGGTAAAGCCAAGGCGCCTTCAATAGAGGAAGCGATTCAGCTTGCTCTCGCTACAGCCGAGACAACGGCTGACGCGAGCAGCGAAGTTACGAAGATTAAAAAGCAGGTCAGTGAACTTGTCGCGGGCGCCTCACGCTCGAACAAACTTTTGATTTCTACCGGCGTTTTGTTTCTTTTCATGGCTTCGATTGCACTCGGTATTTCGGTTGCCTTCTATTTCAAGGCGATGAACCGCTTTGACTCGATGACGAATGTCAATCGTGATGCCCTTATGGCTTTTGCCGAGGAAGTGAATGCCTTCACGACGGCGGCAACACGGGTCGAAAAAGCAGCAACTGAATCCGAAAAGCGCCTTGCCGCTTTGATGGCTCAACAGGAAGAGATCAAAGCCCTCATGCAGGGTGACATCGCCAATCAGCAGGCCATTCAGGGAAAAATCGCCGAGAATTCTGAGGCCATGAACAATCTTCCGGCGGCGACACGCAAAATGATCGAAGATCTTGTTGCCTCAAATAAACTTATGGTTGCTCAGGTCTCGGATGCGATGAAGGAGCAGATCAAGGCAATGGAGGCTTCTAATCCGAAGATCGACCTCGCCAAGCAAATCGAAGAAATCGTGAAAAAACAACAGGCGGAAGCGATGCGCACGGCAGCGATAGAGGCTCAGAAAGCGGCCCGCACCCGCAAGGGGACACCTCAGCCTGATATCATGATTAAATATCCGTAAGAGAGAATCTCGATTAGAGCCGATCAATCATGGGTATTGAAACTTATTCTGGCACAGCGGTAAGAGTTACCGACGTTGAAAAGCTCTCTCCTGGCGAGAAGCTTGGGTTGTTGGCAGGCGATATTCTATTGAAAATCGGACAACGCGAACCACTCGAAGCTTTAGAAATGCCGAGTGTTCTCGAAGAAATAGGCGCGCAGAAAGATTGGATCACCGTTTTACGAGACAAGATAATCTTTAAAGTTGCCACAATAGGCGGGGCTACGGGCATTACACTCGAACCCTATCCGCTCGCAGAAGATGTTAGCGTTGATGTAAAGACCGCATGGACGCCCTATTATTCGGCAATACGCCAAGAAGATTCATTGCTTTTATTGCCTGAACGGATTTCGCCAATCTGGCTACCCTTTCCTGTCATTGCCTATGGCTATTTCCGGCTCTGGCAGATGATGGCCGCAACGATCTTCATGTACGGCATAGGCTTTGCGACGAGCACGCTTGCTTTTGTCGTGGTTTATATCGGCAGTATCGTTACGCTGGCGATGGGTGGGCCGATGTTTTTACGTGACACAGCCGTAAAAGATGGCTTTTTGCCTCGCGCACGCATTGCGCGCGCAAATCCCGACGACGGTCCCAAACTTGAAATGACAACCGGCGCGATGCTGCGCCTTGATCGTGACAAGAACAAAAAGCGCTAAATGATACTTTTGTGAGGCGCTTTATCGTCTTCCGTGAAGCGAAATTATTGATTCGACGGCATGAACCGGCAATCCGGTTTTTGCGACAATGAGATCGCTTGTAACACCTTCGCGCGCTAGACGGATCGCAGCGTCAACCGACTCTGGATTTTCGCGCGGACTTTGTCCGGCACCGCGAAAGACAATCTCAAGTGACTTAATCTCAGCCTGCACTTTACGGATCGCATCAGTAAAGGAACTCTCCAGAGTGATACTTGAACGAACCGTATTCGAGTCGAGTGCGCCCATCTGATCAGATAATTTTTCAAAGCGCGTCTCAATCGCGGCCTGTACCTTCCGGTGCCGTAGCTCAAAAAAGATAAGGGCGGCCAAAGACGGACCGGCTCCGAAGACCAAAACAAGGACAACAAACATAAACCAGTCAGACGCCGTCATGGAAATCATTCACGCAAAAAACAACTAACACACCCAAAGATATCCGGTCAGGATTGATAGGTCACTTGTCCCGGACGGTGTTTCGGCTTCCGCCGAACGGAAACACTATCCTTGGAAGCCATGCGATCGGCAAGCAATTTCTCTAGTTTCAGCGTTGTTTCTTGTATGCGCATAACGGCAGAATGGTCTTCGGGCGACCCCGGAACACGCCCGACAAATCCCGATAGCTCCGCGTGAAGATCAAGCGTCAGGCTCTCGATAGCATGACGATTCTCATCCAAAATCGAACGCTCAATGGCCGCAAGAATCTCTGCTGTGCGTCCTACCGCGTCGAGAAATCCGGTTTCGGTTATGTTTTCCACGGTGCAATTCCAATTCAGCGAATAATCACAGTGCCGCTTTGCGCCACCCGACCCGACAACAAGACACCGCTCTTCAGATTACGGACCGACACAAGATCTCCTTCGAATCCATCTTCTTCAGCGCGCGCAGTTGCGGAAATCGAAAAGCCGTCACCTTCAGCAACCAATGTGACAGTCTCGCCTTTCATCACCGTGGGCGCGCGCGCAACATTGCGTGTTGTCAGCACATTACCCGGTTGCAATGCTGAGACCAGCCTTAGACCTACGGCTTCCGAGACACCCTTCATCAATGCGCCGCCCGGCGGCTGCGATGTAACGCGCTCTTCAAGCATGTCGCTTGTTAGAATCGTTCCGGCAGCCAGCGCCACACGCGGCACAACGACATTCCATTGTTTAATTGGACCACCTGCACTGATGGCACGCGGCACGGTAACAGGAGCCGGATTATCAATCCCGTCAACACGTACTGTAAAATTCCAGGGATCGGGTGTTGTACATGTTACAACAAGACTTGAGCTATAGGTACTCCGGGGCTGCACTAAAGGTGACGTTGCACAGGCTGAGACTTGCAAACGATCATCAAGCGGACCGATCCGCGCATCCGGCGGGAGTACACGTCCATTGGCAACAAAATAATCGCGCACTATGCTGCGAATATCGTCAGCACCCCATACCCCCTCATCCGCAAATGACGGGATCGTGATCAATCCCGTGATCGCAAAACTCAAAACGGCGGCAATCGAGCGCGTGTTCATTGTAAGAGCACCGCAACAGAATTGGCATGGATTGCCGGTTTTGGTTTCATCAACCGTGCAATTGATTGATTGGCACCGGCTGATTCAACGCGAATAATCTGCCAAGAATTTTTGGTCTCGGACGGAAGCTCCACAAGAAAATAATCACCCGGCTTCACACCATTTGCGGCACCAGCCGATATCGTTGCTCTATTGCCAGAAACAGATGTCACGACTGCACGCACTGTGTCGCATCCGACATGATCAGCAACACGCGACGCAACTTGATGCCAAAGGTCGTCAAAACTGCCTGTTACATTCGCAGGAAGCGAAATGTCCGTTCCCCAAAGATGTGTATCCAGCGGAACCATTGCGCTTTCAACAATACGCTCGCGCACGGCACCCGTCATAGTGTCGACAACTTGTAAATCAGCCGTGACTTCAATGGCAGTTTCTTCAATGAAATCATTGCCAAGCCGCGCACGCTCAAGCTTGATTGTTCCATCTAGTCTCAATACGCCAGGTGTCGGCCGATAATTCTCGACAACCGCAAGATAAGCGAGATTTTGCTTAACGGCACTTGAAGATCGTGTCACCGGATTAAAGCGACGATCATCAACCGCTCGCAAAGCAGGTTCATTATTAATAACCGTGAAGAGACGCTCGATTCCTTCACGACCTTGACGTTCGACTTTACCGCTCAAACCCGGCGCAACACGCACATCGATGGCACCAATCGCAATATCCGATTTTTTGGACGATACACATTCACCGTCCTCGGTGTCGGCAAGGGCATCAATCGTAACAACGAAATGGTTGCCTTCGCGACGCTCGTCAAGAACCTGGTAGCCCTTGAGCTGACCCGATACGACGATGCCGCTCTCTTCACGAAGTGTCCCCGCGTCAGATACGAGCGTTGAACCACGAACAGACATGCGCACTTGTCCAGCCGCATCATAAAGCGCTTCAGCAAGAGCTGATTTACGCGCACCGGCAACATCACCATTTGCAATCGCAGCCCGACCGACCGCATGCACGAGCCGGGTGCCTGCTGACGCATGCTCAATCCCAACAAATGTGAGGATGGCAACTGCGAGAGATAATCGGAAAAGAGACAACATGAATCGCTTACCGATATTTCGGAGCGCCTTGTGCGGTCATCGCAGCCGCATCCGACGCATCAATCTCAAGGATCGTTTCGTAGATATCACTCTTGATCGGTCCAATCGACACAGTGCGCGCACTCCGCACAATACCAGCGACCGTGCCACGCAGAGTATCTGCCTGCATCACGCCTTCGGACAGAGAGGCATAGGAGTTCACATCAAGACCATAGATCTTTTCAGCAAGTTCGCGCATTGCCATGAGGCGTGATGCCCGGATCGCCATTAGTTGCTTCTGCACCCGCGTCCGTCCCGGCTGAATGGAGATTGCGGCATAACCGATGCCCCGGATGGCACCTGTATCGACTGGAGCTGCCGGCGCGCTTGTGGACGAGGCCGGCGTTGCGGCAGCCATCTTGGTTTTGTCGGTTGCGGTGGCGCAGCCTGAAAGCAAAGCCCCGGAAAGAGCGAGAGTGGCAAAAAGCCCAAGATGGGTAAGTTTCACGGCGGTACATCCTTTGCAGGCTCGGGGGCACGCTGAAAGCGAAACCCGCGCATCGGGAAATGGGTCGAAACCCTTTCAGCAAATTCCGTGCCGATTGTGTTTAGCCGGTAAAATTTTATCGCTGGCATACCCCTTGCTTTTACAGTCTCGAACCACCGTCAAACCCTCCTCAAATGAGGGCGAGACGGTCAAATCGAACGATTTCGTCGGGATTCCGACACAAGGCGGGTAAAAGAGTGAGCGACGCACTGTCGATAAATCAACAGGCAGGTATTGGCCGCTGGGCGCAGTCTTTGATGCTGCCGCTCGCGTTAGTCGCCTTTATCGTCATGATGGTCGTGCCGATCCCGCCCTTCCTGCTCGACATTTTCTTCACGGCCAATATCGTCATCTCGCTGTCTATCTTGATGGTCAGCGTGAATATGTACCGGCCACTCGATTTCTCGGCCTTCCCGACCATTCTGCTTTTCGCGACGATTTTGCGTCTGGCGCTAAACGTCGCGTCCGCCCGCGTTGTCCTCGTCCACGGCCATGAAGGCACCGCCGCAGCAGGCCATGTCATTGAATCTTTTGGTGAATTTGTCATCGGCGGGAATTTTGTCGTCGGTATCCTCGTCTTTATCATTTTGATGGTAATCAACCTCGTCGTGATCGTGAAAGGCACCGGTCGCGTTTCCGAAGTCGCCGCGCGCTTCACTCTCGATGCCATGCCCGGCAAACAGATGGCCATCGACGCCGATCTGAACGCAGGAATCATCACGCCCGACGTGGCCCGCAAACGGCGCGAAGAAGTTGCACGTGAGTCCGATTTCTATGGTTCGATGGATGGTGCGACAAAATTCGTAAAAGGCGACGCAATCGCTGGCATCCTTATTCTGGTTGTTAACATTGTCGGCGGCCTTATCATCGGTATGGTTCAGCACGGATTACCGGCGAGCGAAGCGGCATCAACCTCTGTGACGCTCACCATCGGTGACGGTCTGGTCGCTCAGATCCCCTCACTTCTCTTATCGATCGCCACCGCCGTGATCGTAACGCGCGAATCGGGCGAATCCGATTTGTCAAAAACTCTGACACGTCAGATCGGCACACGTCGGGCTTGGTATCCTGTTGCCGGCATCCTCGCCTTAATCGGCATTTTGCCAGGCATGCCCAATCTTCTCTTCCTCACAGCCGCAGCAGGCGCCGCAGCGATTGCCCATATCGCCAACAAACGTGACAAAAAAGAAGCCGAAGACTTAGCGATCGAAGCGGCGAAGCCAACCATCAGCCTTGAAAGCAGTGCTGCGGACGAAGACAAAAATGAAGTGACCATTGATGATGTGGCTAACACAACGCCACTACTCATCGAAGTTGGTTACGGTCTTATTCCGCTCATTGAAGATGCTGCACGTGGCGCTCTGGTATCGCGCATCACAGGCATTCGTAAACAAGTGTCGCGCGATCTCGGCTTTATCGTTCCGCAAGTCCGTATCCGCGATAATCTCTCCTTGATGCCCTCAGCCTACCGCATCACGATTGCCGGTGTAATCGCAGCCGAAGACCAAGTTATTAATGGCAAGCTTCTCGCCATTCAGGGCACGAATTCAAATGTTGTGCTTCCGGGTCAAAAAGTAAAAGATCCGACATTCGGCCTTGATGCCGTCTGGATTGATCCCGCTGAAAAGCCGCGGGCACTCGCCGCCGATTACACAGTGGTCGACGCCGGCACCGTTATCGCCACGCATCTTCATCAGCTTTTGATGCAACGCGGCGCAGACCTTCTCGGCCAAGATGACGTGCAGGAGATCATCGATCATTTTGCCAAATCTGCTCCGAACCTTGTGCAAGGCGTTGTTCCAAAAATCGTTTCGCTGCCGCAACTCACACAAGTTCTCAAAGCCCTTGTTGCAGAGCAGATTCCGATCGCCGACATGAAGCGAATTCTTGAAGCCGTTTCCGGCGCGAAGGGTCGCGAGACCGAAGATCTCATTGAGGCTGCACGCATTGCTCTTGGTCCAATTTTGATCCAACGGATTTCATCGCCGAAAGAAGAATTGCCAATCATCACTCTCGACACAGGTCTTGAGCAATTGATGATCCAAAACGCCAAACAAAATGGCGCGATGGGGAATGCGATTGAACCGGGTCTTGCCCGCAAATTGATGGAAGCTTTCGAAGAGCAATCAAATCTCTTAGCCAAAAGCGGAAAAACACTTGTCGTTGTAACGACGCCAATTTTACGCCGTGAACTTGCAACCCTTGTCAGACAGGCAGCCCCCGACGGGCTCGTTCTGTCATTCAAGGAACTTCCCGAAACCAAACGTATCAATGTTGTTGCCGTGATCGGCGGCGCGTCCTGAGGAGACTAAACCATGATGCAACGTACAAAAATCGTAGCAGAAGATAGTCGTGAAGCCATGGCTCGCATCATGCGGGATTTTGGCGAAGATGCCGTCATTCTCTCAACGCGAAAAGTGCCAGGTGGCATCGAAATCGTTGCGGGCCATCCCCAAAAAGGCGCCGCAACAGTCGATCTAGATGACGAAGAGCCAACTTTGACACGCTTGAAAAAAGCACAAAAGAAGCAGCAAGCCGACATCATCGCTGAGCGCACAACGGATGTTCTCAAAAAGCCAAGCGTTGCAAAAAGTGCTTCACAAAAATTTGCTGATATTCTTCTCGAGAGTGGGCGTGCGGAAGAATTGCTTCGTCCGTCCGGCTTTCAATTCCGCCCTGCCCCCGCTGGAAAAACAGCTGCACCAAAGGCAGAAGAAGTTCAAGTACAGGTAAAGCCTGCCACTGAAGAAAAGTCCGTTGCAGCGGCGCCAATCGATGATCGACGGCTTGATGCTATTGAGCAATCAGTCAAAGAAATCCGCGCTATGCTTGGCCAAGAAGTCATGATGAGCGGCTTGAAATCCGCGGGTGCCTCACCAGCATTGATCTCTGTATTTCTTGCGCAATCAGGAGCTTTGGCATCGATCGATCCCGATCGTCGGTTTGCAAAATTCCTTGCCGATCGGATGCTTCACAAAGCACCTCCAAAACTGACAGGCGGCCCCCGCGTCGTCCTAACATTAGGACCAAGCGGCTCAGGCAAGACAACATTGCTCGCGCAATTGGCCGCCAAAGCACGAATTGAATCGCCCGATGAAAAACTGACTTTCGTGAATGCGGACGCCAATCGCTTTGGTGCCGCCGAACAATTGCGCGCCTATGGTAAAATTCTTGATGTCCCGGTCATTGATGTCGAGCATCCTTCGGAACTTGCCAAACTGACAACGAATTCTGGCCAGCGCTTGTCACTCTTTATCGACATGCCGAGCCAACCGCATGAAAATGGCGTGTTGCTTGATATTCTTGAGCGTCACCGTGATGAATTGCCGGAGATGTATAGTGTGGGCGCGATTGCAGCCAATCTCTCGACCGACGCGGTTGACCGGATGCTGTCTCGCTATCCGAATCTTGATGCGCTGGCATTGACGAAACTTAATGAAGCGCCGCTTTCGCTTTCCACCTTCAGCCTTTTGAGCTTGCGCGGTCCAGGCGTTGCCTTTCTTGCCTCGACCTCTCATCTTGTGAAAGGGTTGATGGAACCTGATTCGGATATGCTCGAAAGCGTAATTCATTCGAGCCTCGTGGGCAGCGAAGCCGAACAGCTG
>Ga0129336_10001449_pt1 | contig 14395 bp, 14 predicted proteins | sample CPB6_02_DNA_FD_96878 | JGI IMG/M metagenome (GOLD analysis project Ga0129336, IMG submission 96878) | Freshwater to marine salinity gradient microbial communities from Chesapeake Bay, USA - CPBay_Sum_0.6_0.2_DNA | ecosystem: Environmental > Aquatic > Marine > Coastal | place: USA: Chesapeake...
AATCTAACTTATTTCTGTCAAAATGCAAACGTTCCTGGAATTTCGCTCACTGAAATTGTGCGAAACACTCCATTTATTGATCTATTTCATCCAGGAGAAAAGGCAATCTATGACACTTACAACATATCATTTCTTGTAAGTGAAGATTTAAGTTCATGGTTGGAATTGCACGATTGGATTCGCGCAGCAACGTTCCCAACTGACTATAAAGAATATATTGAACTTGCAAAAACTACACGATCATCATACACACAAAGTTTGTCGACAAATCAAAGACCAGTCGTATATACTGACGGTGCTCTTACGATTTATTCAAACAAAAACAATCCAAGATATCGTGTTAAATTTCGCGATATGTTTCCTTGCTATTTGGGGTCTATCGCATTTAATGTTGGTGACAACGCAGAGACAACAGTGACGTGTGATGCGTCTTTTAGATTCTCTTATTACGATATAGAAGTAATAGAATAGTATCGTTAACAACGACATACTGATTATACTAGTGCAAGTCTTGTAAGACAACTCTTGCTATGGTTGCTTTTTACATCGTAATGATGTATAATTCGATGTATGAAATTAGAAACACCTCCGCTTGAAGAATTAATGTTGCAATGGGAAAAGGATTCCGAAGTAGATACAACGGAACCTGGCAAAGAGATTCTGCGCATTCCTCTGTTGCATAACAAATATAACAAATATCTTTCTCTTCACAATCTTGCAGCCAAACGAGCAGGATTGGAATACGACAAACTCAAGCGATTGAAATGGATGTATTACAATGGTAAATTGGATCAAGAAGAATTAGATAAACTTGGTTGGGAACCATTTCGTTTTACACTGAAGTCAGATATCTCTGTTTATCTTGACGGTGATGAAGATCTAAACAAAATGAAGCGCAAGAAAGCATATCATGAAGAGTCTGCAAGTTTTTGCACCAACGTCATGAAGGAATTAAATAATCGCACTTGGCAATTGAAAGAGTACATGGGCTGGGAGAAGTTCATTCAAGGTGCTCGATGATTGATCACGTTGCTGTTGAAAAGGTGGATAATATCTATGCGCAGGTTCATGCTGAAGATTCAGTCCTTCAAGAGATGTCTGAGTTCTTTACGTTTTCGACTCCAGGGTATCAATTCAGTCCAGCGTTTCGTAATCGACATTGGGATGGGAAGATACGTCTGCTCAACTTACGCACGAAGCAAATTTATGCTGGACTGATTGGCTATATAAAGACTTTCTGTAAGCAAAAGAATTATACATTCGAGGTTATAGATGAAGACAAGGAAGTCTACCCGATCGATACAAAGAATCTTGCGAGTGCTTTATCACTTCCGATGGAGCCGAGAGATTATCAGTATCTCGCTTCTAGCGTCGGACTTACGAAAAAGAGAACTGTACTCATTTCACCAACCGCATCAGGCAAATCATTAATCATTTACATGATGATTCGCCACCTGTTGAATACAGGTAAGAAGCGAGGATTGCTTGTTGTTCCGACAATCAATCTTGTCACACAGATGCATTCTGACTTTAAAAATTATTCCAGCAATAATGGCTGGGATGTAGACAAGTATTGTCAGAAAATTTTTGGTGGTGAAAGTAAAATCCCTGATAGTGATTTGATCATTTCTACATGGCAGTCAATCTATGAGATGCCAAAGAAGTATTTTGCGCAGTTTGATTTTATTATCGGCGACGAAGCGCATACGTTCAAAGCCAAGTCATTGACTTCTATCATGACTAAACTTATCAACTGCGATGTGCGTATTGGCACAACAGGTACACTGGACGACTCAAAAGTAAACAAACTAGTCCTTGAGGGTTTGTTTGGTCCAGTGTTTAAAGTAATTAGCACAAAAGAATTGATTGAGAGAAAACAACTCGCTAATTTTAGTATCAAGTGTATTGTGCTGAAATATCCTGAAGTTGTTTGCAAATCTATCAAAGGATTTACTTATCCTGATGAAATGAATTTCCTTACACAACATGAAGGTCGCAATAACTTTATCTGTGATCTTGCGATTAATTTAAAAGGAAATAGTCTAATTTTATTTACTTATGTCGAAAAACACGGTAAGATATTATTCGATCTGATTAAAGAGAAATGCGGCAATCGCAAAGTCTTTTTTATTCATGGTGGGGTTGAAGCAGAAGATCGTGAAGCAGTGAGACATATCACTGAAAAAGAAAACGACGCGATCATTGTAGCAAGTTACGGAACGTTTTCTACAGGCGTTAATATCCGTAACCTACATAATATTGTATTCTCCTCTCCAACAAAGAGTAAGATTCGTTCTCTTCAATCAATCGGTCGTGTGCTACGTTTGGGTGAAAACAAAGACGCTGCTACACTTTATGATCTTGCTGATGATCTGCGTTATGGTCCTTATACAAACTTCACATTGAAGCATTATGAGGAACGAGTGAAGATCTATAGTGAAGAAAAATTTCCTTTCACAACCAATAACGTAAGGATAAACTAATGCCAAGAAAAAAGAATTTAGAAAAACCAGAGTTGAAGTTTGTTCGCACTCGAAGCACATTCGATGATTTAATTGGTTATGTGACTTATGGAAATGAATTTCTCACAATTGAAAGACCATTACGAATTGAAGTAGAAACAATCTTCGATGAAGGTCGGCAAATTCTTTCTCTTCAAGAATATCTTCCACAGTCAGTGATTGATCTTCAAGAAGTAGAAATTAAACTTGATGATGTTATTTTTGTGACACCAGTTCGCAAAGAGTTTCATGAGCAATATGAACAAATCAGTGAATTCTTTTATAACAATGTTGCAAAAATTCGATCACCAAACAGTGAAATGAGTGATGAACAAAAAGAAGAAGTTATAGAAAAAACTCGCAAGGTTGTTTCAATTCTAGAAGCAATGGCAAACAAAAAGGATAAACCAGTACACTAATATGGCAAAGAATCATTATATTAATAACAAAGATTTTCTTCGTGAAATGACAGCGTATCGTACAGCGATACGAAAAGCAAAACGTGCTGGATTACCAAAGCCGCAAATACCACGATATGTGGCTGAGTGTTTCATGAAGATTGCTGAAAATCTTTCACATAAGCCCAATTTCTTGTCATATACCTTTCGTGATGAGATGGTTGCTGATGCAATCGAAAACTGCGTGATGTACGTTGACAATTTTGATCCAAGTAAATCAAGCAATCCATTTGCCTATTTCACTCAAATAGTATATTATGCATTCTTACGTCGCATTCAGAAAGAGAAGAAACAACTTTATGTCAAATACAAATCAACTGAGACTGCTGGAATACTCGACGAGTTCGAACTCAATGAGAATGAAGATGGAACTTTCCGCCAATTCGAGTTGTATGAAAATATTTCCGAGTTCATTGTCAATTACGAAAACGCACGCAAAGCCAAGAAAGCAAAGCGAGCAGGCATAGAGAAATTTGTAGATGAAGATAGCAAATGATATAAATAGAAGTGCAGGTCGCGATGCGTCAACATCCACCTGCTCTAGAAACTGTAAAGGAGTATTCCAGCATGTCTATTTATACCTACCAATCAGCCAAACGATTTTGTGAAATTCTAAACATAGAATTCCAAGAAAGCATTGCATCCAGCGATCAGGAACTAGATCATATTCCAGAAGATAGTGTTTTGGGTGGAACCGATTATGTTTCTGGGATGATTTGGATTACTGATGGCAAAGAAAATTCTTATATAGATCCAAGGGAAACTATCCCAGAAGGTTGGAGAAAGGGGAGAACATTTGAGCATGGTATCAAAAAAGATCCGCAAAAATGGGCTAATACTTCTAGAAAAACCGCAATCGCTCAATGGAGCGATCCACTATTGAGAGAAAAAACTATGTTGGCTATGAGAGGACCAAGAAAACAAAAAACTTGTCCGCATTGTGGGTTGGTCGGTGCTGGAGGTAATATGAGTAGATATCATTTTGATAAGTGTAAGGTTGCCGTATGAAAATAGCCATACTTGGAGATTGTCATTTTGGTATGAGAGGAGACAGTATCGCCTTTCATAATCATTATCGTGAGTTCTATACAAAAACATTTTTTCCTTATTTGGTGCAAAATGGAATTACCACCATCTTTCAGTTGGGTGACTTATTTGATCGTCGCAAGTATATCTCTTTTCAGTCTCTTGCTCTTTGCCGTCGTTACTTTTTTGATCAACTGGTAAAGCACAATATTCAGTGTCGTGTTCTACTCGGCAACCATGATATCTTTTTCAAGAACACTCTCGAGGTAAACTCGCCTGATCTGCTTTTGCGAGACTATGAAGATCATGTGATTCTTTATGACAAACCATCGATGTGGATGGGAGTTGATATCATTCCATGGATCTGCAAAGATAATGAACTCGAGGTGATGGATTTTATCAAAAGAAGTTCAAATCATCTTTGCTTTGGTCATTTTGAACTTTCTGGATTCGAAATGGATCGTGGTAATATTTGCCACGATGGTATGGATCCAAACTCACTCAACAAGTATGATCTTGTTCTCTCTGGACATTTTCATCATAGAAGTAACAATGGCAGTATTGTATACGTTGGCACTCCTGGAGAAATGACTTGGGCTGACTATAACGATGAACGTGGGTTTCATATCTTCGACACTGAGACTCGCGAACTTAACTTTATACCAAATCCTGAGAAGATGTTCTACAAGATCAAGTATAATGACGATGATATGTTCTATAATGATATTGTAAATGCTGACTATTCTTATTTGACTGGCAAATTTCTCAAGATTGTTGTTGAGAAAAGAAACAATTCGTTCTTGTTTGATACATTGATCGATTCAATTACAAAGGCTGCTCCACTTGAAGTTTCGGTCGTCGAAGACTTCTCTGATATAACTGACAATGTTGAAGTCGATGTCGATCAGGCAGAAGATACAATTACAATTCTAAACAAGTATGTCGATGGCTTGACATTGCCAGTAGAATCAGATAAAATAAAAACTGTTCTGCGCGATGTATATAACGAAGCATTGTCGATGGAGACTGTGTGATATTCTTTTCTAAAGTTCGATACAAGAACTTTCTCTCTACTGGTAATGTGTTCACTGAGATTGATCTTGGTGAACATCCAACCACACTCATTGTTGGTGAAAACGGTGCAGGAAAATCAACTTTCTTAGATGCCATTACGTTTGCGCTGTTTGGCAAACCATTTCGAAATATCAACAAGCCACAACTTGTAAATTCAATCAACGAAAAAGATTGCACTGTTGAGATTGAATTTCGAATTGGCAAAATTAATTACAAAGTCATTCGTGGCATTCGACCAAATACATTTGAGATATATGTCAATGGCGATCTATTGAATCAAGACGCCAAATCAAAAGACTATCAAGACTATCTTGAGAAAGTGATCCTCAAGATGAATTATAAATCATTTACACAGATTGTGATTCTCGGATCAACAAACTTTACTCCATTCATGCAGTTGTCTGCTGCGGACCGTAGAACTGTGATTGAGGATTTGCTTGATATTCAAATCTTTTCTTCAATGAATGTAATTGTAAAAAATAAATTGCATGGTTTGAAAGATGAAGCAACACAATTAAAAATACAAATTGATAATACCAAAGACAAAATTGAGTTACACAAAAAACATCTTGATGAACTTAAAAAGAATACAAAAGAAATTGTAGATGCTAAAAAACTTGAAGCAGAAGAAAATAAAACTTCTTTAAATGCATTAGTAGAAGAAGCAACAGTCATTGAGTCTCAAATTGATAAGTTAGTCAATGATACAAATGATGAAGAGTTTACGACAAAACGATTTAATAAACTCAATCAACTTGAAGCAAAGATCGAAGGCAATATTCAGAAACTCGAGAAAGACATCGAGTTCTATTCTGTAAATTCGACTTGTCCAACCTGCGATCAGGCGATCAATAATAAAGAAGAAAAAGTCCATACATGCAATAGTAAAATCACAGAACTCAATGAAGGGCTCAACAAACTAAAGGAAGAAAGCGATGCCGTTCTACAACGAATCAATACTATCAAAGCAACTCAAAAACAACTCAAGACTCTCGAACAAGATCTTGTGCGTAACAATACTTCTCGCAGTCAGATGCGAAAGTATATTAAGAAACTTGAAGATGAAATTGCCGAGATAGAAAGCAAACCAGCCATGAGCGATGAGTTCAAGGCACAATCAAAGGAATTATTGAACGCATTACAAGCATTTAACGAAAAAAGAAAATCAGTATCAGAACAAACACAGAACTATGATATTGTCGCGCAGTTGCTTAAAGATGGCGGGATTAAGTCGAAAATCATTAAGCAGTACGTTCCAGTTATCAACAAACTGGTTAACAAGTATTTGGCTGCGATGGACTTCTTTGTCAATTTTAATATTGACGAGGAGTTCAAGGAGACCATCAAGTCTCGTCACCGAGATGATTTCAGTTATGAAAACTTCTCAGAGGGTGAAAAGAAACGTATTGATCTAGCATTGTTATTCACGTGGAGATCGGTCGCCAAACTGAAGAACAGTGTCAATACGAATTTGCTCATCTTCGACGAGGTCTTTGATGGTTCTCTTGACATCAATGGCACAGAAGAATTTATGAAGTTGATAAATATGATGAACGAAGGCACAAACGTCTTTGTGATTACGCATAAATCTGATCAAATGGTTGATAAATTCAAACACACAATTCGATTTGGTAAAGTAAAAAACTTCTCGCAAATGGTATTATAATGAAGAAAATTAGATTTTATAAAGATGAAATGATGGAAGTTGAAATCTACAAACTTGTAGACTTCTATGATCCAATTTTAAGACAACCAACTGTACCTGTCAAACTTGAAACGCATGATGACTTTGAATATGCTCGAAAGTTAGCATTCAATTTAGCATCAACGTTGGGTGAGTATCAAGGTCTTGGTCTTTCTGCAAATCAAGTTGGATTAAAAGATCGTGTTTGTGTAATTAATATGGGTGATGAAGTTTGGTCATTATTCAATCCAGAGATTACTGAACGTTCAGCAGTGCCATCAAAATATCAAGAAGGATGTTTATCATATCCTGGATTATTTCTAAATGTTGATCGATCAGAATGGATTAAGGTTAAGTTTCAAGCAGTTGGTGGTCAGTGGGTGGAAGAAAAGTTTTCTGGATTGACTGCTGTTTGCATTCAGCATGAGATTGATCATCTAGATGGAATCATGTATACTGATCAGGTTAGTCATATCAAACTAGAACAAGCAAAGCGCAAGATTAAAAAGAATTTGAAGAAGATGAGAGAAGCGTCTATTCAATATGCAAGGCAGCAAGAATTAGCAGAACAGCAAAAGAAACAGCAACAATCAGAACAGAAACCAAAAATACAGATCGTTGGCGTTGACACAGCGCCAGTACAGATAAAAACACCTGAGAAATTTGTATATAATCCGACCCCTTCGTAAGTTATTGATTCATATAGGGTTTTTACCTGTTGCCTTTTCCTGATTTTTAAGGGATAATGGTTGTATGAATACGAATTTAGTCTCCTCAAAATCAATACTTGCGAAACTTCTCGCTGCCGAGAATATTACAGTTTCGCACCAAAAAACCAAGACCGCATATTTCGACCTCAAGTCACGCACTCTTGTCTGTCCTGTCTGGAAAGATATGGACGGTCATTTGTATGACTTGCTGATGGGTCACGAAGTCGGTCATGCACTTAATACTCCAGCGCAAGGTTGGCATTCTGCCATTCATGATGAGAACGGCAAGCCACTCGGTAAGTTCAAGGATTTCTTGAACGTCATCGAAGATGCACGTATTGAGAAACTTGTCAAGCGCAAGTTTCCTGGACTCGCAAAATCTTTTTCTGCTGCTTACAAGTCACTCTATGATCGTGACTTCTTTGGTATCAAGAACATCGATGCCAACAAACTCAATCTAATCGATCGCATCAATATTCGCTACAAGTTGGGTGCGCATATTCCTGTTGCGTTCAACGATGATGAGCGTCAGTTTTTGATTGACATCGACAATGCTGAGACTTGGGATCAGGTTGTTGATGTTGCGCGGCGAGTTTATGCTTACTGCAAACAGCAGAAAGAAGAACAAAAGTCTCAGATCAATAACATGGATGATCTGAAAGAAGAAATTCAAGAGCAGCGTGAAGAAGAGCAGTCTGATTTTCAAGACTTTGATGATGAAGAGTCAGACGAAGAGTTAGATGAAGAGTCTGAACTTGAAGAAGAGTCTGACGGTGAAGATGCTGAATCTTCTTCTGAGCAAGAAGAATCTGACGATGAGTCAGAAGAAAAGTCTGATTCTCATTCTGATTCTTATGCTGGTGGCGATCAGCAAGATGAAGAGCCAGAGTCTGTAACTGATCGCAACTTCCGTCAACGTGAGCAGGAACTGATCAATGCGACTGGCGAAATTCATATGATTGAATTGCCTGAAGCAGATCTGACAAAGATCATTTTGCAAAATCATGTTGTGATGAATGATCTTGAGAAATGGTTGCGTCAGCAAATTGCTGATCCTAATCTGAATTATGGTCGCAACAAAATCTCCTATGAGACTGTTGCAGCCAAGTGTGTTCGCAAGTTCAATGCAAACAACAAGAAGTTTATCATGCATATTCTCAAGGAATTTGAGATGCGCAAGAAAGCGTCGGATTATGCACGTGTTCAGACTGCCAAGACTGGTGAACTGAACATGAATGTCTTGCACAAATATAAGTTTACAAATGATCTCTTCAAGAAGATTTCAGTTGTGCCGAAAGGTAAGAATCATGGCATGATCATGTATGTTGATATGTCTGGTTCGATGTCTGACATTCTGCGCAATACGATTGAGCAATGCCTTGTGCTGGTTTCGTTTTGCCGTCTTGCGAAGATTCCGTTTGACGTCTATGGCTTCAGCAATGATCCGTATTCTTCAAGTGGTCCGCAGGTTTATGGTAGCAATGAGAAATTTATTGCTTCGACTGCAAATGAAAATGGTTACGGTAGCATAGATGGCAGCACGTTCCATCTGAAGCATTTGATTGGTTCCAATCTTTCTCCGAAAGATTATCGCAAGTCATTCACCAATCTTTGCATTGTTGCGAATGAATACATGCGTGGTCATTATCGTGATCAAAGTGAAGATCGTGATCATGGTTCTTTCCACTACAACTGGGAAGATTCTGGTTTCGGTTTGAATGGCACTCCGTTTCAACACACTCTGCTTGCTTCGCGCGACATGATCAATAAGTTTCGTGCCAAGCATAAGTTGGATGTTGTCAATGTCATCTATCTGACTGATGGTGATGGTAATGAGGGCATCTCTTTGCCGTGGACTCGCAATGGTGTAATCTATCTGGTCGACAAAAAGACTAAAAAGAAGATTCGTGTTGATGGCAGCATTCAGGCTATCATGACTCAATTGGTTCGTGAAGTGACTGGTTGCAAACATCTTGGTTTCTTTCTTGCAAACAAGAACGATGTGACTCGCGTTTGCCGTGAACTCGAGTGGAACAGAACGATAAGTGTGCAAGAGTCTCGTGAACTCAAGAAACAATTCCGTGAAGAAAAGTTCTTTGCGATTGAGAATCTTGGTTATGATCAATACTTCTACATTCAGTCTTCGAATGGTGCCATTCAAGAAGAAAAAATGCAGATCAATGCTGGTATGACCAAGAACAAGATGGCAAATGAATTCTCCAAGTCTGTGAACAGCAAGAAGTCCAGCCGTGCTCTGGTTACTCAATTCGCCGAGGAAATCTCAGCGAGTTTGAAGTGGGCAGCGTAAGTTGTTGATTCTATTAGAGTTTTTACTGTTGTTTTCTGTGTGTTTCTGAGCGATAATAGTCTTATATGATGTATTTCTGTGATGGAGTTTGATGAAATGAGAAAGCCGAATTATTCTCTCGCTGATAAGACTGCGATGCTTGAAAAATTGCATTCGCATTATGACAAAGATACGATCTCGCTGAAGGAACTCAATACGTTCCTCGAGAAAAACAAGGTCAAGCAATTCCCGTATTTCATTCTGCGTGAACGCAAGGTTGCGCGAAATACGTTCAACATTCTTCCGAAGAATGTTGATGTTGCGACTCCGACTGCGCAGCAATCTGTTTCTGCAGTTGCGATGGCTCCGATTGCGCAGGTTGTGAATCTTGCGTCTCGTCGTGCGCAAAATGTGACTGAATCTTTTGTTCCGCAAAAGAGCAGCACCTATGTGCCGTTTGGATTTTACAGTGACCTCAAGAACATTATCAGTTCGCGAATCTTTTATCCGATTTACATCACTGGTCTTTCTGGCAACGGCAAGACCATGATGATTGAGCAGGTGTGTGCTGCGCTCAAGCGTGAGTTGGTTCGTGTGAACATCACGAAGCGCACCGATGAGTCTGATCTGATTGGTTCGTATGAGTTGATTGACGGCAGCACCGTTCGCCGTGAAGGTCCAGTGCTCACTGCGATGCGCCGTGGCGCTGTGCTTCTGCTCGATGAATGTGATCTCGGCACCGAGGATATCCTCTGCTTGCAACCGATTCTTGAAGGCAAGCCATACTTCGACAAGAAGACTGGTGAGGTTGTGCATCCTGCTGCTGGCTTTACTGTGCTTGCGACTGCAAACACGAAGGGCAAAGGCAGTGATGACGGTCGATTCATTGGCACGAACATTCTCAACGAAGCATTCCTCGAGCGTTTCGCTGTGACTGTTGAGCAGGATTATCCCCCTGCTGCCACTGAGCGCAAGATTCTTGAGAAGAATTTTGCTGAACTTGGTCTGACTGACGCAGTGTTCATTGAGCGATTGATCACGTGGGCTGAAGTCATCCGCAAGTCTTATTCAGACGGTGCGGTTGACGAGATTATCTCGACTCGTCGACTCGTGCATATCAGCAAGGCATTTTCTATCTTCAACAATCGTTTGAAGGCAATTGAGATGTGCTTGAACCGATTCGATACTGACACCAAGACTGCGTTCTTGGATCTGTACACGAAGGTTGATGCGGAAGCAACTGCTCCAGCACCGAAGAATGATTTTTCAGTAGAAGCGATCAATGATCCGAACAGCGGCAATCTTATCGTTCGCGTGACCAAGTTTGATCAAACAAAAGAAATGGTGCTGACTGCCATGGATATGGTAGAGCATCAGGGTTCAGGATTGACTGAGCAGCAAATTATTGATCGTGTCGCCAAGACTCTTGCGACTTCTATTCATGAAGAAATGCCGTTTTAATGGAGAATTGTATGCCTCTTACATTGCAAGAACAAGCGAATCTTTTTCTCGATGATCTTCGTGACTCTGGTGCAACTAACATGTTTGGTGCTGCTCCATATATCGTCGAAGAGTTTGGTGTCTCAAGAACTGAAGCCAAAAATCTTTTGTTGACTTGGATGCAAACTTTTGCTGAGAGAAATCCCCAATAGTTTACTTTTGTCATTTGTTGTAGTACAATAAATGATATATTGCAAGGCAAGCCCCAACTTTGCAATATTATTGAAGGGGTTTTTTTGTGAAGGTATATTATATGTCAACTGCACTTAACTCGTTTGTCAGCTATCTTGCCGATGGCAACACAGTCACCAGCCGTCAGGTTCGTGCTATGTTCAAGGTCGACAATGCTGCTGATCTCGCTTATCGTGCACGCAATGAGGGTATCTCTGTATACACCAATCGCGTGACCAATTCGCGTGGTGAGAAGGTGTTTGCGTATCGCCTAGGCAATCCTTCGGCTGCTTTCGAGAAGTATCTCGATCGTGGTCAGATTGCTCGCGCTCGCAAGACCCTCTATCGTAACGCCATCAGCGTTTCGATGAATGGCTAATCAGCCAATTCTCAAAAACTGAAAAACGTTCTGTGGGGGTGCAATGCCCCCACAGTTTCATTTGACATTTAATTCTTCTGGATATATAATATCATGAGCAGGAGAAAAATATGACCAAAGTAATTATCGCAAAAACAAAAATTGATTGTGAGCATTTGCTCGGTCAATTCTTGGACGAATCTCATTTTGATACAGTAATCAATGAGGACACAGATTGCTATCTTCACAGCGAAGATGAAAGTAACGTTGCATTTAAATTTCGCAAAAACTATTTCAGCAAGCAGCAGCAAGATGATGCATATGCTGGCTTGCGTGAAGCAGCAACACCAACTCAAAATCGTGGGCTTGCTGCTGGACCAAAAGGTGAGAAGTGTGGCGGTCGTGAATGGGCAACTGAGTTTCAATTGCGTGTTCTTGAGTTCTTTAAGAAGCAACCAGAAAATTCTGTCATCAAAGTTGATGTCGCTCAAGAAGTAGAACTGCTGCGAGAAAAATATTCTGATGCAGGATCATCACGTGGTCTTGTTTGGTTGAGCGCAAAGGTCAAAGAGGATGAATTTGATTTTGAGAAGTGGCTCAAGAAAGCCATTAAGATGCCAATCAAACAACGCAAAGAAGAAGCACGTGGTGTTGAAGAAACATATATTTCGGACACCACTTATGCAAACGTAGTATTGTCAGGTATTGCTGGATGGTTTGATCGTTATCCTCGTATTCCATACGGTCGTGCTACTGCTTATACACAGCACTCATACGATAAATTTAAATTGTCATTTCCGTTTCTACAAACACTCGATCGCGGTTTTGCTGAGTTACTTCCGACTCGTCATTCTGCTCAACGTGCTGCAGCAGATCAAATTGATCCAGCATTCTTGGTTCCACAAACTGTGTTTACAACAATCACAGTAAACAAAACTTTCCGCACCGCAGCACATCGTGATGCTGGTGACTTTTCAAATGGTCTGAGCAATCTACTTGTATTGTCTAATAATGGCAACTATACAGGTGGATATCTCATTCTTCCAGAAGTTCGCATTGCTGTAAATGTGCGTCCAGGAGATCTGTTGCTCGTCAATAATCATGAGTACATTCATGGCAATACACCTATTGAATTGCAAGATGAAACCGCAGAGCGTGTAAGTCTTGTTTGTTATTTGCGTGAGAAGATGCTTGAACTTGGGAGCAAAGAGTATGAAGATCATCGATTTAATTATGTTGAGTCACGTCGAAAGAACAAAGAACACAGACTCCAACGACGTCTTTGGAACGGTATTTCCGAAGGAATGTGGGAAGAATCAGAGTGGTATGACTACTTGGAGAAAAATGGTGGCAGACAAATGGTCGAAAAGTACCATCCAAAAGCATACGAAAAGATTTCTACCCTAGAAGATTTGTTCGCTTAATATGTGCGCAGTCATTGGTGCTTACATCGAAGAGCCAAGTGCTTTTGACTTGGACACACTCACTAAAGTTTTCTATGAATCTAGCATTCGTGGATTACATGCAACTGGTGCTTCTTGGGTAAAAGAAAATCGCATTCATACTTTTATTTCTGCCAATCCTGCTGGAAAATTCTTCGAAGTATTTAATTTGAAAAATACAATTAACGAAGATGGCAATCTATATCTAATTGGTCATTGCCGCTATTCAACCTCTGATCTCGATTACAATCAACCACTTTGGAATGATCATGTTGCAATTGTACACAATGGTGTTGTAAGCCAAGAGATGCCAGAAAAGTGGAAAGATCTTTATGGTTATGATTGCAAAACTCGAAATGATTCTGAGTTGATTGTACATACACTACAAGCAAATAAATCTCCACTGATTGAGTTTGCTAATGCTTCAATGGCTGTAGTTGAACTATACAAAGAAAAGAAATTGCGTTTCTATCGCAATGGCAAGCGTCCAATATATTTTACTTCTTTAACAAATGGCGGTATAATTACTTCTACGAAAGACATTGCTGTGCGTGCTGGCTTGCATGATCCAATTGAAATTGGAATGAATGCATATACAACGATGGGCAAAGGAATCTTTCAAAAACAATTTGTAGAAATTGACAACGCAAAGGATTTACAGCATGTACGATAAGAATACATTTACATATGGTGCTGAGATTGAGTGGGGTGACATTGATCGTCGTATGAGTATTCCACCAACTCTTGGTAAGTGGGAATATGCTGAAACAGATATTGTAAATCTTCGTCCACCGTTTGAATATCGTGCATGTGATCCACTCGGCAAAGAGCCATGGATGGGTGGTGAAGTGAATATGATGCCAACTAAGACTTGGCAGGAACAAGTTGATCGTGTAATGAAACTCTATGAGATGTTTCTTGAATATGGCAATCAACCAACCACATCATGTGTCAATCATGGTCACATTCATGTCTTTGTTCCAGGACTCAAGAACGATATTGCTGCACTAAAGCGATTGATTGCATATGTCAAAGCCAATCAACAAGATACCATTGATGCCTGCTATGGCTTTTATGAAACAAAAGATATGAAGTCATGCGACGGTGCAAAAATGTATCTCAAGTATGATGGCGGTCGTTTGATGCCAGACTACATGTGTGATAATATTATCAATCTTGCAACT
>Ga0129336_10001450_pt1 | contig 14392 bp, 15 predicted proteins | sample CPB6_02_DNA_FD_96878 | JGI IMG/M metagenome (GOLD analysis project Ga0129336, IMG submission 96878) | Freshwater to marine salinity gradient microbial communities from Chesapeake Bay, USA - CPBay_Sum_0.6_0.2_DNA | ecosystem: Environmental > Aquatic > Marine > Coastal | place: USA: Chesapeake...
TAGCCCAGGCCGCCGCGCACATGGCCGACGAGCGCCATCGCGAAGTTGACGATGCGACGCGACAGGCCGCCGACATTCATGATCTCGCCGGCCAGCATGAAGAACGGCACGGCCAGCAACGGGAAGCTGTTGGCCCCCTCGATCACGTTTTGCGCCAGGATCTGCGCATCGAATATGTTGAGGTGCCACATCAGCGCCACGCCGCACGCCAGCAGCGAGAACGCGATGGGCACGCCCAGCGCCATGGCGCCCAGCAGCGATCCGAGGAAGACGAGGATGGTCATGGCGGCTGGGGCGTCGCGCCTCAGTGCGGTTGCTCTTCCGACTCGCGGATGCCCACCAGCTCTGACTCGTCGAGCTGGCCGCTGACCAGGCGCCACAGGTTGTGCAGCAGCAGCAACACCCCCGAGACGGCGAACACCACGCCGCTGGCGTACAGCCACGCCACCGGCACCTCCATCACCGCGCTGGTGGAGCCGGCGTTGATGACCGCCTGTACCCAAGCGCCGCGCAGCAGCAGCACGCACATCGCCAGCATCACCAGGTGCGCCACCACCAGGCACACCTTCTTGCCCGCGGGCGACAGCCGCCCCACCAGGAAGTCGGTACCCAGGTGGCCGCGTTCGCGCAGCGCAATGATGGCGCCCATGAAGGTCATCCAGACGAACAGCCAGCGTGCAAGTTCTTCGGAAACCGTCAGCCCCGAGTTGAAGCCGTAGCGCATGACCACGTTGCCGAACACCAGCACCACCATCAGCGCCAGGCAGGCCACCATGGCCGCGCCCAGCAGGCGGCAGTACTGGTCCATCAGGCGATCGATCCGTTTCATGACGCTCAAATTATGTACGAACTAGTTAGTTTTTACAAACTCGGGAAAACCCGCATAAGTCAAGACAGAGGCCACCATCTGGTTACTTGCGCACGAAGCGCAGCACCATCTCGACGATGCTTTCGCGCCGCGCCGCCACTGCCGCCGGGGCGTCGAGGTCGCGCTTGAAGATCAGCGCAAAGGTGTGGCGGTTGGCCACGTTGAAGACCGACAGCGCGCTGATGGACATGTGCAGGTCCACCGGGTCGATGCCCTTGCGGAACACGCCCTCCTTCACCCCGCGCTCGTAGATCTCCTTGACCGCCGTGATCGCCGGTATGTTGAGCTCCTGGATGGTGCGGCTGCCCTCCAGAAAGACGCCGCGGTGGATGTTCTCGGTCATCACCAGGCGGATGAAGTCCGGGTTGGCGCGCTGGTAGTCCACGGTGAAGGCCACCAGCGTGCGCAGCGCCGCCTCGGGCGCCAGGTCCTGCAGGTGCAGGTCGGACTCGATGCTGCGGATGCGGCGGTAGGCTTCTTCGAGCACCGCCACGTACAGCTGCTCCTTGCTGCCGAAGTAGTAATAGATCATGCGCTTGCTGGTGCGCATGGCTGCGGCGATGTCGTCGATGCGGGCGCCGGCCAGGCCCTTCTCGGCGAACTCGCGCGTGGCGACTTCGATGATGTCGGCGCGGGTGCGCTCGGGGTCGTTGGTACGCGCGCTCGCGCGCCGGCCGGCCACGATGCGCCTCAGGCCTGCGCCAGGCCGGCAATCGCCAGCGCGTAGCCCTGCACCCCAAAGCCGCACATCACCGCCTTGCAGGCCGGCGACAGGTAGCTGTGGTGGCGGAAGGCCTCGCGCGCATGCACATTGCTGATGTGCAGCTCGATGCAGGTGATGCCGGTGCCCTTGATCGCGTCGTGCAGCGCGACGCTGGTGTGGGTGTAGGCGCCCGCGTTGAGCACCACGCCCGCCAGCTGCCCGGCAGCATGCAGGCGCCCGGCTTCGTGGATCCAGTCCACCAGCTGGCCCTCGTGGTTGCTCTGGCGGCAATCGGCCTTGAAGCCGTGCGCGGCGCAGGCCTTGGCGCACAGCGCCTCCACATCGGCCAGCGTGGCGCTGCCGTAGATGGCGGGCTCGCGCGTGCCCAGCAGGTTGAGGTTGGGTCCGTTGAGGATGAGTGCGGTCTTCATGGGCAGGATTATCGGTGTGCGCTGCGCAGCTTCATCTCGCCGGGCAGCGGCACCGAGCGGCGCAGCACGCCCTCGGCCAGCCATACGGCGCTGCGGCGTGCGCGCTCGCACACCACCGGCAGCGGCAGGTTCAGATAGTCGTCGTTGAACACTTCAAAGCTGTAGTCACCCGCGTAGCCCAGCCGGTCGAGCCGCAGCACCAGCTGCGCGATCTCCTCGCTGTGCACGCCCTCGCCCGGGAACACGCGGAAGGTGCGCGCGGTGGCCATGCGCTCCTCAAAGCTGCGCGTCTCCTGCCACATGAAGTCCGACAGCTGCACCAGAAAGATCTTCCCGGGGTCGATGTCCTCCAGCGCATCCAGTGGCGTCTTGGCCGCGAGGATGTGGTACGAGTCGATGCCGATGCCCAGGTTCGGGCAGTCGGCCTGGCTCACCGCGTCCCAGGCGGTGGTGAACTCGTTGATGGTGCGGCCCCACGACAGGCCCTCGTACGCGATGCGGATGCCCAGCGGCAGCGCCAGCATCGCCAGCTTGCGCAGGTCGCGCGCGATCGCATCCCGCTCCTGCGAGGCATGCGCCGAGGTCGACGAGCAGGCCAGCAGCACCTTGCAGCCCAGCGCCTGGCACATCTGCAGCATCGCCTTGGCGATGTCGACCTTGTAGTCGTGCAGGTGCCCCGACAGGCCCTCGAAGTCGCGCAGCACCTGAAAGCCGGTGCCGCGCAGGCCGCTGCCGCGCACCGCCTGCACCGCGGCGTCCAGCCCGCCGGGGTGGCCCACCAGGTCGTTGGCCTTGAGCATCACCTGCGAAAAGCCGGCCTGCCTCATCGCCGAAAGCTTGGCCTCCAGCGGCCCGGCCAGGGTGATGGTGTCCATGCCGAAGTTCGCGATGTTCATGGCCGCCCCGCGCTGTGCACCAGCTCGAACATCACCGAGCCCAGGTAGGTGCGGGTGATCGCGCCACGCGACTCGGTGTGCGCCTGCGGCGTCTCGACGAACTCCATGCCCAGACGGCGCAGCGCCTGCACCGCCAGCGCCACGTCGGGCACACCCAGGCCGATGCGCTGCAGCCGCTCGTCGGTGTCCAGCACATCCGGGTCGGGCTCCACCAGCTGCAGCATGAAGCCGTTGCCGGCCTCCAGCGCCGGTGCGCGCATCAGGTGCCCCTTGGGCATGATGCCGAAGCGCTGCTCGTCAGGGATCAGCGCCAGGCCAAACAGCTCGCGATAGAACTCGATCCAGTCGGCGCTGCGGCCCGGGCCGATGTACTGCACGATGCCAAAGAAGTGCAGGCCGGCGACCGCCGGCGGATGCGGGTCAACCGACGGAATGGGCACGAAGTCCACGTCGTAGATCGAGAACTCCTTGTAGCGGTCCACGAAGTAGATGCGGCTTGAGCCCGGGCCGTGGATCGCGCGGATGTTGAGCTCCATCACCTCGGCATGGGCGGGCACCTCCCACGCGCCGCGCTCGCGCAGCAGCGCAAAGGCGGCGCGCGCATCGCGCACGCGCAGCGCAATCGCCGACAGCACGGGTGCCTGATCCCCCTGCAGCGCGCCGGGCAGGTCGGCCGGGTGGGCATTGACCACCACGTTGAGTGCGCCCTGCCGGTACAGCGTGACCTCGCGCGAGCGGTGGCGCGCCACCGGCCGAAAGCCCATCGATTCGAGCACCTGGCCCAGCGCCTGCGGCCGTGGCGTGGCGTATTCGACGAACTCCACGCCGTCGAGGCCGATCGGGTTGGCGTCGCCCGCGTACGACGCCTGCATCGGTTCGCGGCCGGTGCCGCCTTGCATCAGCAAATCGCTCATGGTCTGTTCAGTTCATTTGACGTACAAGCAGGAACGGAGCGAAAGATAGTACAAATGTACTGAAAAGTACATAAGGGCCTGCCCGGATCGGCGGCCGTCGATGCACCCGGAGGGGGCAATGGCGTTACACATCGGACACAACCGGTCACAATAGCGGGCGCATGCAAGCACGCCACTTCGCCCAACTGGTCGGCCTGTCGGCCCTGTGGGGCGCATCCTTCCCGCTGATCCGCATCTCGGTGCCCGCCCTCACGCCGCTGGGGCTGGCGGGTTTGCGCTGTCTGCTGGCTGCGATGGTGCTGGCGGTGCTGATGCGACTGCTGCGCCACGCCTGGCCCGAGCGTTCGGCCTGGCCGGGGCTGACGGCCATCAGCCTGCTGACGGTGGTGCCGCCCTTCGTGCTGTTCAGCTATGCCTCGCTCACGCTGCCTGCCGGCTATGCGGCGGTGCTCAACTCGACCTCGCCGCTGTTCGGTGTGCTGGTGGCCGCCGCCCTGCGCGAGGAGCGGCTGACCCTGACCAAGCTGGCGGGTTGCCTGATGGGCTTTGTCGGCGTGGCGCTGCTGGTGCAGCTGGGCCCGGTCGAGGTGACCACCGCGGTGGTGCTGGCGGCACTGGCCTGCATGGTGGCCTCGGCGGCCTACGGCGTGGGCGCGATCTTCATGAAGCGCGCAACGCTCAAGCACCAGCCCCTGCCCGCCTCGGCAGCCATCCATGTGGCGGCCAGCGCAATGCTGGCGGTGCCGCTGGCCGCATCCACCCCGGTGATGCAACCCACCTGGGGCGCGGTGGCGGCGGTGCTGGTGCTGGGCTGCATCACCTCGGGGCTGATGTACTGGGTCAGCATGCGGCTGATGCGCGAGATCACGGCCACCGCGTCCACCTCGGCCGCGTTCATGATTCCGCTGTTCGGCGTGACCTGGGGCGCCCTGTTCCTCGGCGAGCCGGTCACGCCAGGCATGGTGCCGGGCTGCCTGCTGATCCTCGCGGCCAGCGCGATGATCACCGGCTTCAACCCGTTCCGCTCGTCTCCGCCCGAGGCGTGAGCGCACCCGCGGCGTGCCGCATGCGCCAGGCGCACAGGGTGCCGGCCAGCGCCAGCACGGTGGCACACCAGAACAGCGCCTCGAAGCCCCAGTGGCTGGCCACCCAGCCGCCGGCCAGCACGCCCACCACGCCGCTGCAGCCATAGCCCACCACGGTGAACAGCGCCTGGCCGCGCGCACGCAAGCGTCCCGGAAAGAGCTCGCTCACCAGCGCGATGCAGGCCGTGTGGTGCGACGCAAAGGTCAGCGCATGCAAGAGCTGCGCGCCCAGGATGGCCAGCGTCCAGTGGCCAAGGCCCGCGGTCAGCGCCATGCGCAGCACGGTGGCCACACCGCCGAGCAGCAGCCACTGCGTCATCGCCAGCTGCCCGATCCAGCGGCCCTGCACAAAGAACCACGCAATCTCCACCACCACCGACACGGCCCACAACGCACCGATCACCGTCTTGCTGTAGCCCAGTGCGTCGAGGTACAGCGACAGGAAACCGTAGATCGCAAAGTGCGACATCACATGGCACAGCAGCGAGGCGAAGAACCAGCGCACCGCCGGGCGCTGGAGCACCGGCCACACCGAAGGCTTGGTATCGTCGTCGTGTTGCGTGCGGTCGCGCACATCGGGCAGCCACCAGGTGCACAGCAGCACGCCGCTCAGCGTGAGCAGCGTCCACGCCGGAAAATGCTGCATGCCGAAGGCCTCGAACCAGGCGCCGGCGGCAAACACCGTCACCAGAAAACCCGCCGAGCCCCACAGCCGCACCCGGCCATAGCGGCCCCAGTCGCCCGCCACCAGATGCGCCATAGCCGCTTCGGTCAGCGACATCATCGAGCTGGTGCAGATGAAAAGCGCCAGCAGCACCACGCCGATCCACAGCGGCCCGCCCGTAACCCACAGGCCGAGCGACATCGCCAGCGCCAGGGCCGCACTGATGCGCAGCAGCCGCACCCGGTGGCCGGTGTGGTCGCTCAGCGCGCCCCAGGCGTACGGCGCAAAGACGCGGGTGAACGACTGCACCGAGGCCAGCACCGAGATCACCGCAATCGGAAAGCCCAGGTCCTTCAGCCACAGCGGCAGGTAGGGATTGAAGAAGCCGATGTGCGCGAAGTAGCTTGCCGACAGCGCGGCAAAGGGAACCAGCTGGCGCCGGCGCGCTGCCGCGCTGAGCGCGGTCATCCCTTGTGCGAAGGGGCTGCGGCCGACCCGGGGATCGCCGCCAGCGGGCTCACCACGTCGGCGTTCTGCGCGCGGTGGCGCAGCGCGTGGTCCATCACCACGAGCGCCAGCATCGCCTCGGCGATCGGCGTGGCGCGGATGCCCACACAGGGGTCGTGCCGGCCCTTGGTGATCACTTCGGTGGATTCGCCGCGCAGGTTGATGGTCTCGCGCGGCGTGATGATCGAGCTGGTGGGCTTGATCGCGATCTGCACTTCCAGGTCTTGCCCGGTGCTGATGCCGCCCAGCACGCCGCCTGCGTTGTTGCTGCGAAAGCCTTGCGGGCTAAGCGAGTCGCCGTGGTTGCTGCCGCGCTGCGCCACGCTGGCAAAGCCTGCGCCGATCTCCACACCCTTGACCGCATTGATGCCCATCATCGCGTAGGCAATGTCGGCATCGAGCTTGTCGAACAGCGGCGCGCCCAGCCCCACCGGCATGCCCTTGGCCACCACGCGGATGCGCGCACCGCATGAGTCCCCGGCCTTGCGCAGCGCGTCCATGTAGGCCTCGAGGTGCGACACGTCGGCCACCGGCGCAAAGAACGGATTGGCGGGCACATGGGCCCAGCCTTCAAAGCCGATGGTCTGGTCCCCGATCTGCGTCATGCAGCCATGAAAGGTGGTGCCGTGCTGCTGATGCAGCCACTTGCGGGCCACGGCGCCGGCCGCCACCATCGGCGCGGTCAGGCGTGCGGACGAGCGGCCGCCGCCGCGCGGATCGCGCAGGCCGTACTTCTGCAGGTAGGTGTAGTCGGCATGGCCGGGGCGGAAGGTCTGGGCAATGTCGCCGTAGTCCTTGCTGCGCTGGTCGGTGTTGCGGATCAGCAGGCAGATCGGCGTGCCGGTGGTCTTGCCCTCGTACACGCCCGACAGGATTTCAACCGCATCCGGCTCGTTGCGCTGGGTCACATGCCGGCTGGTGCCGGGGCGGCGGCGGTCGAGTTCGGGCTGGATGTCGGCCTCGGACAATTCCATGCCGGGCGGGCAGCCGTCGATCACGCAGCCGATCGCGGGGCCGTGCGATTCGCCGAAATTGGTGACCGCGAACAGGGTGCCGAAGGTATTGCCGCTCATGCAGCGATTATCTCAGCCCCTCGCGGGCGGCCACAGGCCCGAGCGCGCAGCGATCAGCCAGGCGATGCGGCGGGCGTGTTGCTGTCTTCGGCCGGCCAGTCGCGGATGTAGGCCTTGAGCATCTGGTTCTCGAAGTTCTGCGCGTCCACCACCGACTTGGCGACGTCATAGAAGCTGATCACGCCCATCAGCATGCGCTTGTCGATGACCGGCATGTAGCGCGCATGGCGGTTCAGCATCATGCGGCGCACCTCGTCGAGTTCGGTCTCCATGGTGCAGGTCAGCGGGCCGGCATCCATCGCGCGGTAGACCGACACGCCGTCGACCTTGCCGCCGTTCTTCACCACCGCCTGGATCACCTCGCGGAACGTCAGGATGCCGACCACCAGGCCATGGGCCATCACCACCAGCGAACCGATGTCCTTTTCGGCCATCAGTTTCGTGGCGTCGGCCAGCGAATCTTCCGGGGTGATGGTGTAGAGCGTTCCGCCCTTGACGCGAAGGATGTCGCTGACTTTCATGGTGGTCCTCTGCTGACGCTGCGGCGCCCGATGCGGCCTGCTGCGCCACTATGATCGCACCACATCGCGCCGCGGCGCAAGCATGGCGGCACCGTCCGCGTTGAGGAGACTCCCCTTGGCAGGCTATTCCGACCCCGGCTTCGACACGCTGGCCCTGCACGCCGGTGCCGCCCCCGACCCGGCCACCGGCGCGCGCGCGGTGCCCATCCACCTGAGCACCTCGTTCGTCTTCGAGTCCAGCGAGCATGCGGCATCGCTGTTCAACCTGGAGCGTGCGGGCCATGTCTACAGCCGCATCAGCAACCCCACCAATGCGGTGCTGGAGCAGCGGGTGTCTGCGCTGGAAGACGGCATTGGCGCGATTGCAACGTCCAGCGGCCAGGCCGCGCTGCACCTCGCCGTGGCAACCCTCATGGGCGCGGGCTCGCACGTCGTCGCCTCCACCGCGCTGTACGGCGGCTCGCAGAACCTGCTGCACTACACCCTGCGCCGCTTCGGCATCGAAACCACCTTCGTCAAGCCAGGCGACATCGACGGCTGGCGCGCCGCGGTGCGACCGAACACCAAGCTGTTCTTCGGCGAGACGGTGGGCAACCCGGGTATGGACGTGCTGGACATCCCCACCGTGGCGCAGATCGCGCACGACTCCGGCGTGCCCCTGCTGGTGGACAGCACCCTCACCTCGCCCTGGCTGATGAAGCCGCTTTCGCATGGTGCGGATCTGGTCTACCACTCGGCCACCAAGTTCCTGAGCGGCCACGGCACGGTGGTGGGTGGCATCGTGGTCGATGGCGGCAGCTTCGACTGGGAAGGCCCGGCGACGAACGGCCGCTTTGCCGAGCTGACCGCGCCATACGAGGGCTTTCACAACATGGTATTCACCGAAGAGTCCACCGTGGGCGCGTTCTTGCTGCGGGCGCGCCGCGAGGGCCTGCGTGACTTCGGCGCCTGCATGAGCCCGCACACCGCGTGGCTGATCTTGCAGGGCATCGAGACACTGCCGCTGCGCATGGCGCGTCACACCTCCAACACCGAGCGGGTGGTGCAGTTCCTTGCCAGCCACCCGATGGTGTCGCGCGTGGGCCATCCGCTGCTGGAGTCGCACCCGAGCCACGCGCTGGCGCAAAAGCTGCTGCCGCGGGGTGCCGGCTCGGTGTTCAGCTTCGACATGAAGGGCTCGCGCGAGCAGGGCAAGGCCTTTGTCGACGCGCTCAAGATCTTCAGCCACCTGGCCAACGTGGGCGACTGCCGTTCGCTGGTGATCCACCCGGCGAGCACCACACACTTCCGCATGAGCGACGAGGCGCTGGCGGGTGCGGGCATCACCCAGGGCACGATCCGCCTGTCCATCGGCCTGGAAGACCCGGACGACCTGATCGACGACCTCAAGCGCGCCTTCAAGGCGGCCGAGAAAGCGGGAGCCTGAGCATGTACCTCGACGTCCAGGGCCGGCGCACCTACTGCTACACCGGCGGCAAGCCCTTCGATGCGGCCAAGCCCACCGTTGTGTTCATCCACGGCGCACTGAACGACCACAGCGTGTGGATCCTGCAGACGCGCTACCTCGCGCACCACGGCTTCAATGTGCTGGCGGTGGACCTGCCCGGCCACTGCCGCAGCGAAGGCCCGGCGCCGCGCACGGTGGAGGCAGCAGCCGATTTCGTCGCTGCGCTGCTGGACGCAGCGGGCGTGCAGAAGGCGGCGCTGACGGGCCACAGCTGGGGGTCACTGATTGCGCTGGAGGCCGCAGCCCGGCTGAAGGACCGCGTGACGCACCTCGTGCTGGTGGGCACCGCGTTCCCGATGAAGGTGTCGCCTGCGCTGCTGGAAGCGTCGCTCAACGAGCCCGAGAAAGCGATCCACATGATCAATGTGTTCTCGCGCAGCACGCTTGCGCCGCCGCCTTCGGCGCTGGGCCCGGGCACCTGGGTCTGGGGCGCCAGCCACGCGCTCAACCGCCGGGTGCTGCGCAGCAACCCGCACGAGAACGTGTTCCACATCGGCTTTGCTGCCTGCAACGGCTATGCCAACGGCGAAGCGGCCATCACGCAGGTGACCGCACCGGTGCTGTTCCTCTCGGGCGATGCCGACCAGATGACGCCGCCCAAGGCAGCGCAGGGCCTGATCGCCAAGGCGTGCGGTGCCGGGCTGCGGGTGCAGCTGGCCAGCGTACCGGTGGGCCATCACCAGATGAACGAGGCGCCCGACGCCACGCTGGCCGTCCTGCGCGACTTCTTGCGCAGCGAATCGCACGGATGACCGGCTTTCACATCACCCCGCTGATGGCACCCGAGCGCGCCGCGCAGATCGCGCGCGGCCTCGACCTGCGCGAGCTGCCGCGCGACTTCTACGACAACCCCTACCCGGTGTACGCCGCGCTGCGCGAGCATGAGCCGGTGCGCCGCATGCCCGACGGCTCGTGGTTGCTGACGCGCCATGCCGATCTGGTGGAGGTGTACCGCGACGCGCAGCGCTTTTGCTCCGACAAGAAGCCCGAGTTCGGCCCCAAGTACAACCACGCGCCTTTCGGCAGCAGCGAGCACCCCGCGCCGCTGTACCAGCACCACACCACCAGCCTGGTGTTCAACGACCCGCCGCTGCACACCCGGGTGCGCAAGCTGATCATGGGCGCACTCACGCGGCGCGCCATCGCCGGCATGGAGGCCGGTCTCATCACGCTGGTCGACCGCCTTCTGGACGACATCGAAGCACGCGGCCACGGTGACCTGATCGAAGACTTTGCGTCGGCCATTCCGGTGGAAATCATCGGCAACCTGCTGGGCGTGCCGCACGCTGACCGCGGCCCGCTGCGCGCCTGGTCGCTGGCCATCCTCGGCGCGCTGGAGCCGCGCCTCACGCCCGAGCAGGAGGCGCTGGGCAACCGCAGCGTGAGCGAGTTCACCGCCTACCTGCGCGAGCTGGTGGCCGATCGCCGCCAGCACCCGGGCGACCCCGAGCACGACGTGCTGACGCGGCTGATCCAGGGCGAGCGCGGCGCGGCAGGCAGCGCGGGCGAGCAGCTCAGCGAAGCGGAGCTGCTGCAAAACTGCGTGTTCATCCTCAATGCAGGCCACGAGACCACCACCAACCTGATCGGCAATGCGCTGGTGTGCCTGCACGAATGGCCGCAGGTGCGTGAGCGCTTGATCGCTGACCTCCATCGCACCCGCAACGACGCAGCCGCGCAGGAAGCGCTGATGACGCCGGCGGTGGATGAATTCCTGCGCTTTGAGTCCTCCAACCAGCTGGGCAACCGGCGCGCCACCACCGACTGCCGCATCGGTGCCGTGGACCTGCCCGCCGGCGCGCTGATCACCCTGTGCATCGGTGCAGCCAACCGCGACCCCGCGGTGTTCGCTGATCCCGACCGGCTGGATCTGGCCCGCACCGACAACCGGCATCTTGCATTCGGTTTCGGCGTGCACCAGTGCGCCGGCCTGAGCCTGGCGCGGCTGGAGGGCCGCATTGCGATCGGCCGCTTCCTGCAGCGCTTTGCGCGCCACCGCCTGAGCGCGCCACCGGTGCGTGGCGGGCGGGCGCGCTTTCGCGGCTTTCTCAGCGCACCGTTCGTGCTGGAGTGAAGGCGCCGCTGCGCGGCAGCCACGCAGGCAGCTGCGCCACGACCACGGCCGCCAGCAGCAGCACCATCCACACCAGATAAATCCACAGCAGCAGGATCGGCACCGAGGCAAACGCGCCGTAGATCACCGAATAGCTCGGCACCAGCGTGAGGTACAGGCCCAGGCCGGCTTTCGACAGCTCCAGCCCCAGCGAAGCGATCACGCCGCCTGCCAGTGCATGCCGGCTGTCCACCGGCGCCAGCGGCACGAAGCGGTACAGCGCCGCGATGCCGAGCGCGGCGATGGCAAAGTCCACCAGATCGAACACGCCGCGCACACCCGCCGGCAAGGCACCCACCAGCCCGCGCGATGCCGACACCGCATACGAGGTCATCGCCAGGCTGAGCGCCAGCAGCAGCGGCCCGAGCGTCAGCGCCACGGTGTAGATCAGCACGCTGCGCAGGAACGGTCGGCGCTCGCGCACGCCCCAGATGGCGTTGAGCGAGCGGTCGATGGTCAGCACCAGCATCAGGGCGGTGGCCGCCAGCGCCCCCAAACCCACCCAGCCCAGCCGCGAGGCCTTGCTGGCGAACTGGGTGAGATAGCCGCTGACCTGCCGCGCGATGCCAGGCGGCACCAGGCTGTCGGCCAGCCACTGCTGCAGGCTCGCCTGCAGCTTGCCGAACACCGGGAACGCGGTGAACACCGCCAGCACCACCGCCAGCAGTGGCACCAGCGCCAGCGTGGTGGTAAAGGTGAGGCTGCCCGCGGTCATGCTCAGCCGGTCTTCGCGCAGGCGCAGCCGCAGGTCGCGCAGCGCCTGACGCCACGGAAAGTCGCGCAGCACCCCGGGCAGGGCGCGGATGGAAGAAGTGAAGACCATGAACAGCGGTGGCGCAACAGCGGCGGCTATCATGCCACCGCCATGCAGACCGCCACCGCGCCCACCCCCGAAGTTCAGCTCACACGCAACCTGGCGGTGGGCAGCCTGATCGGCCTGATCGTGCTGGGGCTGCTGTGGGAGCTGTGGCTTGCGCCGGTGCGTCCGGGCGGATCGCTGCTGGCGCTCAAGGTGCTGCCGCTGTGCGTCCCACTGGCCGGGCTGCTGAAGAACCGCCTGTACACCTACCGCTGGGTCAGCCTGCTGGTGTGGCTTTACTTCACCGAAGGTGTGGTGCGCGCCTGGAGCGACCGCGCGCCCAGCAGCTACTTCGCCATGGCCGAGGTGGTGCTGTGCGTGGTCCTGTTCGCCGCCTGCGCGCTGCATGTGCGCATGCGCTTCCGTGCAGCGGCGCAGCAGGGCTGAGCAACGCCACCCGAGCCGACGAGTACGCGCCCCATGTCTGCCAAGCCCTCCTCCAGCGTTGCGGCACCCCCCGCAACGATCGAACCACTGATCGCGCTACTGCGCTCTGCGGTGGGCGCAGCGAATGTGCTCACCCATGACGACCCCGGCACCGACCTCAGCGCCTGGGAGCAGGACTGGCGCCAGCGCTCGCGCGGCCGCGCGCTGGCGGTGGTGCGCCCGGCCAGCACTGCCGAGGTGGCCGCCGTGGTGCGCGCCTGCGCCGCTGCCCGCACATCGATCGTGCCGCAGGGCGGCAACACCGGTCTGGTGGTCGGCTCGGTGCCCGACAACAGCGGCACGCAGGTGGTGCTGAGCCTGCAACGCATGAATACGGTGCGCGCGATCGACGCCGACAACCTGACGGTGACGGTGGAGGCCGGCTGCATCCTGCAGAACCTGCAGCAGGCCTGCGAGCGCGCGGGTTTCCTGTTTCCGCTGAGCCTGGCAGCCGAGGGCAGCTGCACCATCGGCGGCAACCTGGGCACCAATGCCGGCGGCACCCAGGTGCTGCGCTACGGCAACACGCGCGACCTGTGCCTGGGGCTGGAGGTCGTCACGCCGCAGGGCGAGGTGTGGGATGGCCTGAGCGGGCTGCGCAAGGACAACACCGGCTACGACCTGCGCCATCTGTTCATCGGCAGCGAAGGCACGCTGGGCATCATCACCGCCGCCACGATGAAGATTGTGCCGCTGCCCGCGGCCTGCCTGACCGCCTGGGCGCAGGTGCCCTCGCTCGACGATGCGGTGCGGCTGCTGGCGCTGGCCCACCGCCAGCTCGGCGCGTCGCTCACCGGCTTTGAGGTGATGAACCGCTTTTCGGTGGAGCTGGTGGCGCGCCACTTCCCGCAGCTGCGCATGCCGCCGCTGGCAGCGTCGCCCTGGTTTGTGCTGCTGGAAAACTCGGACAGCGAATCCGAGGTGCACGCACGCGAGCGCTTCGAAGGGCTGCTGGAGTCGGCGGTCGAGGCCGGTTGCGTGGCCGATGCGGTGGTGGCCGAGAGCATTGCGCAGGCGCGCGAGCTCTGGCACATCCGCGAAAGCATTCCTCTGGCGCAGGCCGAAGAAGGCCTGAACATCAAGCACGACATCTCGGTGCCGGTATCACGCATTGCGGCGTTTTGCGCCCACACCGATGCGCTACTGGCGCGCGCCATCCCCGGCGTGCGGCTGGTGAACTTCGGCCATCTGGGCGACGGCAACCTGCACTACAACGTCCAGGCACCGCAGGGCGGTGATGCGCGGGCCTTCCTGAACGAGCGCGAGACCGAGGTCAACACCCTGGTGTTCGATGCGGTGCGCGACTTCGGCGGCTCGATCTCGGCCGAGCACGGTGTGGGCGAGCTCAAGGCCGACAAGCTGCCGCGCTACAAGTCGGCGGTGGCACTGCAGATGATGCGTGGCATCAAGCGCGCGCTCGATCCGCACAACCTGATGAACCCGGGGCGGGTGATCGCGCCCTGAAGCTCAGGCGGCCCCGCTCTCGCGCGGCCTCATGCGTGCAGGCGGTCTGACAGGCGCTTCAAGCGCGCGCGGTAGGTCGCCGCGTCCACCGGCCGCGCCGCGTTGGCGCTGTCCATCGCCGCCTGCGCCACGCGCAGCGACACCTCTTCCAGCAGCCGCGCGTCCAGCAGCGTGGGCAGCAGCTTGTCGCGGCCGAAGCCCGCATCAGCGCGCGCCAGATCGGCCAGCGCCTGCACCGCTGCCACCTTCATCGGCTCGTTGATGTTGGGCGCACCCACGTCCAGCGCCGCGCGGAACAGGTAGGGAAAGCACAGCGCGTTGTTGACCTGGTTGGCATAGTCCGAACGCCCGGTGGCGATGA
>Ga0129336_10001451_pt1 | contig 14386 bp, 20 predicted proteins | sample CPB6_02_DNA_FD_96878 | JGI IMG/M metagenome (GOLD analysis project Ga0129336, IMG submission 96878) | Freshwater to marine salinity gradient microbial communities from Chesapeake Bay, USA - CPBay_Sum_0.6_0.2_DNA | ecosystem: Environmental > Aquatic > Marine > Coastal | place: USA: Chesapeake...
TCGTTATTAAAACGTGGCTTCCTCGTCAGCAGATTGCTTAGGACGTGGTAGATATTCAAACCGCTGCACATTAAGCACATGCTTACTGCGCTTGCCACCGGTTTCCTTATCAATCCAATCCTGGCGGCGGACGGAACCGGTCACCATAATGCTGTCACCTTTTTTGCAATTATCGGAGATCATCTCCCCGCCTTTGCCCCACACCTCAACATCAATGGCATTATTGATATAATTGCCGTCCTTGTCTTTGCCTTCGCTGATACCACCACCGAAGTTGCAAACACAAGTGCCAGAATCAAAAAACTTAATCTGCGGTTCGCTAATAATACGAATGACGCCGGAAGCATACAAACTCATGGATTTAATGGTGTAATGGAATTGGATTCTTCAAAGGCCAGTACATCCGCAAGCGGATACCTAACCCGTGATTGTCCAAGCGGCAATCCAAACCGCGGCACCGTGAAATACGGTGGGCCTTGGCCGCGCAGCCGCTGGCTTTTAATGGTAGCTGGTTTCAGCCCCCAGCGCTCAGCTAATTGCTCAGTCGTTAGATACAAGTTCAGCCTCCTTTTCAAGCATCTGCTGCAGCAGTTTGTCATGCTGCTCCTGCGTCAGGTCGCCATCTTCCAATCGCTTTGCCATGCGCGGTTGCAGGTCCTCGAGGTCCTGCATGGTCTTGGCTTTAGCAATGGCAGCAGCACCAGCGGTAAAGGTCTTGCTTGTGTCTTTACGTGCTGCCAGCGCAGGTTTAGCTTCAGCGGTCACCGTAACCGGCTCTACTGCTTGATCCATTTCATCAGTGCTGTAAACACCAGACATGTCAGCAGGGAACGCTTTACGTAACGCCAGCGCTTCAGAGCACTTGGCGATCATTGCCGCTGGCATTTTTGACCACAGCCCTTGACCGGCGTTGTAGTCCGCAAACCGTGCAACGCCTACAAATGGATGTTGACTGCCTTTGCGATGCACGATCGTCTTGGCCGCGGCAGGTGGTTTGCTGCTAAGCCATACGTCTTTCCAGTCACCTTCCTCGCCGCACCAATAGGTTTCGGATCCATCAAGCTGGCCGGTGCGCTCGGCAATGGCACGCAAACCGTCAATGCCGGCTTGAATGGTCATTTTGCCGCCGCGCTTGATGGCGTAGATCTGCTTGCTGAATGGATCTAGCCCGGTGCGCTGGCAGGCATAGGCAAACAGCCGCAACTCGTCATTGGTGCATCCTGGTGCAATTGTGCTGCTGATCAGTTGGACCTGGTCGGGGGTCCAAGTGGTGATTTGCGAGGTCATTAGAAGGTCTCAGTTTCAATGGGATTTGTTGCCCATTTGGGCAGGCTGATGGTTTGCACCGTGTCGCTATAGCCCGGCCACACATTCGCGGCCTGGCAGCCAGCGATCACGTCCAATGCATTGTCGCGCATGGTGCGCCCTAATGCCATTGATACAGCATCAAGTTCATACACCGCAACGGCGTGCGGGTAGGTCTTCTCGACTGCGACGAACACAAAGCGCTCAGCGCCATGCAGTCCGGCAAGATAATGCGCTGCCTGCACGTGGTAAGCAAAGGTTGCCACGCTGCGGGCAAAGGCTTGCGGGCTGGCATCAGTTGTGGTCTTGATGTCCACCACAGTGCTGCCGTAATACCAATCAGGGCGGCACTTGCAGCGCATCCCGGTAGGCAGGTCATCCCACCAGAAGGACTGCTCGGCTTTGCCTTTGGCTAGCAGTTGGCTTGTTGCTCGGTGGTTGCGCACTGCAGCGCTCATGCCCATGGCAAGTGCCATGTCGCTGCTGGTGACCACTTCGATGCCTTCGGCTTCCATGGCCGCAGCCTGTTCCTTGCCAGCTTTGGTGTTACGTGGTGCGCAGATGCCGTAGCGGTTCAGCAGCTCGTCAGGCTCGAGAATGGCGCAATGGGCTAGGCTGCCCAGCTTCATCGCAGCAGTCGGCTCAACCGGGCTGCGGTTCGGGTCAACGTACCGGCTCCAGTAGTGGTAAGGCGATTGCATTACCGCCTTGAGGTGACTGGCACTGACGGCTGGGTCGGCGTGGTACTGCTCGTTTGAGATGGTCACTTCTGTCTCAGTTGGCGGTGGATCATGGTTTGTGGTCCGAAGCAATGCAGCAGTTGCGGGAATGCCTCAAGCAGTGTCTGCCGATTGGTTGGATCAGCCACTAGCCCTGCTTCGGCAATGCGAGAAATAAAGCTGCCGCCGTGTTGCCTGGCGGTTTGAAATGTCCAGTAGTCGTCTGATGTCATGGGTAAAATGATGGTGGTAAGGATGAGGGGCCTGGTGCCCCTCTTTTTTATGCCAGTGCTACGCGGACGCGGTAGCGCGTGATGCGCATGTGCTCCGCAATGCGGCGCTGGCTCCAGCCGTAGCTGCGCAGCCGCTTGGCGCGCTGCTCGGTTGACTCGGTTGCCCACAGCAGCACCAGCAGTGGTAGCAACAGCAAGGCAACGATGAAGGCAAGTGTGGTTGTCATGGTGTTAACGCGGGTGGAATGATGCCGAGATTGGGTGCGGCTCCCGGCTGGCCGCGTGGGTTAGGCAGGCTGCAATGCAGCTAGTGCATCGTCTTTCGTCATGTATTCAGAGCGATTGCCGTAACGATCGCAGATTTGCCAGCCATTGCCACGGGAGTCCTCTAGTGCTTTAAGGCTCCAATCCGACCGGGCGTAACCGCGCTGCCAGATTTCGGGATCTTTGTCGTAGCCAAATTGAATTAGGTTCATGGGTGGGATCCGGTTGACTGTCCCCATATCCTACACCATGCGCCGCCGTGATGCGCTGTGGTCTGTAACAACCAGTCACAATGGCCATGGATGACCGCCGCGTGCAGCTGCTGATCGATCGCGCGATAAGTGCGCACGAGTTGCGCGTGGCGCTGTCGTCAGGCCTGCTCGGCCTGCTGCTCATGGCCGGCACTTGGCACGCGATCTGGATGTGCCGCTGACCTGATCCGTGCCATGCGTTGACGGTTCGCCTCGCGTCCAGCAGGTGATCGTTTCCAGCAGCGGGAACACAGCGGCTGGGTGAGCAGTGACCGCACCAGCCGGCCGCAGTCTGGGCACGGCTGTGGCGCGTCAGGGTCAGGCAGGCCGCGCAAGCGCGCGCGGTAGCGGCGAGTGCGAATGGCGCTGGTGTTGGCCATGAGTAATGGAGTGGGCTAACGAAGTGGCGCACAGGAGCGCCGGGAAGGGGCGGAGGCGCCCTGCAGGGGCGCGTAGGCGCCGCTCAGGCGTCTTGCTCCATGGCGTCCAACTGGGCGGCCAGGGCGGTCTGCTGGCGCTCCACCAAGGCCGACAGCCGAGCCGCGTGCCGGGCGGTGCGCTGGAGCCGGCGCAGGGCCTGCGTGGTGGAGCGTGGCGTCCACCCCTCCAGCAGGGCGTCCACCCGTGCATCGGTGGCGGCGGCCTGCTCCAGCAGGGCGTTTACCTCCGCCTCCAGGGCGTCGGTGTCGGTGGTGGTGGTGTCAGGCATGGCGCCTCCGTGATGTGTGTGGTCGAGGTGGGGGATCACTCCCCCACCAGTGCATCAGCCAGCATCCCGAGCGTGGCGTGTGCTGCTGACAGCTGGCGCTGCACCGAGAGCGGCAACTCCATCCAAGTGTCGGTGCGTTGCAGCGCCTCGATGGCGTGATACGCCTCGCAGGCGTTGTCGTGGGCCTCCTCTCGATCGTTTTCGATCAGGGCGGCGATCTCGGCTTGTGTGACGGTCATGGGTAGTGGTGCGTGGGACCCCTTCATTGTGCGCCAGACCGTCACAGCGTCAAACCGGTACAGCCGTATCACATTTAGCCAGATCGACTGCAGTGCAATGGATTCTGACGGCTTGTGCCAGTGACGTAGTGGCACACATAAGCAGAAACTGGCACACACCCTGCACACGGTTTGTCCCCAACTGGCACAAGGGAGCTTGGTTTTGGTAGCGCATTGATACCAAACTAGGCCGCAGCGTGTGTTTGGCGCTGAGCGTGCGACGCGCGGCTGAAATTAACTGCAGCGCAATGGATCTCAGCTATTGAGAATGGGTCTTATTAAGGCGTGCGGCTGAGATCAACTGCGGCGCAAGGGATCTGGCAGAATCGCTCAAATACATTGCAGCGCAAGGGATTTAAGCGAATGTATCCGCGTGTACCTGTGGAAAACTTGGTTTCCACAGGTGTCACACTGCTTTGCGTTACATCCCGTCACAATCAAGGGTGAGCAGATGTACTAACTGCCCAGATTCATTGCAGCGCAATCGATTCCATTGATAAGTAGTGCGTTTGCATCCTCGACGCTGCGTGCTACGCCGGCGATGCCGCCAGCAGCCTGGACTGCATCCAGCCACTGCTGCTGCTCTGGCCGGAGCCTGCCGATGGCAGTCTTGACCTCGATGCTGAGGAACACGGCCACCTGCTGCCCAACCATCTCAGGCGTGACCGTAATGGTGCGCCAGCCGATCAGGTCAGCGCTGCCCTTGCATAGACCGAACTGCACCGGCCGCCCATGCTGGTCACGCAGGGTGCCGGTGTTGTTGCGGAACAGGCGCGCCGGGCCAGTGCCGCAGGCAATTCGGATCTCCTGCTGGATCTGCTGTTCAGATGACAAGGGATAACTGCCGCATCGGTGGTGGCAGCGTAACTGCCCCCCACTGTTCGGCCATAGCGTCGGCAACGCCTTGATAGGTGCGGCTGCGTTCTTTCCAGCGGTCGGGACCGGGTGGCATCAGATGCACGCGTGCCTCACGACCGGTGACCACCTGCGTTGGCTTTAACTTTGGCAGGTTCTTGAGCCAGAGGCATGTTGCCTTTGTCTCGCCATGTCCGAACTGCCACGGCTGGATGATCTGAGATGGTGGCGCAATGGCGCTGCTAATGATGCTGACCGGGTTCTCGATGCACCACCTGTCTATAGGTGCGGCCATAAGCAGTCGCACGAAATGGAGCGCCTCGGCCTGCTCACGTTGCTTGCGATGAAAGTGCCTGCTGCCGGACACCGCCAGATGGGTGCATGGTGGATGGGCGATCATCAGATCCCAGCCATTGTCAAGCACTTCCTCAACCGGCTTTTGCAAGTGCCATTGCTGATCGCCCTCGCAATTGAGCAGATCGCAGCTCCATGCATCGTGGCCATGGCTGCGGAACGCATCACGCACGCAGGCGCTGTACTCACAGGCGACGAGCACCCTCACAGCCCATGCCTCTTAGCCAGTCTGGCCTGAAGATGCGGCCAGTTGCGGCCGGTCTTGATATGGGTAACGGTTGATTTGCAAACGCCGTGATCCTTGGCTATTTCAGCATAAGTTTTGGTTGATTCGAGAATTGCAATAGCTTGCGCTTCCGTTAGCTTTGATCTTGGGCAAGATTCTCCATATTGATGTGTTCCATGCAAAATCTTGTCTTTGGCATTATCTTTGTGCGTGCCCCATCGGAGATTGCACAATCGATTATCGGTTGAATCGCCATTGTTGTGGCAAGCAATCATTCCGCTAGGCCTAGGGCAAACAAAAGTTTCAAGAACTACAACATGGATTCTTGCCCTTTGCTTGATGCCAGGCTTTCTGAGATCGCAATACATGTAGCTACCTTGCTTCCATTGTTTAAGGGTTTGACCCTTTTGAAGCGAAATGCCATTGCCTCTGACGCGTTGCGGCCTGTCAAGGCTTCTGATTCGGCCAAACGTTGAGATCTCGTAAATGCCTTCAAAGCCTTTGATCTGAGCCCAAGTTTCTTCCATGTCCATAAGGTGACTCACGTTATTGTAACCGATTAACGGCCCTTCAGAGATCGTCCATACATGACGTATTTCGCCCATGCCGCTGGATTCTTGTACCCCCTGCGCTGCCCTAATGCGATCAGGTCGTCGAGGCTCTGCGCCCCACCCTGCTCCCGCTTCCGCTCACGGGCGGCCATCTCTACCAGCTGGCCATCCACCTGCTCCAGCTCGCGCACCTCGGCGGCGAACGCATGCCCGCACTCGCCGCAGACCCGCGCCTGGCTGGCCATCGCGGCGTAACACTTGGGGCAGACCTTAACCGATGGCGCCTTCTCGCGGTCTTGTTTCTTGAGCCCCTCCAGCGTCCACTCGCGCGGCTCCAGGTGGTGGCCCAGCCGCAGGCAGTTGCCTACATGGTCGAGCACCACAGCCACCTTGCTGCCGGATGGCCGCAGGCATCGGCCGATCATCTGCAGGTGGAGTGCAACGCTGGCTGTAGGCCGCAGCAGAATGCAGCCGCCCACGCTCGGCACGTCCACGCCTTCGCCAATCAGGCTGCAACTGGTCAGCACCTTGATCCGACCGGTTCCGAGTGCCTGCAGTAGGTCTCTGCGCTGGTCAGTGGTCATGCTGCCGTCGATGCTGGCGGCTGGGATGCCTTGGCTTATGAACAGAGCGGCCACCGCCTCGGCATGGGCCACGCTGCAGCAGAACGCGATCGCGGTCTGCCCTGCCAAGTGCTTGCGATAGTGGCTGCAGCAGTCACCCATGATGGTGCCAACGCGCTGCTCGGCGTCTTTGGTGTCGAAGTCACCCATGCGCTTGCGCAGCCCAGTGCTGTCAAATCCCGGCGGTGCCAAGACACGAGCGCTGGCGAGGTAGCCGTTGTCGGTCAACCATGCAGCGCTGGGGCCGAGCACCATGGCCTGATAGTGGTCACCAAGGCCGCGGCCGTCGCCACGGCATGGCGTGGCCGTCACGCCTAGGACATGCGCCTTGTGGAAATGCTGCAGCACCGATGCCCATTGCCCGGCATTGGTATGGTGCGCCTCATCCACCACCAAGAGCTGGAAGAACTCCGGCGGCAGCTTATGCAACCTGCGGGCCAGGGTCTGGACCGAGGCAACCTGCACCGCATGGCTCAGGTCCATGCTGCGGTTGGCTTGGATGCGGCCGTGTCTGACGCCCATGCCGGTCAGTGCTTTGCTGGCCTGGTCCAGCAGCTCGGCACGGTGGACAAGGATGCAGACACGGTTGCCTTTGCGTGCGGCGGATTGGGCGATGTAGCTGAAGCACACCGTCTTGCCTCCGCCAGTCGGCAGTACTGCGAGTACTGTGCGCTTGCCGAGCTGGTATTGCAGGCGGATGTCGGTGATGAGCTGTTGCTGGTAGGGGCGGAGGTTCATTTTCCTATCCAAGCAAAACCGCCCTCAATGACCATGCCAACTGATTTACATATTCTTACTGCTTCATTTCCTTGTATAACTTCAATGCTGCCTTTGATTGGATCACCATCATAGTTGGATATAAATTGTTTCATTGATTTAATTTCAGATGGCTTTAAGTTGCCAATTTTTGATAATTGTGATGTTGCATATATTCCATCATGGCGCAACCGCACCAACCAAAGTTCGTGGTCAAATTTGCGCGCTTTTCCGGCGTCAAGCAAATACAGGCTACCGGCTTGATGAAGAGTGCCGCCACCAGCAATCGTACCTGAAATTCCAACATGATGAGGAATCCCTTCTTGATACCAAATTTTTTCAGACTTTAATCCCAAGCGGAGCACCTCTTTTCGACATATTTCCAGCCGTGGTGGCGACATCATATCTGGAATTTTTTGAAGCAAATTATAACAGTGAATCCTGGGATTTGTATGTATTTCTTTTTTGTCACCATGATTCCAAGCGGCTAATGCTTTTTGGTTTTCTTCGCCAACTGTAATATTAAGTAAATGATGTCTAATGTCATCCCAAAACTCCCAATGCCTAGCGCCAACTAGTGCTTGTCCAAATAAATAATAAAAACTATTAAAAAACGATGAAGGCAATGTTAAAAGTTTTTTTGATTGCTCATAAGGCAATAAAGACAAATGCAAGTCGGCAACTGCATTTCTGAGGTTTGCCGCTTTTTCTGGACTGAAATCTAAATAGCAGGAATTATCCCGAATCGCTTTTTGTTTTTTGCTTTTCTTAAGTTTGGCTTGTTTGCCCATGTCTGGACCGGATTGGCCTTGACACCGTAGACTAACCGTATACGCTCGTCAAGCACCCAGCCGGAAGTCCATGCCGCTTGCCCGACCGATACCGCTACGACTTAGCCCAGACCAGTTGCAATGGCTGGACTCTTGGCGAGGGCAAACCATCTCCCGCAGCGCCGCCATCAGGTTGCTGCTGCAGCAGGCCATACAGCTTCACGGCCAAGGCTTGTTGCCCGCCACCGGCTATCGGGAGCGGGCATGAAGGACATTGACTTTGACCTCGGCAGGCAGTTTGTCCATGCACTGGGCAAGCCTGCTGGGGAGATCCGCCTGCGCGCGTTCTATCACGCCGAGAATCCTAAGAAGGCCGATGACGCAGGCCGCAAAGGCGGCTTCTCCCGCATCCGTATCAATGAATGGCAGCGCGAAGGCCGCGGCGTGTACGTCGTCATCAATGACGGCGGCGACAAGGATGCCGACATCACGACATGCCGTGCGTTCTTCTGCGAATGGGACGACCGCCCAACTGACTGGCAGCTCACCGCATGGCAAGAGCTGCGGCTGCCCGAGCCGACCATGCAGGTGTCAACCGGCGGCAAGTCGATCCATAACTACTGGGTCCTGTCCGAGCCGATCACCATTGAGCACTGGCGGCTGCTGCAGACCCGACTGCTGGACTATGCCGACGCCGACCGCAGCATCAAGAATCCAGCCCGTGTCATGCGCCTACCCGGCACGTTTCACGCCGGAGCTGATGGCGAGCTAGGCGAGATGTGCCAGATGGTGTCCCACTCAGGGCACCGCTACAGCGTCGCCGACATCGAAGCGGTTCTCCCGTCCGAGACCTACTACCAACACGAGCGACCCGCTCAGTCCTACGCCGAACCGATCGAGCGCACCATTGACGAAGTGCGCGAGGCCCTTGCCTGCATCCCACAGCGTCAGCCCGGCACCGGCACCTACCACATCTACCGGAACATCTTCTGGGGTCTGATCAAAGCCTGCGGCGACACTGACCAGGCCATTGGCCTGATGCAGCAGCACAGCCCCGAATGGCGCGGCCTGCAGCAGATCGCCGGCTCTGGTGGTGATCAGATCAGTGCCGGCACGTTCTGGTACTGGGCACGGCACTACGGCTGGAAGCCATCGACACCAGCGCCACGCACCAAGCGCAGCCGTGAGACCGCAGCCGTAGAGCCGGACGTCATCAACCTGCAGCTCTACAACAAGACCGACACCGAGTGGCTGGATCTGGTGGTCAGGCATGTGTTCCTATCCCAGTCGAAGCGTTGGATCTGTGTTGATGGCCTGCTCCATTACTGGTGCGGCACACACTACAAGCCGATCACCGATGAGGAGTTGGCTCCCAGCATCGCTGCGCTGCTGTCGCAGATGCACGTCGTCGATGCCCGCAACGGCGAGCGCTGTTACCCGTGGAAGCGGCCTAAGTACGTCGATGAAGCCTTGGCATGGATGCGGCGCCTGCTGGATCCGATGCCGGTCAACCCACCCAATGCGATCAACTGCGCCAATGGCGTGGTGTCGTGGTCATGGGCAGGTCGCAGGCTGAACTACACCTTCACGCCACACGACCCAGACACTGCGTTCACCTACGTCACCGCCTACGCCTACGACCCCGAAGCCAATCCGCAACACCTATGGCGGCTGCTGGAGGCGGTCGAGCCTGGTGACCGCGACACGCTGCAGCGCATCCTAGGTAGCGGTTTGGATCTGACCAAGTACCGCGCAACCCGTGGCAGGCCCCGGGCAGTGCTGATGATCGGCGAAGGCAGCAACGGCAAGGACACCATCCGCACCGCACTGCGCGACACCCTCGGCAGCCGCAATTTCACATCCTGCACCTTGGCTGATTTCCGGCAGTACGACCAAGGCCGCAAGTTCCCGATTGCCCCGTTGCGTGGTGCCTCGGTCAACTGGTCTAGCGAGAATAGTCAGTTCGTGCACATTGACAACCTGCAGTCACTCAAGGCCGCAATCAGTGGCGAGGAACTGTCTTATGAGCTGAAGGGTGTGCAGGAGTCGCAGTTTGTCCCGTCATCACTGTTTGTGTTCAACCTGAACAAGGACCCATCCCTGTCTGGCGATCAGGTGGCCATTGAGACACGCTTCCATGTGTTCAAATTCCGCAAGACATTTATGGCGACACCAACAGAGTCAAGCCACATTCAAGCGGATCCACGGTTAAAGGATGACCCTGACTTTATCCAGCAGCAGATATGCCCAGCGTTTCTGAATTGGTTGCTGGAGGGTTTGTCTTTGTCGATTGAATACGGCATCGACTACAGCTCAGGTCGGCAGGCAATGGAGGATGTCAGGCGCGCAAGTTGTCACCTGTGGGAGTTCTGCGACGCCATTGGATTGCACTATGAGGAAGGTGCGTCGGTGTCGGTTAAGCGCGTCTGGGAGGCATTGCAAACCTGGTACCGGGATGAGGGTTACCTCGACGCCAAAGACCGTTGGCTGATGGACCCGGTCAGTGATCGGACGGTCAAGGCACCACGGCTGCTGGTGCCGGCGCTGAGGCAGATCTTTCCCAAACTTGCGTCCGCCAGGGGCGGCAAGTCTCGGGACCGTCTTATCGAGGGTCTCAAGATGGACTCATGGTGAGGCAGTTGGCGGACGCAACTTGCGTCACGGCGGACGCTAGGCGGACGCAAATGGCGGACGCAAAAACCCTGTCCCTATCTATCTTTTTACCTTGGCGGACGCAAATGGGGGATAAATAACGTGTATAGAAAAACGAGAGGGGGGGATGTGAAACGTATAGGGGGGTAAGGGAAAACCCCGATTTTGCGTCCTCCCTTGCTACGACTAGGTTTTTTGCGTCCGCCTATGGGTCGTTTGCGTCCGCCATCGCTGAGATCCCTGTCGTAGACTGCGTTCTTTGCGTCCGCCACCAGATGAGGGAGATCAAGGTCAGATTTGAGGACACCGACCTGCAGCAACTCGACCAAGCAGCAGCGGCGGCAGGTGTCAGCCGGTCGGAGTTGATCCGCAGTCGGGCGCTTGTGTCGGATTGCAAAGGTGGCCTTACCGTTGCTGGTTATCACCGCCTAGTGTCAGATGCGCTCGCCAGTGTCCGTGGTGACATCCCACGTCGCATGGTTGAGCAGCTCGTGGCTTTCACGCTCACATGGAACTCATCAACATCCCAGCCAAGCAGCAGCCAGTCATCAACCGACTGCATGACTGCATGACACATGCGCTTGCATACGCAGCCGCTATCCGCGACAATGCCCAAGATGATCAGCAGCCAATCCCGGCTGAACTGGTCGCCTCATTCGCCGCTGATTACGACCGGCTGATTTCCATCCTTACCGATGCCGCTTCATGAAACTCATCACCACACAGGCTGACCTCAGCCATGCCTTGCGCACCATCGCGCCAGCTATTAGCACCAGCAATAGCCATCCAATCCTGAGCTGCTGCCTGGTGGCTGCCAGCAGCGGCACCATGACCGTGACCGGTTTCAACCTGGAACTTGGCATCACCGCGCGTGTGCCAGCAGCTGTAGACACCGCAGGCACTGTCGCGTTGCCGTATCGCCTCCTAGCAGGCCTTGTGAGCCGCATGGATGATGGTGAGCCTGTGACGCTGTCAGATGGCGCTGTGAGCGCCTCCAGCGGCTCTTATGGGCTTGCGGTGCAGGATGCCGCGGATTACCCAGCGCTGCCGGTTGTAGAGGCTCCTAGCGCTGAGCTGGACCTGACCGCTGGTGTGCGTGCCTGCATGGCTGCTGTCAGCACTGATGTCAGTAAGGCCATCCTGCAAGGCATACACTTGGCCGATGGCGTCATGGAGTCCACCGATGGCCATAGGCTGATGCGTGTGCCCGTATCGCTGCCCGATGGCATCGACCTAGTGTTACCAGCCAGCACAATGAAGCTGCTTCAAGATCGAACCGTTGGTATTGCCGCTGCTCGCGGTCAAGCCGTGATTGATGCAGGTGATGGCATCACCATCTACAGCCGCATCCTGGATGGCAAATATCCCAACGTGGCAGCCTTGATACCAGCCAGCTTTGAGCACACCATCACCCTGGACCGGCACCGGTTTACCCGTTGCCTAGAGCGCGTTGCCCTGATCGCTGAGGCGCACAATTCGGTTGTCAAGCTCACCGCTGGCAAGCAACTGGTCATCACAGCTGAAGCAGATGCCAACAACGGCAAGGAAACCATTGCCTATGAAGGCACCGCTAAAGGATCTTGGGCGTTTAACGTGCATTACCTGCTTGATGGCCTAAAAGCCATGCGCAGTGCTGATACCGTTACACTGTCGGCTAATTCAGCAACCACACCAGTTATCGTGCGGCCAGCTGATAGCATAGATATGACATACTTGGTCATGCCTGTTCAAGTAAGAGAGTGAAACCAGCACGTCGCCATTACAAGCTCAATGATGATGTGATCAACAAGGTGCGCTTTCTCTGTGAGTACGGCGCACCTCTTGAGCACATCGCACCGGCTGTTGGTGTAACGTACGAGTCAATTCGGCAGTGGTTGGCTAACGCAAAGGGGCCAGATCCTACGCCTCAGGAAGTTGCCCTTTCTGTGGCCATTCATGAAGGTCGCGCTGCAGGTGGCCTGCGATTAGTTAGCAAGATCGCTGAATCTGCTGACAAAGGTGAAACCAAAGATGCGCAATGGTTGCTGACTCATGCACCTGCATACCGCAAACATTACAGCGATAATGCAGCAGTTACCAAAGCATTTAGCGATGGCGTGCAAGCTGCCGTGCAAGGATTACAAGCTGCTGGCTTGACGCCAGACCAGGAACGTGCAGTGCTGCTGCAGATCAGTGCCCGCACGGGTGAGAAGCTCGTTGCGGACAACTGATCCGATCACCGCACGGCTGGCGCAGCTGCTGATCGACCAGCAGGGTGGTGATGCTGTAGACATGCCGGAGCTGACCGCCCGCATCAGAAGTGACCTGCACCCTGGGCAGCTTGCGTTTGTGGATGACACTGCCACCCAGATCATCGGGATCTCGGCCGGCTATGGCGCTGGCAAGACCAGAGCACTATGCGCTAAGGCTGTGATGCTGGCTGCGGCCAATCAAGGCTTCATCGGTGCAGTGATGGAGCCCACCGGTCCGCTGATCCGCGACATCTGGCAGAACGACTTTGACGACTTCCTTGATGCCTATGGCATCCCGTATACCTTCCGGGCTAGCCCGCTGCCGGAGTACATGCTGCACCTGCCAGGCGGTGATACAAAAATCCTGTGCCGCAGCTTTGAAAACTGGTCGCGCATCATCGGACTGAACCTTGCTTGGGTGCTCGCTGATGAGATCGACACCGTGACGCCGAGCATTGCCAACAAGGCATTCCCGAAGATCCTTGGCCGTTTGCGATCGGGCAATGTCCGGCAGTTCGGCGCGGCATCGACACCAGAAGGGTTCCGGTGGATGTGGAACACGTTCGGCAGCGACGAGGCCAAGGCAAGGCCAGACCGGCATCTGATCAAGATGCGCACAGCAGATAACCCACACCTGCCGCCGGATTTCATCGAGCGGCTGCAGGCCAACTACGACCCAAGCCTGCTGCGGGCTTACCTAGACGGCGAGTTTGTCAACCTGACCACCGGGCAGGTGTATGACCGGTTCGACCGGGCAAAGCATGTAACGGCCACAGTGCCTGACATCAGCCGCGAGCCGCTGCGCATTGGCGTTGACTTCAACATTGGCAACATGTCTGCCGTGATCGCCGTGCGGCTTGGCAATGGCCTGCTGGTGATCGACGAGATCGTCGGCGCGCATGACACCGATGCCCTAGCGCAGGAGATCCGCCGGCGGCACCCGCAGCAGCAGATCTACGTCTACCCAGACGCTAGCGGCGGTAGCCGCAGCACCAATGCAAGCCAGACCGACATCCAGATCTTGGAGTCCTACGGCATGTCAAACCAGTCACCACGCAGCAACCCGCCAGTGCGTGACCGGGTAGCAGCCGTGCAGGCGCTGCTAGAGAACGGCAAAGGGCAGGTGCGGCTGCAGGTAGCGCAGCATTGCAAGCGTGTGATCGAGTGCCTCGAGCTGCAGTGCTACAGCGACAAGGGCGAGCCTGACAAAGACGCTGGGTTCGACCACATGAACGACGCGCTTGGCTACCTGGTATGGCGCGAGTTCAACCCGCTGCACGCAGGCGCTGGCCGTGGCACTGGCATCAGGCTTTATTAAGACTCGCAACAAAGGTGCACCACGGCCAACCATGCTGTAAGATGCAGGGCATGGGGCGGACGGAAGCACCCCGGCGCAAGCCACAAGGAGCCTCCCGCGGGAACAGCTGCACGACCGCGTTACCGAGACGGAGCCAAGGCGGTGCAAGGCCGCCATCCCACTACCATTTCAACCATGATCAACAACATCTGGATCAACCGCGCAGCCGCTATCGTGCTGCTGCTGTGCATTTACGCTGCTGGCCAGGACAGTGGCTACAAAGCACATCACAACCACCCTGCCTGCCATCAA
>Ga0129336_10001452_pt1 | contig 14385 bp, 13 predicted proteins | sample CPB6_02_DNA_FD_96878 | JGI IMG/M metagenome (GOLD analysis project Ga0129336, IMG submission 96878) | Freshwater to marine salinity gradient microbial communities from Chesapeake Bay, USA - CPBay_Sum_0.6_0.2_DNA | ecosystem: Environmental > Aquatic > Marine > Coastal | place: USA: Chesapeake...
ACCTTCAGAATTGTTTCCCAAGACGTCTCTCAATGATTTCAAATAGCGCCATACCGACGAGCATTGAGACGACGAAAAGAAATGCTTTCGGAACGCCTGCTGCGAGCGAGACGAGGGCGGGTCCCGGGCAGAAACCTGCAAGTCCCCAACCGGCGCCAAAAGCGATTGATCCGAGTACGAGGCGCGTGTCGATGCGGGTGGCGGTGGGCCAGCGCATGTCACCACCGAAAAAATCTTTGGTACGCCGTTTGGCGATCGCAAATGCACCGATAGCTACGGCGATGGCTCCGCCCATGACGAAGGCGAGCGACGGATCCCAAGTCCCGGCAATATCGAGGAAGCCGACGACCTTGGCAGGGTTCGTCATACCCGAAATCAGCAAGCCGAACCCGAAGAGGGCACCGACCACGAACTCGCTCAGTCGGTGTTTCATGCGGCACCTGCAAGATGACGCAACGCGTATACGGTGAGGAATCCTGCGGCCATGAAGCTCAGGGTGGCAATCATGGATCGCGGCGATAGACGTGATAGTCCGCAAACACCGTGACCACTCGTGCAGCCCGCACCGTAGCGGGTGCCGATTCCGACCAAGAGGCCGGCGATCCCGACCGTCGGCCAGTCTGCATCGACTCGAGCGTCGGGCAAGGTCGTCCACAGGCCAAAAATGATGGGGGACGACAAAAGCCCCAGCAGAAAAGCGATGCGCCAGGCGATGTCGCCCGCGCGTGGCCGGAAAAGACCGCCGATGATTCCGCTGATGCCGAGAATTCGGCCGTTGATGAGAATGAACAGAGCTGAGGCGAGTCCGAGGATGACCCCGCCAGCGAGCGCCGACTCAGGCGTGAAGGAGTTCCAGTCCAGATTCATGGCCAAGGCGTCTCACTGCTTTGTCTTGAACCGTGAAAACCAATTGAGGATACGCTGATCTCGGTCGTTACCGTTGATGACGATACCGTGGCTGTCTCCCTGATAGATGACGAGCTCGTAATCTTTAGAGAGTTCCTGCAGGCGCAGGGCGAAGGGTAGCGTTTGACGCGCCGTCGAAACGAGGGGGTCTCCGCTACCCTGCAGCAGCAGCATCGGAGGATCGATTTTCTCTGCCCACAGAATAGCCGAGCGTGCCGCCAGTGCTTGCGCGCGATCGCCCTTTGCCGGAGCCGCCATTCGACCGAACTCGGGTGCTCGCAGATCGGCAGGTAGGCCCACGAGCGCGATCGCATTAAACGCAGCACCATCCCTGGCTGCCAAGAGCGCCATCATGGCGCCACGCGAATAGCCTAAAGCGAACACGTTACGCTCGTCGACGAACGGCAATTGGCGTGCGATCTGCGTGAGTTGGACGACATCGCGAACGTCTGCTCCGCCCAGCTCGTCGATTCCCTCGCTACCGTCGTTGCCACGGTACTGGGAGCCGATGACGACGTAGCCCGCACGAACGAAACGCTCAAAGCCGAACTGGGTGTTGGGCCTGAGCTTGGAGTCGTCGCCAGTCCCACCGCGGTTGAAGACAATGATCGGCAGCCGTTGCCCGATTTCAATGTTGATAGGTGTCCAAAGAAATCCACGAATTTTCAATCCGTCGACTGCATAGACGATTCGCTCGCAACGAACGCCTGCTCGATTACGTGCTAAATACTCTGCTTCCGTACCGAGCACGTCATCGGTATTCAAGTTGGCAATGACGCGCACCGGAATTTTTTTTGCTTGGGCCGCCGACTGCTCCATATCAAGTGTAGCTAATTGCCGTTCCCGGTAGCGCTGGAAATTCGGCGGCTCACTGCTCTCGCAGGGGATCCGCTCGAGGAATGGGCTTGCTGCAGGCATCTCGCTCGCGCGAGCGCTTTTCGCATTCGCCAAATCAAAGAAAATGAGTACCGTTGCCGCGACGATCGAAACTCGTAAGGAAGTCATGGGTGTAATCCCGTCGACAATCAGAATTGATCGAAGCGCACGGGTCCGTCGTCGACGGGTACGGTGATCAGCATACCGTCGCGGCCGAGTCGTACGCCTTGCGCCCGAATTTCACCGACACCACGCAGCCAGGGAATCTCCAGCGGTTTAGCGACGATTGGTGGTGCGATGTGCGTGTAGACGAGTTCTCGAACTCCGGCTTCGTTGGCGAGTCGAGCTGCCTGCAAGGGGTCGATATGGTAGTCGGTTGTGTCGCGCAGTACCGTTGCCAGCTCTCTTGCCCCCAAGACCGCCGCCTGATCGGCGAGCAGGTTTAGCAGATGATGAGACTCCGCTTCGCTCACCAGAACGTCGGCGCCACGCGTTGCCTCGGTAAGCGGAGCATAAAGTACGGTATCGCCGGTGATGACAACCGACCGGCCGCGATAGTCGAAGCGATACGCGAGGGCGGGTGTTACCGGACGATGGTCGACTTCGATGGCGGTCACGATGACGCCATCGCCATCATAAACCACCGTGCGTCGCCCCTGAGGCGCCTCACCTGCTTTAAGGTCAGTGATCCGTCGCGCCGTCATGACGCCGGCAGACAATGGCAGCAAGCCGCGACCACGATCGTGATGCGCATTGCGATAGGTACGATCGAGAGCATAGGCGGCGTTGAAGCCCGCGACGACTTGTTCGACGCCATCCGGTCCGTGAACCTGCAGCGGCAGGCGTCGTCCCTGAACCCAGCCTTGCATATTGAACTCACCGAGCTCACCGATGTGGTCGGAATGAAAATGCGTGAGAAAAACGTGTTCAACTTCGGCGATGGGAATTCGCCACAGCGCAAGGTTTTCGCTGGCCTCTGGTCCGATATCGACCAAAAATAATGTCGCTCCTGCTGCAACCAGCGTACAAGACTTGGCCGACGCGCGCAGCGGCATCGGACTGGAGGTTCCGCAGAGCAGTACTCGCAGCGCATCGTCATCGCGAGGTAATCGAGTCGTACGCGTCAATTGCGCGCGAATGGCGCGTGTAACGACCAAATCTTGCACGGTAGGAGAAAATCGGAACGTCGCGTAGCCGACCAGCACGATCAGGGTGATCGAGACGCCCAGCGCGATCAAAAAGTTCTTCATGAATTACGCCTGTCAGGAATCGGCAAGCAAGCGACGTATGTCGGCCGCAAGCTGCTCGATGGGCATGTCTGGTTGGGCGATCAGACGCATGCGGGTTTTTCTGTCGTAGACGTAGATCGTCGAGGAGTGATCGATGGTGTAGTCGGTACCATCGGCGGTCGGCACCTTCATCGCAATGGCATGGAACGCTTTCACGACGGATTCCAGCTCTTGAGGCGCAGGCCGCAGAGCCACGAACGAGGCATCGAAATTTTTGACATAAACTTCGAGGCGCGAGGCCGTATCACGTTCAGGGTCGACGGTCACGAGTATCACCTGAACTGCGGCGCCGTCGGCGCCGAGCTTCTGTCGCAACTGACCGAGACGCATCAGCGTGGTGGGGCAAACATCCGGGCAGCTCGTGAAGCCAAAGAATACGATGGTGACCTTGCCTGAAAAATCGCTCAGCGAGCGTCGCTCGCCCCGCGTATCGGCGATCTGCAGCTCAGTCCCGTACGAGACCCCCGTTACTTCGGTGGCGTTGAAGGGTGGTGGGGCAGACGTACAAGCAGCGAGTATCGTGACGAGACCGATCATCAAGCCGTTGATCAAGCGGTTGCTTGGCCCTCTCACGGCATGGCCCCCGCGGGCTCGACCCGCAGCGAAGCCTTCACAGTGCCCGCTTTTTCGAATTGAAGCAGCAGCGGCATCGAGCGCCCCGCCTCGAGCGGCGCCGAGAGTTGCATGATCATGAGATGCATGCCACGGGGCTTCAGCTCGACGCGCGAACGGGCAGGTACGGGAACGCCGTCTGGCATTTCACGCATGCGCATTACGCCGCCATCCGTGCTCGACTGATGGATTTGGATCATCCCCGCCCATGAGGCCGACACCGACACCAGTCGATCGGCGGTCGACCCGTCGTTGATGAGCGTCATGTAAGCACCGCTGACGGTTTGTCCGGAAACCGTAGCTCGCACCCGGGGATTTTCGATGGCGATCTTCGGAGTAGCGCATACCAAACCGACATAAAAAAATATTGAGACCAGCAGATACAGCGATGACAATCGACGGCGCGCCATGATGATCGTAACTTAACAAATCTTTCCGCAACTTTGCCGGATAGCCATGGAATTTCGCATGCCGAGGGCGATCAAATCGAGGTGTCGGAAAAACGCGTCGGTAACACGTTCGAGGAGATCATCATGAAATTGCCCAACAGACTGTTCGGAGCCGCGCTCGCAGCCGGTGCCCTACTCGGTGCCGCGACGGTCGGCAGCATCAGCACGGCATTTGCCCAATCCGCAGACTCTGGCGCGGCGGCACCTGGCGAGCAGGGCGGACGACCGGAGCGTCGCGGCGGCGGCATGGAGCGCCTGCTTGCCGAGTTGAATTTGTCAGAGACTCAGCGCACGCAGGTGCAGTCCATCATGGAAAAACATCGCGAGGCGACCCAGCCGCTACGCGAGCAAATGCGCGTTGCCCAGAGCCGCGAAGACATGGAGTCGGTTCGAGATCAGATGCGCACTGCGCAACAAAAGCTGCGTGACGAGGTACGCGCCGTGTTGACGCCCGAGCAGCGGCAGCAGCTCGAGGCAAGCCAGTCCGAGATTCGCGAGCGTATGCAAAACCGTGATCGGGGTGACCGCGGCGAGCGTCGACGTCACCGTGGATGACGTGGAAACATTCTTTGCCAAGGAGCCGCTACGACCAAACGGTGATTTGAACGGCGATCAGGGCGCGGGCCACACCCGTCGCCCTCGCGCGAGCGTTTCGACGACTTGCAGGTCCCGCAGATTTTCGGGATCGCTGCTTAATGGATCAGCCGAAAGCACGACGAGATCCGCCTGCTTCCCGACTTCGATCGAGCCTTTGAGAGATTCGTCGCCGCTCTGGCGTGCCGCTTGAAGCGTCATGGCAGACAGCGCCTCCCACGTGCCGAGGCGCTGTGCAGGACCAAGGATATCGCCGCTGCGCGAACGACGAGTGGTCGCCGACCACAGCGTACTGATCATGTTGGGTGGCACGACGGGCGTGTCGGTATGCAAGGTGAAGGCCACTTTACGATCGAGTGCCGAGCGTGTCGGGCTGATGCGGTCGGCGCGCACTGGACCCAAGGTTTCTTCTCGATGCCAGTCGCCCCAATAAAAAACGTGTCCTACGAAGAATGAGGCCGTCATGCCGAGACTTGCCATACGATCGAGTTGATCGTCGCGAACGGTTTGCGCATGGATCATCACGACATCGGGTTTGATGGAGGCATCTTTCTGTTTGGCTGCGGCCACGGCATCGATCAGCATTTCGGCGGCGGCATCGCCGTTGGCGTGTGCGAGTACGGGAATGTCGAAGGCGGCCGCCTCGGCGATGACGCGCTTGACGGTCTCTCCGGGTAGCGTTGGATAGCCTGAATAATCCTTCTTTTGACCGGCCGGGGGTACTCGATAGGCTTGCGACAAGAACGCCGTTTTTCCCTGTGGGCTGCCATCGAGAATCAGCTTGATGCCATGGTGTTTGAGACCGCGATCGTAAGTGCGGGCACTCGTGAACTTGTCGAGCTTCAGCGCGACCGGGGACCACAACTGGTAGGTGACCACATCGAGATCGAGCAGCCCACGACGCGCCGCCTCGTCGAGCAAGGCTTTGGTGGGCGCTACCAGCGCACCGTCTTGAACCGTGGTTACGCCCATGCGGGCGTAATAACGCTGAGCCGCCGCGAGGTTGGCGAGCGACTGCTCGAGGTTGGGTGGCGGCACTTTCTCGCGTACCGCATTGAAGGCCGTTTCTTCGAGCACGCCATCGGGCTCGCGTGAATCTGCTCGACGACGGATGACGCCGCCTGCCGGGTCGGGGGTGCTGGCCTCGATGCCGGCGAGCTTGAGCATGGCGGAGTTTGTGGCAGCGAGATGTCCCGATACGTGGCTGATCATGATCGGGTGTGCTGACGACACGGCGTCCAGATCATCTCGATTCGGATGTCTTTTTTCTTTGAGCTGGGCATCGTCGTAGCCGAAGCCGATGACCAAGGCGCCCGCTGGCAGCCGCCGTTCGGCGATAAAGCGGCGCAGGGTGTTCTGCAGGTCGGCGATGCTGCGTACCTCACCGACCGGGGGTGCGGAGAGATCGGCAAGGCTCAGCGTCGAGCTGGTTGCCGTCAGATGCCCGTGCGCATCGATGAAACCGGGTAACACCGCCTTGTCGCCGAGTTCGATCAGTCGAGTTCCCTTGCCTCGATGCTTCAGTACGTCTTTGCGCGAGCCGACGGCGATGATTCGATCGCCAGCGACGGCGACGGCCTCGGCTCGCGCTCGCGGATCGGTCTCGGTCCCCGTCATCGTGATGACTCGTCCGACGTAGATGAGATCGGCGTCGGCAGCGGGCAAGGTGCCCAGCGCGGCAAGACTGAGTCCAAAAGGAGCCAGCCAACGCAAGACGGTGTTCGCTCGTCCGAGATGAATAGCCATTCAGCGCTTCCTCGATGATCGCCGCGCAGCGTAACATTTCGTGCATGAGAGCACGCCAAGGCAACGAAGTCGTCGTCGTCGGTAGTTCGAATACCGACATGGTCGTGCATGCGGCGCATTTGCCGAAGCCCGGCGAGACGATTTTGGGTGGTGAGTTTCGTACGGTGGCAGGTGGCAAGGGAGCGAATCAGGCGGTCGCGGCCGCGCGACTCGGGGCAAAGGTGACCCTCATCGCCCGCATCGGACGGGACGATCTCGGTGATCGAGCGCTCGCCGGTTTGCAGCGTGAACACATCAATGTCGATCACGTCAGTCGTGATCGAGAGGCGCGTTCCGGCGTCGCGCTGATCACGGTCGCTGACGATGGCGAGAACAGCATCACCGTGGCGCCAGGGGCGAACGCGTCAATGAAACCGGTGCACGTCAGGCGCGCGCATCGGGCATTTTCGGGGTGCGGACCTTTGCTGGTTCAACTCGAGACGCCCATCGACACCGTCACGGCCGCCGTCGAACTCGCGCGGCGATCAGGCATGCCGGTCATTCTCAACCCCGCACCAGCCCAGAGGCTTCCCGAGTCGCTGCTGCGCAAAGTATCCATCCTGACGCCCAACGAGACCGAGGCCGAACTGCTGACCGGTATCCGCGTCGCCGACGACGCGAGTGCAGCGCAGGCTGCCGAAGCATTGCGGGCGAGCGGGATCGCCACGGTCATCATCACCATGGGCGCACGGGGTGCCTTCGTCGTGGCTGCCGACGGTGCGCGGCTCGTACCGGGGTTCAAAGTAAAGACTCTCGACACCACGGCGGCGGGCGACGTGTTCAATGCCGCGCTCGCGACGGCGCTAGCCGAAGGCAAGCTGCTGCAAGACGCAGTGATTTTTGCGAATGCTGCAGCGGCCTTGTCGGTGACGCGGGCCGGGGCCCAGCCTTCGGCACCGAGGCGTGCCGAGGTTGAGCGTCTGCTCAAATCCGCTTCTCGTCAGGGAGCGATGGCCGCTGCACCCGGTCGCCGCGGGTCCGGTGCGCCAAAGAAATAACCGTTCTCGATAGCGATCGACTGCGCGCTACCCATCGTCTCGCTTTGTTTGATGCGGTGTCCTTTCTTGCGCAGTAAATCCAGGGTGTCGGGATTGAAATTGGGCTCGACCTCGAGCGGACCATCGCCTTGCGAGATCCGCGTCTGATGGGTCGCCTCATCGATGTTGAGGCGAAAGTCGACTACGTTCACGAGCACTTGCAGCACCGTGTTGATGATGCGACCACCGCCAGGTGTTCCGAGAGCCAGCCACGGTTTGCCGTCACGAAACACCAGCGTCGGCATCATGGTCGACATCATGCGTTTGCCTGGGCGCATGGCGTTCGGTGGCTCGGGGTCGTTGCTTTCCGCCGCGCGAAAGTCTCGCTCGTGACTGAAATTGTTCATCTGATTGTTGAGCAGAATGCCGGTGCCGTCGATCATTGCGCCGGAGCCAAAATCGGATCCGAGCGTATAGGTCACCGATACGACGTTGCCCTGGCGATCGGCCACGGAGTAGTGCGTGGTACTCGGACTCTCGTAGGCAAAAGGATCACCGGCCAGTACATCGTCGTCGTCACTGGCTTTGCGAAGATCGACGAGTTTGGCGCGTTCGGCAGCGTAGGCCTTGGAGGTAATCCCTGTCAGCGGCACCTTGGCGAAGGCGGTGTCACCGAAATGCCTGACACGGTCGCGATGACCGAGTCGCATGGTTTCGGCGAGCAGATGCAGCGACTCGGCGGAACCTGCCGACATTCGACCGAGATCAAAGTTTTCGAGGATGTTGAGCATCAGCAGCAAGGCTGCACCACCGCTGGCTGGCGGTGGCGTGTAGACAGTGGTCCCCCGGTAAGTACCGACCAAAGGTTCGCGCTCGATGGCGCGGTACGCCGCGAGATCCTCGCGCGTAACGAGACCGCCATTGCGGCGCATATCCGCTTCGATGCGGGTCGCGACCTCTCCACGGTAAAAAGCATCCGCGCCACCGTTGGCGACTTGCTCCAGCGTCCAGGCGAGTTGCGGCTGCTGCAAGCGTTCGCCGGCTTTGTAGGCGGCGCCGTCTGCCTTGAAGAACGTCGCCTTGGCCGGGGCGCTCGCCTCGAGGCGTTTTCGACCCCAGCCGAAGACGAATGCTTCGTCGGCGCTCAGCACCAGCCCGTCGCGAGCGAGTGCCGTCGCAGGCGCCACCAATTTGCTCCAGGGCTTGAGCCCATATTTTTGGTGGGCCATCCAGAGCCCGGCCACGGTCCCCGGTACGGCGGCAGCGCGGTAGCCGACCGAGGCTTCCGGACGTTCTTTGCCACGCGCATCGACGAACATGTCGAGTTTGGCGGCGAGCGGAGCCACGCTCCGAAAATCGATGACGGTGACTTTCTTTTCGTTGGCGAGGTAGGCGGTCATGAAGCCGTCGCCGCCGATATTGCCGGCACGGGGCAGGGTGACTGCGAGGGCAAAGCCCACGGCGACGGCCGCATCGATGGCGTTGCCACCCTCGGCGAGCACCTTGGCGCCGATCGCGCTCGCCATTTCGTTCTGGCTGACCACCATGCCCTGCAACCCCACCCGCGGCGAATGAACGCTCGGGTATTCGAGCAGCGACTGTTGCTGGGCTTCGGCGAGCGGACCCCCGCTCCATAGCGTCAGGAACACCGCAAGTGCCGCCCAAATTCGCGGGCGGAACCGGGCTCGGACGATGGCACAGCTGAAGTTCATTTCCCTCTCCGCAGGTCCCCATGGGATGGACAATATTAACGTGACAAGGGATATTTGTTTTTCGCCCGTTGATCCACAGATAAAGACAAGGAGCTTGTCGACCATGTCCTCGAAGTTCGTAGCGAATTCCCACCCTCAAATGATCCGCAGTTTCGTGTTTTCGACGAGTCTGGTGTTGTCCGCGGCCGCCGCCGCACAACAGAGTGCTGCGCCGCAAGCAGGGACCGAGGAGGAACTCGTCGAAGTGGTGATCGTCGGCTCGCAGATTCGCGGCGCCAAGATCACCGAGGTGCTGCCGGTCACCGTCGTCGACAAAGAGGACATCGTCGCGACCGCAGCAGTGTCGGGTGACGATCTCTACCGCTCGATTCCGCAAGCGGGCGACGTGACTTTCCAGGAAGCGCGTACTACGGGCAACTTGAACGATGCGCGCGGCGATACCTCATCCATCAACCTGCGCAGTCTCGGCACCGGCAATACTTTGATGTTGCTGAATGGTCGCCGCGTGGTACCTGCTCCGGGTACGCAAACCGAAAATTTCGTACCCGTGCAGACGGCGAACACCAATGCTTTCCCGGTGGCTGGCGTGAAGCGTGTCGAGGTGCTGCGAGATGGTGCGGCTGCGATTTACGGTACCGACGCGGTTGCGGGTGTCGTCAACACCGTGCTCGAGTCGGATTTCGAAGGTCTGCGCATGGAGGCGCAGTACGGTGGATCGGAGGGTACGCCGCACCGCGAAACCACGGTGAACCTCAAAGCGGGCACTCGGTTCGAAAACGGCACCCGCGTTGCGCTCTACGCGGGCTACTACACTCGCAATCGTCTGCTGGCGACTGACCGCGATTACGCAGCCAGCGAAGATCATCGCTGGAAAGTCGCCGATACGCCCTGGGCAGGCGATACCGCATTCGACAATCGCAGCACATCGTCGCCGTGGGGTTCTTTCACGGTCATTCCGAGCACGGTGGCGGTTCGTCAGGGGACGACGGCGCTCACCACGTCCGGCGTTTTCCGCGTCGAGCCGATCTCCAACACGGCGGCGGGCTGCAGCAGCACGACGTACAGCAGCAATCTTTGCCTGCGTGCCGGCACGATCACGGGAACCGTCGATCGCGAACTGCGCTACAACGAGAATGCCGATCGCACCCTGAAAGGTGCCGTCGATCGCTACAACGCCTTCGCCACGGTCAGTCGTAATCTTGGTGATGTCGAATTGTTTGGTGAGATCGGTTACTACCGCGCGTTCTTCTCGGGGCTGCGCGAGCAGTCGGCACCATTGGCGAGCGCGGTGATCTCCATCCCCGCCTCGAACTATTACAATCCGCTCGGCGCCACCACCATCAACGGCGTGGCCAATCCGAATCGCTTGCCGAACCTCGTGAACGTGCCGACGGCCGGCTTGCCGCTGCGCATCACGACTTATCGTCCGGTCGATACCGGCCCGCGAGTCTACGAAGTCACCGACGACAGCTACCGGCTGCTTGCCGGTCTGCGCGGTCAGAAGTGGGGATTCGATTGGGAGTCGGCACTCGTTTATTCCTGGGCGAAGACCGACGACTTCACCACCAATGCCGTCAGCAACACGCTCTTCCAGCAGGCGCTCGCAAAGTCGACGCCCGATGCCTATAACCCCTTCAACGGCGGCAATCAGTTGCTGTATTCGGGTGCGGATACGACGCCGAGCGATACCGGCACCATCAGAAGCTTTCTAGTCGGCGTGAATCGCATCAGCGAAACCTCGCTGTCGATGTGGGATCTGAAAGGATCGCGACCCGATGTGATGACGTTGCCGGGTGGTGATGTCGGCATCGCCGCAGGCGTCGAAGTGCGTCGCGAGAGCTACGTCGACAATCGCGACCCGCGACTCGACGGCACGATCAAGTACACCGACGTCGTCACCAACATTACGTACGGTACGGACGTGATGGGTGCGAGCCCCTCGCCGGACGTACGCGCGCACCGCTCCATCATCTCGGGTTACCTCGAGCTCGCCGTGCCTGTGGTATCGCCCGAGATGGACATTCCGCTCGTGAAATCGGTGGAGATGCAGCTCGCTGGTCGCACCGAGCGTTACTCCGATTTCGGCACGGTCACGAAACCCAAAGTTGCGCTCAACTGGACGATCGCCGATTGGCTCGCACTGCGCGGCTCGGCCTCGCAAGCCTTCCGCGCGCCCAATTTGCCGCAGTTCTACAGTTCGGGTACTCAGGTCAGCAATACGCGCACCGACTACTCCTTCTGCCGGCTGAACGCCGTCACCTGTGCTGGCGCGAGCACGATCGAGGTTCGATCCGGCAACCGTGGTCTCGGTCCTGAAGAAGCCGACAACCTCTCTGCCGGCATCATTTTGCAGCCGACGTTCCTGCCGGACTCTGCCGGCAAGCTGTCGCTGTCGGTCGACTTTTGGTCGATCAAGCAAACCGACGTCATCGGTATCGAAGGCGGACAAGTACAGATGCTGTACGACTATCTGTTGCGTCTCGACGGGCAAAGCAACCCGAATATCGTTCGTGATCCGCCAGTGGGGACCAATCGGGTCGGGCAGCTGCTGCAGGTCAACGACAACTATTTCAACATCACGCCGCGACAGCTCGAGGGCTTTGATGCCAGCCTGCGTTACGAGTTGCGGCGCACCAAACTTGGCTCATTCACCTTCACCGTCAACGCCGCGAAGCTGACCAAGTTCGAGCAGCAGCCGACCGAGATGGCAAGCAAGGTCATCGCCGCCAACAATGCGGGTCGCCTCGGCACCGGCATCGTGGTCACTGCGGCCGGTAACCAAATCGGCATCAACGGCAATCCGGAGTGGCGCGGTTCGGCGTCGCTGACCTGGCGCGAGAAACAGTGGCGCGCCGGCTTGTTCGTCAATTACGTGGGTTCGGTGTTCGATACCGGCCCGGCGGCTGTCAACGGTCAATTGTTCGAGGTCGAGAGTTGGACCACCGTGAGCCTGTACGGTCAGTACGACTTCCGTCGTCGTGATGATCTACTCGACCGGACGTCACTGCGTCTCGGCGTTCGCAACATCGAAGACAAGGATCCGCCGATCACGTCGACCAACTTCGGCTACTTCGGCAGCCTTGCGAACGCGACGGGCAGATACGTGTATGCCACGCTCTCCAAGAGCTTCTGAAGTCGCAGCCCTTGTCTGAATTGCCGCCCGGCGCATCGAGCACAGCGCTCGATATGCGTCGGCGCGGCAAGGCTGTTTTCATTGGTTCGATCGGCAATCTCGTCGAGTGGTACGACTTCTACGCGTACGCCGCTTTTGCGCTTTATTTCGCGCATCTCTTTTTTCCGGGTGACGATCCAGTCGTTCAGCAATTGAACGCGGCAGTACTCTTCGCGCTCGGCTTTGTCGTCAGACCTCTGGGCGCGATGATCTTCGGACAGATTGCCGATCGTCGCGGACGCCGTACGGCACTCACTCTCTCGGTAGCGCTGATGTGCTTCGGCTCCTTGGTGATCGCCATCGCACCGACCTACGCCACGGCGGGTGCGTTGGCACCCGCCGTGCTGTTAGCTGCAAGAATTCTGCAGGGGCTGAGTCTGGGTGGCGAGTATGGTGCCAGTGCAACCTATCTCAGCGAGGTGGCACATCCCAGGTATCGTGGATTCTTTTCAAGTTTTCAGTACGTCACGCTGATCGGCGGCCAGCTTTGCGCGCTACTCGTACTGCTGGTACTTCAGCAATTCGTGCTCACCCGCGAGCAACTTCTGGAATGGGGATGGCGGATCCCGTTCGTGATCGGTGCGCTACTGGCCGTGGTCGCTGCGCTGATGCGTCGTAATCTTCATGAGACCGAGTTCTTCGAGAAGGCGCGGCCTGCGAACGAGAAGGCGAGAAGTTCGCTACGGGCTCTGCTCGAGCATCCGCGCGAAGCGGCGCTGGTGGTCGGTCTCACTTTGGGTGGTACGGTGGCGTTCTACACCTACACCACCTACATGCAGAAATATCTGAAGCTGACGGTAAAGCTCAGCGACGTCGAAACCACCTTGGTGACGGCAGGTTCGCTGTTGTTCGCGATGTTGCTGCAGCCTATTTACGGGGCACTGTCCGATGTCGTCGGCCGCCGTCCCTTGCTAGTGGGTTTCGGCGTCGCCGGCACGGTTTTGACCGTGCCTTTGTTGACGGCACTGCAGAGCGCGTCGACGCCGTGGCACGCGTTTTTGTTTCTGACTTTCGCGTGGGTGATCGTCTCGGGATACACCTCGATCAACGCGATCGTCAAAGCAGAGCTTTTTCCGACCCATGTGCGCGCTACTGGCGTCGCCGTACCCTATGCCATTGCAGTGTCACTGTTCGGCGGCAGCGCCGAGTCGGTGGCCCTGTGGTTCAAGTCGATCGGGCGCGAGAGTTGGTTTTATTACTACCTCACCGCGTGCATAGCGACTTCACTCGTCGTTTATCTATGCATGCGGGACACCCGCGATCATTCCGCGTTGGATCGACAGTGACCGTGCAGGGCGGTTTTTTTGCGGTCGCGCTGTGAATCAGTGGCGATGTTGCTCAAGAGCAAGCTGACGCGCGAACGCCAGATCGTCGGTCGTGACGCGCAGCCGCTTGGCGATCGATCGGGCAACGGCGCGGTAAAACGCGGCGGCTGCCACGGGGTTTGCGGCGAGTTTGTCGCGTAGCGTCGTGGTGCTGATTTTGATCATTTCACAGCGTTCGCTCGCGGTTACGGTAGCGCTGTGGGGCGCCTCGTCCACGAGCCCGAGTTCACCGAAGTGACTGCCCGACCCGAGTATGACGACGTCGGCGTCGCTGCCGCTCTTCGTGACGCGTACGCTGCCGGTGCGGATGAGGTAGAGCCCGTCGGCGGCTTGCCCCTCGCGACAGATATCCTGCCCTGCATCGAAGGTATGCGTGGAGGCGGCTGCGCCCACCACCGAAAGCGTCGCAGCGTCGAGATCCTTGAGAAGATGGATACCTTGCAGAGCCTGAACGGCAGTCATGAGTCGTGTCTCCCTCGTTTTGCGTGGCACCTCTGACGGGGTGCGCAGCGCAGTATAACGCGCAGGATTTGCCGCGATGTCGTCCGCCGGGTGTAATAACCCGTATGCCATTCGAGCCAGAGCCCAAAGACCGGCCGCTGATCGGTGTCGATTTCGGTGGGACCAAGATCGAGGTCGCCGCACTCGATACGCAAGGCGTGCCGATATTGCGTAGACGCAGGGCGAC
>Ga0129336_10001453_pt1 | contig 14381 bp, 10 predicted proteins | sample CPB6_02_DNA_FD_96878 | JGI IMG/M metagenome (GOLD analysis project Ga0129336, IMG submission 96878) | Freshwater to marine salinity gradient microbial communities from Chesapeake Bay, USA - CPBay_Sum_0.6_0.2_DNA | ecosystem: Environmental > Aquatic > Marine > Coastal | place: USA: Chesapeake...
GCACCTTTCTGTGCACCCTAAAAAGAAAACCCTTGTAAGTATTTAATTTACAAGGGTTTATCGTTTTTTGAAGTGGTGTGGGGCGTGCAGCCTTTTCAAAATGATCATTGAAGCAAATCTTTCAACTTTTTGATTTTCATCCACTTTGGCATTGATCAAAATGAATATATGTTGATATAAACGCTTTCAAAACTGAAAAAACTGTGCACTTTTCTGTGCACTTTATGCGCACTGTTTTTTGAGAAATTCATGACAGTCTTTCCCAATTTCATAACTGGTTAATAGTATCAAGTATTGTTATTGCTAGGCCTAAATAGGGTATTCCTTCATATTACTATTTTGAAGTTTTATTAAATAATTATAATTGCAACATATTTACTTCAAATTAATTTCAAATGAAGATGAAGGCCATCCACCTTTGTTGAATAATGTAGCATCAAAATAATTTTTCCAACCATATCTTACTGATACAGGATTTGTAATATCATATTGAGAAAGTCGAATTCTGTTTTTAAATATTTCAGCTTGTGCAGGTTTATAGGTCCCATTTACTCCTGCCACTTCAAATCCGGAAAGTACATTTTTTGCTGCCAGCTTTCCTCCTATTTTTGAAAAATATAAATCAATAAAACTCTGCTTGATTTTAGCTTCAATGATGTTGGGGCCAGAGGCAACTATTTTCTTATACCCATATGTGTATTTTAGGGCCAGTTTGCTCAACCTACTCCCCACTTCATTCTTGTTAGCAGGATGAATATCTTTTTCTTCACCTATATCAAGTGTAACGACCATGCCCGTGTTCGCAACCTTTAATGTATTACGCTGTGCTTCCCTGAGACTTTGAGATGACTGTTCGTCTGAATATTGATATGGGGCAATCTGCACATAGTAAAATGGTAAATCCTTTTGCCATTTCTCTCTCCAATTTTGAATTAGCCCTGGAAATAATTCTACATAGTCTTTGTGATTCTGCACGTTAGATTCCCCCTGGTACCAAATGATACCTTTGATTTGAAAGGGAATAATTGGTTGTATCATTTTTTCATATAATATCCCTGCAGCATTTGGATCGTCAATCGAATTTGATGTTCTGAGATTTGTTGAAAGTTCTTGATAATTTGATAATAAGTCTTGATGATTATAAGAATGTAACTGAAGTGTGGGATGAAGATAAAAAGCATGATGCTTAAACTTCCAAGTACCTGATGATAAATTAATGTATTTATCTTTAGTTTGCAATTTAACATTGCCCATAAATCCACCAGGACCTTTAAAATCTACTACTCTGACAGCAAGAACATTTCCATTTGTTTTGAGAATTGCTCTTGGAACTAAATATCTTCTTTTCCCACAACATTGGAGAGTTTCTCCAATTTTATACCCATTTACATAAGTCCAATCTAAATCATCGATTCCATCATATTCGATATAAATATCATTTTGAATATCATCAAGTTCAAAATATCTTCGAAACCAAATTACTCCTCCTTGAGCAATTTCATTCATTGAATAAATATCTTCAAAAGCTATACTGTAAGATGACCAGTCCCTCTCTTTTTCAATTGGTTTAAAAATAGCCCAATGATTATCGTCAAAATCTGTTTTTATGAATTCACTATCATTAAGCTGTATTTTATTCCAAAGTGCAGAGTCATTTAGTGGAGCAGGTATATTGTATGCAGACTCCTTTAAATATGTCTCATTATTAATTCTTGTAGTATTTTCTTCAATTGCATTTAAATCGCTCAGTTTTTTATAGCTCCCAACTCTTATAATTTGATTGACTTCCTTTTGCGTTGATGAAAAATGTTGTAATGTATCTGCTGACATCCAAGCCTCTATTCGTGTTCCACCCCAACTGCTATTAATGATTCCGATTGGAATTTTTAAACTGGCATTGAGGTTTGATGCAAAAAAATAACCTACAGCACTGAAATGTTTTAGGTTTTCGGGATTTGCAATTACCCAACTACTTTTAGACAATAAACTTCCAGACAAATCATTTGGAACATTAAACATCCTTATAGAGGGATTATTACTATTTTTTATTGTCTGTTCTTTATCATTGATTCGCTCTGAAAAAGTCCATTGCATGTTTGATTGGCCTGAAGCAAACCATACTTCTCCAATAAGTACATCTTTAAATATTTTAGTCTCATTTTCGGAACTTACTCGAATTTCATATGGACCGCCGTAAACAGGTGTTTCCATATGAGCAATCCATTTGTTATCATTAACCATTGCAGATATAGATGCGCCCCATCCAGTTTCAATTTTTATAACTTTACAATCGCAAGAACCCCAAATAGGACTTTTTGATTGTTGTTGAATAACCATATGATCACTGTACACAGGACTGACAGTTAGCTGCGTGAAGCCTGAGAAAGAAATTAAAAGCAGGAATATACCAGTAAAAAAAGGAAATGATATGTGTATTAACCTATACATGGGAAAATATATAATTAGGAGAGGAATAAATTAAGCATTTATTCCTCTCATGTTAAATGAATCTACTTGATTAGCTTAGTATCCAGGATTTTGAATCAAATTGGGTTGCTTTTGCAATACCGTTGTTTTAATTGGCCTAAAATACATCTTAGGATCCCACTTACGAATTGGATAATATTTTACATCAACAACACTGTATTGATAATTATAAATGTTTTCGTCATACCCAGTATAAAATTTAAATGGTGTAATATTAGGATCCTTCAGTTTACCTAAAATTGTAACTCCAGTAGTTGTAATCTTAGGACCAATTATCCATCTTCTGACGTCGTAATATCTATGCCCTTCAAAACTCAATTCTAACCTTCTTTCATTTCGATATTTGTTAATTAAACCAGCCCCAGATTCTGTAATTGCTGGCATTCCGGCTCTGTATCGAATTTTATTTAGATATTGCTTTGCTTCAGCTTCCTCTCCCAAAGCTATACATGCTTCGGCATAATTTAATAACATTTCAGTATGCCTAATTATGGGTTGAGGTAAAGAGGTCCACCAAGTTGCAAAACTTCCTAAGTTTGGATTCGGTGTATGACTTAAATGTTTTTTATGGCCATACCCTGCTTGAACTTTAATCCCACAACAAATAATATTATTATCTAACCCATCTGTTACCCCTGCAGGTTTATTTTCAAACGCTGGAACTTCGTATCGACCAAACTGCATTCTTCCCTCTGCAGATCTGTCAACAGATCTTAAATAGGGGTTATCCACTTTTTGGAAATCATAATATCGAGGCCCCAACCATCTACCACCTTCAATGGCAATAGTCGCTTCCATACGAGGATCACGATTTTTAAATGGGGAGGATTTGTGAATAGGATTGTTCCAATCAAATTTCTCTGCCTGATCTATTATACCATCTCCATTATTATCTTTTGCATACTCAAAATCATCCGCAAACTCAGCTATAGGAGCATTTGCAGATAAGCCATTTGCATAACCATAACCTCCGGGGCCATAGAACCAATTACTTGTAATAGCATCCCAACCTAATGGGTCCGTATCATAACTTTTTACTAAAATTCTCTCAAACAATGCATCTTGTTGTGATCCTGCTTTGTAAAGGTTGTTATATGTATCATATGCGGAAGAAGCAGAAAGTGGGGAACTATTCCCAAGGGCGTAACCTGTGGAAATATTCATTGCTTCCTGAGATGCCTTTTTGGCTCTCTGCCATCTTTTTTGCTGTGTATTAGCAACTTCTGGCAAATTATTCCCAGCATACATTATTAGTTCCTTATTCTTAAAAGATGAAAGGATTGGAATATTATTTTTGGTTGGTTCATATAGATCACTTGCCGCATAGGTTAAGATTCTTGATTTTAAACCGAGAACAGCCGTCGCACCGGCTCTTCCTCTTTGCATTGGCTTTCCACTTAGCAATTGAAAACTTTTATCAAGGTCAGCAATCATAAATTCAACTGTTTCAGCAAATGTCTTTCGTGAATAACTAGACAGATCATCTTTTGCATTCAAGCTTTTATCAACCAATGGGATACCACCGTAATGAATCCAAGTGTAATAATGGTACAATGCTCTTAAAAAATATCCTTCACCAAGTAATTGATTTTTTAATTTGATATCAAAATCAGAATTAGACAACTGTTCAATTACAATGTTGGATTGTCTTATCCACTGATAATTCCATTCCCACTGGTGCAATTTTTTTCTATCATCCAAAGCATCAGTATAATCTGCAGACCACTTGCCTTCCCAGTAATTTTGTGCCCAATTCCAAACAAAAGCATTTAATATAGTCTCATCTGTTAAGCAAGAGTTATTCGCCACATTAAAGTTCTCATAACCATCAACCCACCAGAGCCCCCGATATACTCCTAAAACTGCTTTTTCGGCAAGGGCGGGATCCTTAAAAATTACTGCTGTTGTTAGATCTGTTTTCGAATTAATATTCAGATAATCTTTATTACAAGAATATAGTGCAACAAAGAGAACGATATATATAAATTTTTTCATAAATATTAATTTTTAAAATTTAACATTAACACCAAAAGTCAATGATTTATTTGCGTAGGTCAAGTTGGTATTGGAAAGTATTGTTTGAGCAGGATTCAGTGGAATAAATATTCCTGAACCACCATCAACGTCTCCAACAAAAGCTTCGGGATGCGACCACAGTTTGGGATCAAACTTCCAATAGAATAAATCATTTGCATTTAAATATATTCTGATGCTTTCAATAATGCCTGCTGGGAATATCCTATTAAGAGATTTAGAATCTATATTATACCCCAACTCTAAATACTGCAGTTTAATATGATCGGTTTTTGCAATCATATTTCCAACATATGGATTACCTCCATTTCTGTTGTTTGCTCTACCAAATGGAGATATATCTCCTTCTTTTGTCCAACGGTTGTCAAAAACATATTTTGAAATGTATCCATTATTATACCCATATGGCTGATCAAGATAACCACCGAATGTGCCATAAAATCGTAGTGTGGCATCTAGATTTTTGTAACCAAGTTGAAAACCTAAGGAAGTAGTCATTTTAGGAATAACACTTCCTGAAGTAAATCTGTAGTCATATGAATTGATTTTACCATCTCCATTTACATCTTCAATAATCAAATCTCCAGGCTTAAGAGTTCCATTACCCACGGCAGTATAATTCACTTTATTATCTGTAACCTCTTTCTGATTTTGAAATACTCCAAGTATGTTCCAATATTTCCATGCACCTATTCTTCTTCCCTCTCGTGAAATTGCCGGATCTAACCCTGCAGGCTCATCTGCAAAAATGAGTGTATTATTATTGGTTGATAAAAACCCGGTTGTATTGATATTCAATTGTCCAATTTTTGCCTTGTATCCTAATGTAAACTCCCATCCCTTATTAAGCGTTTTACCAATGTTTTCAAAAGGAGGTACAATACCAGTTATATCGGCAATTGAACCATATGGCTTAGTCAAAATATTATTTCTTTTACTGTTGAAATAATCAATTTCAAAATTGATTCGATTTCTAAGAATTGAACCTTCAATACCAAAGTCAATATTTTTAGCTACTTCCCAGGTTATAAAGGGATTTGCAACGGTAAACTCGTTCAGTGTTTGTACGGTGGCATTGTTGACAAACCAAACACCTGATCTATACGATGACAGAAATTGATTGGGTGGTATGTTGTCATTACCTAATTCTCCATAACTACCCCTCAATTTTAGAAAGCTGAATGGTGATTTATCCATGAATTTTTCATCTGATATTACCCATCCTGCAGATACACCGGGAAAGAAACCAAACCTATTCGATTCAGGGAAAAGATACGACCCGTCATATCTGTACAAAAATTGTAGAAAATATTTCTTTTTATAATTATAATTGAAATTCCCAAAATAGTTCAATCGCGCTGATGCGAATTCGCCTCCACTATTACGCTCTGTACCAAGGCTACCCTGAGATAGTACATCAGTTAGATCAGAAATTAGATTCGCTCTATGCGTCCAAAAATTTTGTGAATTAGCTTCTTCTCTTGATATGCCCGACAATAGTCCAATTGAATGATCATTGAATTTTTTCTCGTAATTAAGCACACTTTGATAAAGAGCATTAACAGTTGTTTTAAAATATTGAGTTAGAGCTATATTCGTACCGAGTGTGCCTTTAACCAAGCCATTTTCATTAGTAGCTCCAGATGCCAAATAATATACATCTATAGGTTTTGTCAACTTCTTCATATATGAAGAATAATTATCATACGCAACACTTGTTTTTATTGAGAGGCCATTTATTCCAGGAATTTTAAGATTTGCCTCTACATTAGATTGTATAAATAAATCAGATGTATTTACTTGACCACCTTTACCCTGAATTTGTTCTATCAATGCTCCTCCAGAAGTTTTTAGACCATTTGGCCAATAGGCTTGAGAAAGAGGGCCACTCAAATATAAATTCATAAACATTCTACCCATCATGCTCGGCGTATTCTCAGGAACTGACAAAAACTGAGGATCCCCGCCAGGCCATAATCTGTTAGATTCTTTTCTGGCAAGCAATGAAATAGACAAATCGATATACTTACTTATCCTTTGATCAATATTTAGCCTTAAATTTTGTTGTCGAAATTTTGAAATATCCGATTTGATAGTTGGCAATTGATTACTGATTCCAAAAGATGCAAAGTATTTTGTGGACTCTGAGCCTCCTTGAATTGAAATGTTATGTTTCTCTCTTGGAGCCCAATAATTCTTGTCAAATAAAATATCTACTGGAGTTAGCCCATTTGGGAATACGTAACCATCTGCAGTACCATTTTTATAAGCCTGAATTCCCTCTGCTGTATATGGTTTGTATGTTGTCCCTCCCAAATAATCTGCTGCTTCTTTTTGCCATGTAACAAAATCAAGTTTATCTAAAGTTGGTGGAAGAAAGATTGGTTTATCATAACTGAAAACATTTGCATAAGAAATATTTGGTTTCCCTAATTTTCCTTTTTTTGTTGTTACAACCAGTACCCCATTAGCGGACCTTGCTCCATAAATTGAAGCAGTAGCATCTTTGATAACACTTATGGATTCTATTTCATCAGGTGTCAACCTAGAAAGTCCTCCAACTCGATCTGGCACACCATCAATTACAACAAGAGCCTCACTATTGTTAAATGTACCTGTTCCTCTTATATATATAGGATTGTTGTCAAACCCTGGTTGAGGAGACCCTTGTCTTACTACAAGACCTGGAGCAGCTCCTTGAAGGCTTTTTGTAAGATTATTCGATGATGATAAGGCTATATCTTTTGCATCAATTTTTGAAATTGCTCCGGTCAAATCTCTTTTTTTAACTGAATTATATCCAGTTACTACAACTTCATTGAGTAAATTATTAGCAAGTTTTAATTTAATCTGAACAGAAATGTTGTTCGCTACTTTATATTCTTGTTCATCATAGCCAATAAAATTGAATACAAGTATAGAATTAGGATTTGGGACATCTAATGTAAAATTTCCAGATGCATTCGTAGTAGTTCCTAAACTAGTGCCCTTTAATGAAACTGTTACACCCGCAAGTACATCTCCTCGTTCATCGGTAACTTTTCCGCTAATTTTAATATCAGAAGTAGTGGTTAATTGTATTTCATTTAATTTATTATTTGTATTTATTTCATTTAACTTAAAATTACTATTAGTAATGATTTTCTTTTTTTGTAAAATAATTTTATTATTAATCAATAAATAATTGATATCAAATGGAATCAAAAGCTTATCCAAAATAAAATGAAGTGGTTCTTCTTTTACATCAATTGTAATAACTTTTGTTAGTTCTTCCATTCTCGAATTATATGAGAATTTTACTTTAGCATTCTTCTCGATTTCAACAAGAGTATTTTTAACTGTTGAATTTGTAACAGAAAGTGATAACTTCTTTTCAAGTAAATCTTGTCCAATTGTTGGGTTGGCAACAACCATAGAACATAAAAGAAATAATGTGGAAATGTGAAGAAATGATACCATAATAACAAATCGAATTCGTTTTGGCAAAAGCAAGCTTTTTTTCATAATTTTACATTTGGTTTAATACTGGTTTTACTGGTATTATCAATATTCCAGTTTAAAGTTCTTCAGCGAACCTGGAATATTTTCTGCGTCGGAAATGCTCCAACATTTTCGACGCTTTTTATTTTATTTTCACCATAGGCTTTAATGTTTTAAGTAGTAATTATATTATTATTCAATTACATCCTTTCGAAAAAATTCGAATATAATTTCCAGTTATTGAATACGTGCTATTGTTGCCAATACTTTCACATATAATTTTCAATTTTTCAGTGAGCGTTAAATCATTCAATGATGTGGTAAGAAAACAATTCTCCAAAACTTCTTTTGGGTATTCGATTTCTACTAGATATGCTTGTTCAAGTGTTTTAAATATTTGACCTACTGTTATATCATTGAACTCAAAACTTAATTTTTCTATTGAACTTGGTTTAGAAGATAGTACCCCATTTTGCGTTATATCTTCAATTTTTTCAAGTAATGATTCCTTCTTGGTGTATCGTGCTGCTTGATTGGGAAGTAGAACTAATTCTATTTTATTATCTTTAATTTTAGGAGAAGATACAGTTACCTTTCCAGTTCTAACGAGGACCTCAACATTTGGCTGTTCTTTGTAGGCAACAACCCTAAAACTAGTGCCATAAACTTTTGTTGTTATCTCATTTGCATAAACTGAAAATAGTTTTTTGGGGTCTTTACTTACCTCAAAAAATGCTTCACCAGATAAAAAAACATTACGCTCATTATTTGGGAATATCTTAGGATAACTTAGTTTACTTTTAGGTTGTAAGAGAACTGAACTTCCATCAGACAATGTGATTAATAAAGCCTTGTTTGAGTTATTATAATGTTCAATTAATCCCTCTTCATTTTTCAGTGCAACCTGATCAGTTAAATGTAAATTGAATAAATCTGAAGAATTATATCCCCACAATAAAAAAGAAAATAGAATAGTAACAGCCGCTGCAGCATAAAGTATTTTTTTGGATATACTTTTTCTACTGCCCCTATTCGGGTTTAATTTGATCTTCCCCCAAGTATGACGAAGAGCATTTTCAATATCCCCGTCTGTATACTTTACATTGTGCTTTCTTAATGATTGTAAAATTAATCTGGCTTCATCTACAATTTTTGCCCTGTTTTTGTCTTCTAAAGTCCAAAATTCCCATTTTTCTGCATCTTTATTGAATAAAATCCAGTCTCTGAAACTTGGATCAGATAATAAACTTTCAAGTTTTTCTTGTGAATAATCGCTTGCCATTAAACCCTTTACTTATAATAAAGTCGGTTTTTCGGTTTCGGTACTCAATGAAGACCAATTTTTTATAAAAAAAGTAGAATTAGGATAAACGCACTTATTTTGCCCCGAATGACGGTTAATGTTCTGAAAATCAGATTTTTAGCAGATTGATAGTTAATCTTTAAAATTACGGATGCCTGACTGATAGTTAAATTATTGATATAGCACAAGTAGATTATTTCTCTTTGTCTTTCTGAAAGTTCATTGATAATTTTATTCAATTTTTCTCTCCTCAATAAATCTTCATCAGATAACCCCAAAAATTCATTTTGAAAAAATGAATCGAAATGAAAATTATCATCTCTTTTAAAACTCAACGATAATTTGAACTTTTTTTTGTTTTTATAAATACGATTTCTAACAGAAGTAAATAAATAAGATCTCACAATAATATTACTGCTGATATTATTGCGATATTTCCATAAATCTGCAAAAATATCTTGAACGCAATCCTCTGCAAATTCTTGATTTACATGAATCGTATTTCTGCAATACATTACTAATTCAACATAATATTTTTTGAAAAGTAAATCGAAAGCATCTTCTCGACCAGACTTTATTTCAAGCCAAAGTCCACTATCAGAATTCTCTTTAGATTCAATTTTGAGCATAATTAAATGATAAATACGTATTACAACTTTACGTAAATCTGATTAGAATTCAATATTTTTTTATAATATGATAAACTTATTTGATAATTGACTGTGAATGAGTCGTATAGTAAAATGCACAGCAACTGCATACCTAAATGAATGTACCGATAGTCATAAAAAATGATATTTCTTTGTAACAAACACATTATCCAATTTACCTAATAACGAATTCTTCAAAATCCCCACACACACAAACCCACATCAGGAGAATTGAACATCAATTACAAGATTTCATCTTCGAAAAATATCAATATCTCAGTTTTTGATATCAACGGAAGAGCTATTCTATTGAATAAAAAAGTGGAATCAGGAGGCAAGGTCAATCTTGGGTCAATTTCAAAAGGGAACTATATCATTCAAGTAAAGGATGGTTCAGGAAGGTTGATTTCGAGTCAGAAGCTGGTGAAGGATTAACCCTTTACTTTCTCTCTGCCCTCACATATCTTATAACATGGATAAGACGAACGTAAAGATTTCAGGAACCACCAAAAAACTGTGCACCTTTCTGTGCACCCTAAAAAGAAAACCCTTGTAAGTAATTGACCTACAAGGGTTTGGTGTTCTTTTTTGTGGTGTGGGGCGATATACTCCTTTGTAGACCTTTGAATCTTAATATTAACTTTTAAAAAAATGCTAGGTTAACATAGTAGGAACTAGTAAAAAAGTGAAAAAAACTGGTCCTAATATCAGCGATACCCTAATGGGGAAAAGCAAACAACTGAGCATCATTCTATTTTAAAGCCTTTAAGAATTTCTTTCAGTACTTGGCATTTCGTCAAATGTTTTTCCATGCAAAATCCTCCCAGCAGCCTTTTTGTTACTTCCGCCCCACTGCTTGAAAAAGAATGGCACTTTGGCTCTTATGCATTGTATATGGATTTCATCCACCCACTCTTGCTCCATCGGTCGGGCTTTATGGCCACTTTCCCCGCCAACAATCGCCCAGTGAATATTTGATAAATCAAGGTTTGGTAATGGGCCTAAAAGTGGCTCCAAGGACAGGAATCTAACCGCTGCAGGTACCTCTCTCAAATGGTCAATTCTGTAAAGAAGATCCTGGTGTTCAACCGAAACTCCCATCCAAATATTAGGAGTCCAGGTCAACTCTGAATGAATTTCTTTTAACCTCTCAGAACGCTTGGTAAGTACTTGGTATGTATGCTGCGGAGTATCATTCATGGTCTTGAATACCTTCTTGATGAATTCAATAGGTATTTTGGGGTGCAGTAGATCACTCATTGAATTTACAAATACAAGTTTTGGCTTCTTCCATTTAAAAGGATCATTTAGCGTGCCTTCATGCAGGGTAACAGAAAATCCATTTTGATATTTGGTTTGTCCCATTTCTTGAAGCCGTTTGGATAATATCCTTGCATAGCAGTTCAAGCATCCAAGTTTTGCAGATTCTTTTGGGGAAGTGCACCCTGTTGAAGGGTTCCAGGTTACTTCTGACCATTCAATTGACGTTTTTGACATAGGATTTATTTTAAGGGTTAAAAATTTCAATTATTGAGCGGAATGAATCAAATAATCTGGATTTAATTTTTAATTAAACGGATACCATTATATCTGCCTTTTCCTCTTTTTTTAATTTTCATAAGCGGCACTATTTCGTCTTTCAACTGTTCAAAAACATCAATCATTCCTGACTTGTGATTCTTTCGAAATCGAAGAAGAAACTTTTTTTCCGGATATATATCTCTCAGGTATGGCGATATATTATAATCAGCTTGTGTTAGTGTCATGATTTTTCTGCTTTTTTTATGAACGCGGATATATCCCAGTTTTGAACACTTGTCCTTGATTCGCAAAGCTTTTGTAGGGCTGCATTTAAAAAGCAATCCAAGTCCAAATTTTCCCAACCCAGGATAGGACCCCGGTTGTGTAGCATCGCTTTTTATGGCTACGGGGGCCCTACCGGATTGGTGTTTTATTGCATATTGTTGTTGGATTAGTTTGGTATTCAGCAGTGCTGCATAAATGAAATATTTTACATGCTGCAAGTCTGCCTGATTTAAACGCAATATTTTAGAGTTTGACAGACCCATGTTCAGGCATATTCTTCGCATGCTTCTGATATGAATGACCCGTTGATTATAATCAAAGCCGATCCATCCAATATTTATGAGCTGTTTTAAAGCTTTGCGTCGGCTTGGTTGTGATGAAAGCCCAGGTAATGCACCTAAAAGACGATTTGCCTGTTTTAAGCCTAAAATACCAGCTGAACTTATTTGCAGTCCTAAATAGGCTGAAAATGCCTGGAATTCGTTGTTATGGCACACGTATTCACAGAGTGCCACTGGCACATTCAAATAAGGCTTCATAATTACATTAATTATACCCTAGAGGTAGAGAAATCAATCCCAATCAAATATTGGCGGATCGTACCAAACTGGGAGGTAACGTCTGGGATAAAGTTTGACGGCCTTGTCATTTACAAAATCACTTAGGATCGACTTCGCATCTTCGGAAATGATGGGCATTTTACCGAAGTCAAAACAGTCTGGATCAGCCTCATGGCCACATTCGAGCAGTTGATAGTGTTCAATGTCAATGTCTGCAGATTCCGTACAGCAATATGTTATGGCGATCACGCCTTGATCGAGTAAGTCATCAATCAAACTCTTTACTCGGTCTTCAGTAGTCAAATACATGGCATTAGTTTTTATAGGTTAGGATATTGTACTTTGTAGCTGCAGTAATTTCCTCTACAGTTTTTCTTGAGTATTGCTCAAGCCATTCATCAATCTCATGCTTATCAAACAAGATCCGCTTGCCAAACTTTAAGAAGGGAATTTTACGTTTAGATGTGTACTTGTAAATTGAATTTTTCGGCACTCTTAAATATTCAGATGCCTCTTCGATGGTAAATAAAGTCTTCATGGGATTAGGTTGGGGTTTTTTTGTGACCCCCTCAATAAAAATATATGACACAAAATGTTGCCCAACAATAGCATGGAATGGTCACTCCATGAAACTGTCGGATAATAGAGCTATAATTTGCCTAACTTTTAAAAATTTATCTCAAAGAAGATTTTCAGCTGCCTTTTTGATTGTTTCCCTGCGAAATGAATTAAGATAGTTCCTGGTAGTGAGCATGCTGGTATGTCCAAGACTTTCGCTGATCACCTCAATGGGAACTCCAGCATTTTTCATCGCTTGGGCAAAGCTGTGCCTGGCGGAATAACAGGTACAGCGGTTGTTTATGCTTAGCCTTTCTGCTATTCGCTTCATGTAACGATTGATTAGTTTGACAAGTTGGTCCACGTCCTTGCATATTTTTTCTTCGCTTGAACCTTCTTTTAAACCTCTGACAAGAAATGGCGACTTGTCTTCAGACCATTTTTCAATAATACTTTTTGCTTCCTCCCGAAGATATATGACAACCGGAAGGGCATTATTTGCTGTATCAGATGTTTTCTTTCGGACTAGTGTTATGTAATCATCCTCGCGATCATCTTTTCTGATCCGGAATAAATCTGTGGGGTTTAAACCATTGCAGAAAAAGAGCAAAAGCCACATATCCCTTGCCCATTCTTCCGTAAGTGATTTAAAGGAATTCAAATCAATGATTTTTTTGAGATCTTCCTTGTTAAGTGCTTTTTTGATATTTCTTCCTTTGGGAATGGAGTACTTGCCTTTTTTGAAAGGATATGCCGCAGCATCCAATACAACTCTGTCTGTAATTGCCTTGTTGTACAGTGCTCTTAAATTTCGCAGATTGATGCCTACAGTCGTTGTCGAATATCCTTGATCCGTCATGTACTTTTCATATGCCGTAAGAAATTCAGGGGTAATATCATAGAACCCAATTTTCTTTCTGAATTTTTGTAGGGACCGGATGGCTGTCCTATAGGTGAGAGCAGTTTTTATTTTTCCAAGCTGGTGTTTTTGATTCCACATCTCTTCAAAGAAGGGGAAAATATCATTCACATCTTTAACGGATCGCTTTAGTTGGTTGTCAAGCAGAGGAAAGGAAAAATGGGTTATCTTCTCAATTGCTTCTCTCATGCCCTGGAGTTTCGCATCAAGCGTAATCCTGATTTCTCTGAATGCTTGTTTGACTTTTGTTGCCATTACGGCATCATACTCCTCTTGGCTGAGATCAATGCCGGTAGGATAATATTTTTGCTGCCGTAAAAACGTAACTCGGATTTTCACCGGAAAAGTGTTGTCAGTTTTCTTGCGTCTGGTATCAAGTACAATCTGTGTAATGGGGTTCAGGATTTGCATACAATTTGCATACATTTGTAGCAAATATCGGCTAAATACTAAGTATATTAGCAAGATGAGTTTTACACAAAGTGTTGAAAATCCATGAAATAGAAGCCTATGGCAAATATCAGCTAAATAATTTAGCCGACTGTTAATCAGAGGGTCACTGGTTCAAGTCCAGTCTGAGGAGC
>Ga0129336_10001454_pt1 | contig 14377 bp, 12 predicted proteins | sample CPB6_02_DNA_FD_96878 | JGI IMG/M metagenome (GOLD analysis project Ga0129336, IMG submission 96878) | Freshwater to marine salinity gradient microbial communities from Chesapeake Bay, USA - CPBay_Sum_0.6_0.2_DNA | ecosystem: Environmental > Aquatic > Marine > Coastal | place: USA: Chesapeake...
ATCAGATATAGGTTGATATAATTCTTTTACTTTCATATTTTGATTTAATACCTCATCATTTAAATCTATATAAATAATATTATTTTTTTCACATTCACTCTTTAGTTTTTTATTAAAGTTTAAATTGTTATTAAAACGTATGTCAAAATCATCATAATAATGTTTTACATTACTATAATTAATATGTAATAAATTGATTCCAGATGGATTTATATTATTAGATATATTATCTCTAAAATTAATATTAAATATATGCTCATTATTTTTTATAACAGTAGGATTAATGCCTAGAATAATTGGTTTTTTAATATAAGTCTTAACAAATTCAACATATTTTTCAACCCAAAAATTTATAAATTCATCTATTAATATTTTTTTTTGGTTTATAATAGACTTAAAATAATATATAAATTCAATATCAGACTGACCAAGAAAAAATATTAATGTTTTTTCTGGATTTAAAGATTGATAATCCAAAATTTTTTGTTTTAGCTGTAAAATACTATTTTGATTGTATAATCCACATATTGATGCTCCATAACCATATAAAATATTCATGTTCGGATTATCAAATTGAGATGTATGAGAATTACCTATTAAACAGAACTTATGTTCCATAATATTATTTAATATTATTTAATAAGTTTATATTTGTTTAAAATTATTTACTATGAAATGATAGTTATAATTTGTTGAGATAATAGAACCTAATTTATATTTATTTACATAATATGTATATTCATTATTCATATCCATATAAACATCTAATGGTTCTAGAAGTTCCTTTTTAATTGTTATGTGTAATATTTTAAAATTATTTAGATATGGTCTTCCTAAACAATATAAAATTTTTTTATTAGTTTTTTGTTGTCCATAACATTTAAAATTATTTTTACAAAATACTTGTAAATTTTCATTTAATTCACTTGTTCTGTATGTTTCATTTGGAAATGTGTTGAATAAAATATTTAATGAATTTTTATTCCATATGGCGGGACATAAATCATAAGGAATTAACGTATTTCCATTAGCATTAATCAAATTACATAAACTAACACCATATTTTTCAATAATATTATTACCATTAAATACGTTTAAACTACACCTATCTATAGAAAACTCAGACATTATTTGTAAATTTTTTAAAATAAAATCTTCATCTATATTTACAATAATTTGAACATCATGAACTAATATAATATAATTTGAGTCTATGTGTGGTAATATATCATTTGTCCATCTTTTTGCATAACAATTATTAATATCATAGTAAATATAATTATCAAAACCTTTTGGCTTATCTAATTTATTTACATCGCAAACAAATATTTTTTTAAGATTAATTTTACTAATAGTTTCTTCTATTATAGGCCATAAAAAACTATATTCAGAATTTGAGAATATTACTAAGCTCATATAATTATTTAATAGTTTTAATTTTAAATAATTATATTATTAATTATTCCTTACAAGGATCTATAAATAGTTTACTACGAGGATCTGTAATTTTAATAAATTCTGTTTGGTTATGAATAGGTTTTCTAGTATCAATATTGATATCATCAAACATGCGTCTATTTTTATCAAGCTCATAATTAATTTTATAATAAGTTATTGGTAAATTATTTGAATAAATATTATCTGTTAATGAGCATTCAAATGCAACATAATATTTACCATCATATTCTTTTATTTTATCTAATACATAATTATATGTATTACAATATACACTCATTGTTTTTTTATTTCCCCAAGCAAATGCATCAGATACAATAGGTTTGTTAAATATTCCACATGATATAAAATTACAAATCGGAACTACACAATGTAAATTATACTCATTACAATTAACTTTTGAAAAATCTGGAACAATATTATTTATAATATCGCTTCTATATTTTAAAAATAGATCATATTCAAAATTATTATTTTCAGCATAATTACATGCCATTTTAAAACAATTATTATCATTATAATACATTGATAAACAATTGTATGGTAAAAATTTATTATTAATATTTTGTAAATTTACTTGAATTTTATAATCTTTACGAATACTTTCATTTGGATTAAATATATCTACAATTTCTGTTGGAATTATATATTTTTTTATTTCACAACCTTTTATCCATTGTTCCAATCTTTTTTTCATTAATTGAAAATAATCACATTCGCTATTTTCATCATTTATTGATAAAAATAAATCTGCTTCATGAAGTTGCCTAATATTAAGTAAAAAATTTATTAAACAAACATCATATCTAGTTATTCTTCCTGATATTAAAATAGCAATTTTCATTATATATTACGTCTATATTTTTCAGCATCCCAATTATTTAAAAAACAAATTTCCTCAAAAGATAAAAAATTTTTATTAAAATCACTATCTAATATAAAAATATTTGATTTAAGTACATCTTCAATTTCTTTACATTTTTGTAAATTATGACTATTAATATAAATTAAATTATCATGAATAATTATTTTTGGTGTTTCATTAAAAGATAATTTATATTCATGTATATCTTTAATATCAAATAAAACTTTCACTCCACAATATATTAAAGCATCAGGAAATGATATTTTCATTTTAAATAGTTCCTTTTTATTTAAAAAGTAATCATTTATAATTTTATCTTCACATAAATAGGTTATGTTGGATAAATTAAATGTGTTATTAATAATATTACTAATATTATTTGTAACTTTATATTTATCAAAATTAATATTTTGATAATTTTCAAATTGATTTACTATATCTTCAAGTAAATTATATATATGTTCTATATTATCAGATGTTATTATAATACCATGATTTAACAAAAATATAATTTCATGATTATCATAGTATTTTTTAATTTCATTACATAATTTTATCCCTGGTGTAAAGTAATCGATAATTAAACCATCTGGATATATATTTTTAATAATTTCTCTCGAATTTTCCAATATTAAAACTCTATTTATTTGTATTGGATGTAAATGTATTGTATATTTTTTAAGTATCGAATGCATGTATGTTTCAATTGATCCTCTTTTAGTTCCCATGTAATTATATTTTGTAATATCATCCAATATATCGTTATTTTTACATATATCTTCTAATAATAGTTTGTTATTAATAATAACATAACCATTTTTTTCATCAACATTAGTTAGATTAAAACCAGATGCTTTAATAAACATTAAATTATCACATTTAACAGATATATTACCTCCGCCAGCTTGTACCAAATCAAATCTTTCTCCACAATATTTTGATATTTTTTTAAGTTCAACTAGATTATTAAATATATTAGTAAATTTTGAGTATATACTTTTATAATCGATAAAATCAGAATTATCTTTATTAACCCAGTATGACAATATATTAAATTTAATTGCACCTTTTATATCTTTGTCATAATTATCGCCAAATAATATAACATTATCACTTGTTAAATTCATAACATCTAACATTTTGTAAAATATTTTAGACCCAGGTTTTTCAACACCAACCTCTTCACTTGTAATAATATGATCAATATATTCTAGTATACCTAATTTTTCAAGTTTTATAATTTGATATTCAGTTTCGTAATCTGTAATGATTCCAATTTTAATATTTAAATTAGAATTCCATTGAATAAATTCTTTAACATAGTCATATGGTTTTATTTTTTCATAAAAATTACTCCAATAAATTTCATTTATATGTCTAAAATATGAATATTGAAGCTTTAGATACTCTATTATTTTTTTAAAATAAATACTTTTATTATGTGATGAAGCAGTATTTTGTAATTCAATTTTTAAGTCATTAGATACATGTTTATATATATCAAAAATTTGATTATATGAATATTTTGTAATAGTAGTTATATAATTAATACATTTTTCTAAAGCAAAATTATGACAATCAGTATAACTATAAAGTGTATTATCCAAATCAAAAATTATACCTTTATAAAACATATGTAATTAATATATTTTTTATAAATTAAAAAAACTAATTATAATTTTTCGTATAATTGTATCTAAATCTGAATCTTGAAATGTTATGTAATAGAAATTATTATCTAGCTCTATATTTGATATATTACAATCCTTAATTATATTTTTTAAATCATATTTTTTATTAATACCAATTTTAAAATTATAATTAATTTCAGTAGTAATATCAAATTTATTTATATCAAATATATCACTATTATAATAATATAAAACTATATCAGCATTATCTTTTTGTGGTAAAATATATTTAATAAAATCAGATTTTCTATTATTTATTTGTGTTAAAATTTTTTCGTAAGTATACCCTCTTTTAATAACATCTCGTTTAATTTTCCATGGTATTTTTACACTATCGCTAGCATCTATAAAAATTTTTAAGTCAATAATATTTTTACTTGTATAGAAAGTATGAAGTCCACAAACAATTATATTTTCTTTACTTTCAATCATTTGTTTATCTGTAAACTTACCAGTATTATGGTCATAATCTACTTGAAATATATTATTACCTATTTTTAGGTCAAATACATCATCATTCATTTTTGTTATAAAATTTGCATCAGGATTTAAGTGAGTTATACTATTCCAGTTTTCATTCCCTCTTTCCCATTTATGATATCTGTCGCATTCAAGTATAAATGAATTATTAAATAAGTCTTTAATTAAATTTGATAATCGAGATTTACCTACACCGGAATCTCCACTAATAGCTATTGTGTTTATTAAGGATAATATAACAAAGTATTTTAAATCAATTAAATTAAAATTAATTGAATTATCTATTAAATAATTATACAATAAAGTTTCATTAATATTACCATATATTGGTATTAATGAATCCAAATGTAAATACATATCAAAATATTTATTCATGATATTTGGTTTTCCAAAAGATATAATATCACAAATATAATTATCATTAATAGTTTTTAATTTCGTTTTATCAATCTTATTATCTTTTGGTATATAAATAACATTTTCATCAATTATTTCAAATAATATTTTTTCTTGCAAATAAATGTCTGGTCTAAATTTTATAACAACATCATATTTAATATTTTCTATTTTTTCAATTTCTATTCTTTTTTGATTTAATATATAGAATTTATAATTTTGATTGTACAAGTCATTATATTTGTTATTAAACTTAATATTATCTGTAATAATTATAACTCTTGGTTTTAAAAGTAAATTTATTTCATCTATATTAATTTTATTATTTATATATTTACATTCATTTGAATTAGTTATATGTATATAAATATCTACATCATATAAATTTAATAAATTTTCTTTTAATGACTCTATATTATTCTTTAAACTTCTTAAATATCCTGAAATGATTAAAGCAATTTTCATTTATATAAAATTATTTAAAAAATTCTCAAATTTACTTAAATTTAGATTAAAATTTCCATTATGATCTTCATCAATATCAGTATATCTGTTATAATTTAGACCTAAAGTATTACATATACTAATATAATGACTATGATCAGACCCAACAGTTCCTCTATTCAATATTTCAATTATTTTACTTTTAAAATTAACAAAAAGACATAAAGTTAAAGCACCACTATGGGTGGAAATTATAAGTTCACTTTCCATAAATAGTTTAATTTTTTCATGAATTGAATAATTTTCTAATTGTATATATTCAATGTTATATTTTTCTAGCATAGGTGTCATTTCATTTTCATTTAATATACATCTTTTTAATACACCATAATGTTGTGATTCACTATTTTTTCTTGTTATAAATATACGTTTACCAGGTATAACTTCATAATTTAATCTTTTCAAAAACATTTGTCTTAAAAATGGAAATATATTTTTTGGATTATCACAAACAAATTGACTACTAATCTCACCATATATACTAACAATTTCATAATCTGGTATTTTATTTAAATCTTCCACTAATTCAAATTTATCTTTTATTATTTCAAATGTTTCTCTTTGAAATGGTAAGATATTTTTCATATGTATCTTAATTGGTATAGTATAATTAGATGGCTTATCAACAATTTTACTTTTATCATCAAATAGTACACTTGAATTTTCTTGACCTCTAAGATTAAATATATTATTAATAATATAGAATAAACCACCTAAGTTATAAATAAAAAAATGATAAAAATACATACCACCTCTTCCTTCAAGATAAAAAATAGTTTCTTTCATTTAATATATAATATTAAATATATTTAAATATATTTAAATATATTTAAATAATAATTATAATTAAATATATATAATGATTAATAACAATTTATTTTATTGTAGAAATAAAGATACATATCCTCCATTTAAAAGTGGATTATATCTTGAAGAATATTTCCTTAGAAAAATAAATACAGAGAAACCAGACTTAAAAAGAAAATATATACCAGCGTTATGGACAAACTTTCAAATTGAAGGATGGTTTGAATCAAGAAAATCTGAAATGCAACGAGCGTTAAATAATTGGATCCAAGAAAATCCATCAGGAAATGGTTATTTTACAATAGTTCAATACGATGATGGACCAAAATTAAATATTCCGTCAAATACAATTGTATATGGCGCTTGTGATGGAAATATTCCAATTCCATTAATTTATGAAGATGATAAAAATACTCTTGAAAATATACCAAAAAAACAATTTAATGAAAAAACAATTTTGTGTTCATTTGTTGGTAATATAACGTCCAATAATGTTATACCTAACGTAAGGCAAGAAATGTTTAATATTTTGGGTAATAATCATAATTTTATATTAATTAATTCAGGAGGATGGGCACCAGAAGTTAATATAAATTTACAAAATATTTTTATTAAAACAACTATAAATTCTAAATTTGCTTTAGCGCCAAGAGGTTATGGAAGGTCGTCATTTAGATTTTTTGAATGCTTTCAATTAGGAACTATTCCTATTTATATATGGAATGATATAAATTGGTTACCATTTCAAGATAAAATAGATTATAATAAATTATGTATAGTTATTCATGTATCAAAAATACACGAATTATATTCAATAATATCTTGTATAAATGAAGAACAATACAATAATATGTTTCAATATTATCAAGAAATAAAACATTTATTTACTTTAGATGGAATGTCAAATCAAATAATTGAAGAAATAAATAGTTAAAATATAATAAAAATAAAATTATAATTATTATATGATTGAACAAGAATATATAATGCTTATTATGAATTGTAAAAAATACAGTAAAAAAGCGCAATTCCAAAAAATGACTTGGCTCCCTAAAATTCCATCTTACATAAAATATTATCATGTTATCGGTGAACCCGAACTAGACACCGATTTTAGATTTGATGATAGTAGTCAAATTTTATGGATTAAAGTTGACGATGATTATAATTCTTTACCAAAAAAAGTTATTAGATCATTCAACGCTGTAAATGAAACTTTTGATTTTAAATACTTATTTAAAACAGATGACGACCAAATATTAGTTAACCCTAAATTTTTTGATGTTGTTAAAGGTATAACAAAACAAACTCCCAAAATACATTATGGCGGATATATTGTTGACGTTAAACAAAATTACATATCACAATACCATAAAATACATCCAGAATTACCAAAATATTTACCTATATTACAAACCAAATATTGTAGTGGTAGATTTTATTTTTTATCTAAGCAATCAATAAATAACTTATTGTGTAAAAAAAATAAAATATCAAATGAATATTTGGAAGATTATGCGATCGGATATAATCTTGATAATATTTATAAAATTAATATGATAAATTTAAAAACTAATAATTTCTTTACAGATATCGAGTTAAGTGATTTTCCAAAATTGGTTATAGAAGGTAAAATTTAAAATTTCATATTGTTCAAGTTTGATTTTATATATTGTTCAAACTGCCACTTTCTAAACGCTTCTTTATCTAAATCTAACATCGCTCTAGAATAATTTGTTGAACGTTTTTCTATATCACTATAATCTTCACGCTGTGTTACAGTTAAAGGAATTATTAAATACCATTTATGAATTGCTTGTAAATTAAACCAAAATTTATCGATTGCGTAAACTATGTGATTTTTTGGTTCTTTCATTAAATTTATTAAACCAGTCTTATAATTAGTAATTAATGTATCATAATAATGTTTTTTAACTAAATAACCTGTTGTTGTTTGGCAACTTGAAACTTTAACGCAAGTATCATCTATATTTTCATGAGGCGGTGAATTATTTCCTCCTATTAAAACTACATCAAAATCATCATGATTAGAGAGAAATTTATTAAACTGTTTAACAAATAAATTGGGTTTTGTAAATAAAATATCGTCTTCAACAATTAAAACATGTTCATAATCATTCTCTTTTGCGTTCATTAATATTTTAATGTGACTTAAACTACAACCTATTGCGCCATTTTCTTTTTTTATGGCGTTAAATCTTTCCGCTTTTATTCCTATTTTGTTTAATTCATTTTCAACATGTTGACGTCTGTCTGGTCTTGTGTCAAGATTTATATAAAAAGCATGTTTTATGTCTGAAATAGATTTCATAATATAATTTAATAATTAGTAATTTTTAAATTATAAATTATTATTTTATATTTTATATTTTATATTTTTATATTTTATAAATTATGCTACAAAGTAAAATAATAAATTTTACAAATAATAAAAATACAACTAACAAAAAATTTAATATAAGTTTAAAGGATAATTTTGTTTATAATGGATATAAAAAAAATACAAATTTAAATAAACTAAATCTTAATCATAATATTAATTATGTTCATGATTTAGAACTCATTTACAATGTAACCAAATCCGATAATTATTTTTGGGAAAATAAAAACACTCCTTCTCTCTGGATTTCTCTCTTAATACCTTGTTATAATACCAAAGAAGAATATCTAATTGAATGTATAAATTCTATTAAAGAACAAGTTGGAAACTTTGGCGTAGAATTAGTATGGATTAATGATTGTTCTGATGAAGAAAATACATTTATTCAATTAAAACTCTTAAAAAAATTAGAAAGTTTAAATAATTTTAAACTCATATATCAAAAAACTAAAATTAATAGAGGTATTAGTTTTTGCTTACATCAAGGATTATTATTATGTTCAAATGAATTAGTTTTTAGAATGGATTCTGATGATATAATGATAAATAATAGAATACAAAAACAAATAAATTATATGTACAATAACAAATCATGTGTAATGTGTGGAACTGACATAATTATATTTAACACACTTGATAGAAAAAAAAAAGAATTAATAAAAATACGACATAAAAGTATTTTAACCTGGGAAGAATATAAAAATTCACCAAATAATTGGATATTAAATCATCCTACATTATGTTTCAAAAAAACAGCCATATTAAATATTGGTAATTATAGAGAAAATTTCAAATTACCTTTTGAAGACTTAGATTTAGAATTGAGAGTTTTAAAGAAATATGGAATATTGCATAATATTTCTGAGTGTCTAGTTTTATACAGACAACATGAAAAACAAACTTCTATAAAATTAGGAAAGGGATCCACAACTAAACAACTTATTGAATTATATATTGATAAAATGATTAAAAATTAATTTATATATAAATTATATAAATTCTATCATATAAATTCTACCATATAAATTCTACCATATAAATTTTATTATAAAATAATATTAAAATGAATCAAATACAAAAGAGAGAAATATCAAAAAAAATTAAAGATATTTCAACTGATGACTTGGAAGAAGATATGAATAAATTAATACAAATAGGTATTAATTGTAACGCTATATCTAACCGTTCTAAAATTGGTAACAATGTTGTAGATTATTTTACCTTTTTGGAACGTTTAGAAACAAAAGGTAAATATAACGTAAATTATTTTGAATTCATAGAAAATATTGGACTATTTAGAGAGAAAAAATTTATAAAAAACATGTTGAAATATTATGAAGATGTAAAAAATAAAAACAAGACTAAAAATGAACACAAAGTTTTAAAAGAAGTGTATAATATATGTATTAGCGCTATTAATATAATGAGACCTTTAAATTGTATGGAAATATATACAAAATATAATGCCAAAAAGGTTTTAAATTTTTGCGCAGGATGGGGAGGAACTATGGTCGGTTCCGCAGCGCTCAATTTGGATACACATTATGGTATTGAAATTAATTATAAACTACAACAACCTTATAACGATATGATATCTTATTTAAAAACTAAATCTAATACTAAATTTTATACTTGGTTTTGCGACGCTGTTAATTTTGATTATACAACTATTGAATATGACACTGTTTTCACATCTCCTCCTTATTATTTTATTGAAAAATACCCAAATAACATCCTATATAAATCTAAAAAAGATATGGATGAAATGTTTTATAAACCAGTTTTTACCAAAACATATAATGGTCTTAATACTGGTGGATATTATATTATTAATGTATGTAAAGAAGTTTATGATAATATCCTTAAAAACTTATTCGGAGACGCTCATGAAATTTTCCCGTTAAAAAAATCAAAACGACAAAATAATTATACTGAAATGGTTTACGTTTGGCGTAAAAATTAATAAGCGCCACCCATACCTATTCTTGCGCTAGCAGTTGCTCTAGGTTTCACACCTATATATGATGCGTAATAAGGAGAGAATTTATTTGGTGGTTTAGTATTTTGTATATGTGTGCGAATAATGTTATTAGTATCTATTGTTGTAAAATGCGTTGAATTAGTTTGTTCCGTTTTATTTTCACCAAAATTATTAAACGAGTCTTGCATTATTTCTCTCTTCCTACCTTCATCAATTTCTTTTAATAATGACGGAGGTACTTGTTTACCCATTGAAATTAAATATTTTACTAGATTTTCTTTTTTTTCTAATGTTGTTGGATAATAAGGAATATTTGACCAATCAGTTGTTAATGTTACTGTTTTTTTTGTCTCTCTTATTTTATCTGGATTTATTATTTTTCTCTTTGGTTCTCTCAAATCATAATTATAATATTCTTCTGAACCAAACGGTATATGTGTTAAAAATGTTGTAATATTTACATATTTTATTTTGTTATTTTGAACTGTAAAAATGTTATCATTTGGATTTTCTGATTTATCGTCTATACCGTATTTAAGTTGAGTTATTGTAACTAATCCGTCTATTCCATTATCATGTTCTCCCCTCCAAGGATCCTTTTTTGAAATTATCCGCGATATACCGTCGAATAATTGAAGAATTTCTGGACTACCTATATTATAAAATACACTTCTGTCAATTTTTAAACCTATTGCTTCACATCTTTTTTGTAATACGTTATCTTCCATACCCCATCCCCAAAAACATGGAAAACCGTTTGTTTTTTCAAAATCAGAACCTTTTATTACTACTATGCCTCCTAGAGCGTATTTAAATCCATAATAATGTTTTACTACACCATGTGTAGTTTCATAATCAAATATTTTATAAAATGGAATTGTGTCTACATCATTAAAAATAAAAGTAATATCCCTATAGTGCTCAGGATATTTATTTTTCGCTGCTATAAAACCGATATTTTTTACAGCGCCTCTATTAAAAGTTCTTGCGTCACATTGATGAGAGAAAAATATTTCATAATCATCTTTATCTTCTAAAATAAAAGTCATATACTTACAGAAAAAAAATTTATGTTGAACTCGATTTCTATAAGGAACTATGAAAATACGTTTTGGTATAATTTCAGATGCTTTTTCTGACATATATTTAATGTCTTTAATATTTAATTAAATATTAAACTTAAACGATATAATATTACAATTTTTATAATATTATATATTACACAAAAATAATACTAAATCTTTTTTACATACTTAATTAAGTGTTTTTATACAATAGTATATTTTTTTAATATAGCAGCGGGAATAATGTTTTCTTCTTGCGCTATTTTTTCTAATTTTTTATAACATTTATTAATAGTAACTTCACTCGTTTCGCTTACGATTTTTACTTCTCTCTTACTTATATTTAATTTGAATAATTGCGCTATAAAATAAACTATACCCGCTGCTATTGAAGGAGGTGTATTTTCTGGCATTATATCCATTTTTTCTATTTTCATTGAAATAAATTGGCATAATTTAGTAAGTTCATTATTTATATTTAATTTACTACAATATCGCTCTATAAATGATTCTGGTTTAGTCCTACCTAAATTAGTTTTTTCTTTATTATCCATGTCTTTTTCTAAATTATTAATAATTGCAATAGCATTTTTACAACCTTTTGTAGCGCTTGTTACGTCTAAATGAAATATACTAGCTATTTCTTTAGCTGTTCTCGGAAAATTATTTATTCGACATGAAATATATATTGACGCCGCTAAAATTCCATCCCTGTTATCTCCTCTAAATGTTAAATCATATTCTGATATTTTTTTATGATATCTAATCGCATCGTCTATTATCATTTTAGGCATTCCAGCGTTTTGCGCCATTGTCGTAATTATTTGAAACTCATCATATTGAGATTTTTCTTTATAAGGCATCGCTTGCCACTCTGTATATCGTCTTATTTTACGCATTTCATATGACATTGGACCACAGCATACTACTTTACAACCATATGAAGATTGTTCTAAAAGTGGATTTATTGGCATTCCACATCTAGTTGGATCTGATGATTGATTATCGTCTGCTCCATAATATCTCCATTCAGCAGTTTGATCTACTAAGTCCTTATATATAATTCCACATTTATTGTTTGTACATGTTAGAAATCCTTCTTCAGAAAACGCTAACATGCTCTCACAACGTTCACACATTTCACGATTGCCTGAACCATAAATACATTCTAAAGGTATTTTTTGTTTATCTGGATTTTCTATTTCAGAATCAAATATATTCCATAATTCTGTCTTATTTATATTGATGTTCTTTCTTTTTTGACTCTTATCTTTACTCATCTTTTTATTATCTTTTATTAGATAATATATTTTTAATTCAATTTTATTTATTTTTTTAAGTTTGTATAATATATGGGTAATACTACATCTAATACTAAATCATCTGAAGAAGAATTCAAAAACTTTTATGACATTATCGATTATATAGCTACATATTACATTTTAACTATGGACTTCCAAAGTTTAAGCAAACTTTCTGAAAAAGCGTATTGTGATAAGTTAGTTATACTTACATCAGATATTGTTGAGAGATATTTTAATGATATGGAAGTTACATATCTCGCGCAAAGAATTAAAAGTGGTGTTGAAGTCAATGAACTTAATAAGGAAAAAATCTTTTATATTAATAAAGATAGTCTAGAAAGTTTAGATATATCAAATGACGCTCAAAAAAGTATTAAAAAAAAACGAGTATGTATTGGAATCGCTAAGTTTTATGTTAAAATCGCACATATTTTCGCTGCAATAGTTATGACAATAAACCCGGTTTATACATATAAAGACGCAACTGGACAGACCGTACAAACTGGATTATTAGAAAAAGATAAAATTCCTAAAAATGTTAATCGTAAACTTTACAAATTAAACATTTGTGACAATAGAATACGAGCGCTTAAAAAAGGTGAAGTTGTTGATGAAGCTACTGGAAGTGTTAGTATACAACCTAAAATTTGTAATATTAATATGAATAAAAATGGTCTCAATAAGAGTTTAAGTGACGAACCTGGTATTACAGAATTGATGAATTTATATTTAGATGATAAATATGATTATTCTAATGGAAGTTTTACCGGAATGTCTGAAACTACTAAATCTCAATTTATGAAAGATTTAAATTTATTTTATACTGCTTTTACAGGTAATGAAAATATGCCGCCTGAAATAACTAAGTTTAGTGATATTAAATTGAGAGATTATAGCAAAAAAAATGGTTGCCAAGGTATAAATCCAATGTTTAAACAAAAATATTCTTTGAATAAAAAAGATGAATTATTTGTTAAATACGCTGAAAATACTAAAAATATGATACAAAACGCCGCAAATAATCAATTTAAATTATTATCTGTCATTAATGAATTATTTACGTACGTTAATGATCCATATACCGGAAAAAGAGTCATAAGAGTTAATCCAAAATTAACTGAAGATAATTTACAAAAAGCAACCGAAAAAACTAGACGTTTTATTGTCGATTTATACGTAAAATGTGAAAACGATTATGTTAATGGTGTAAAATTATATGAAGCTATAGTTGAATCTAAAATATTAGAAACGACTGAAAAACAAATTGAAAATCTTAAGTCTGAAGCAACTAAAATAATACAAGAAACAAAAAAAACATCTGAACCCATTAAAATTGCTAGTATTCCACCTGTAATAATTCCGAATCCTCCTACACCATCAGTTACTCCTACACCATCAGTTACTCCTACACCATCAGTTACTCCTACAC
>Ga0129336_10001456_pt1 | contig 14369 bp, 14 predicted proteins | sample CPB6_02_DNA_FD_96878 | JGI IMG/M metagenome (GOLD analysis project Ga0129336, IMG submission 96878) | Freshwater to marine salinity gradient microbial communities from Chesapeake Bay, USA - CPBay_Sum_0.6_0.2_DNA | ecosystem: Environmental > Aquatic > Marine > Coastal | place: USA: Chesapeake...
GCCGCTGCTGCGCGCCTGGCTGCACCGGCTGCGCGCAGCCGGCGTACGCATCCACGTACGTCACCGCTGGACGGGCTGGGATGCCAGCGGCCAGCTGACCTTCACCATGCCTTCCGGCGAAATGCGGGTATCGTCCGCAGCCACGGTGCTGGCACTCGGTGGCGCCAGCTGGCCACGCCTGGGGTCGGATGGCGCATGGACCCGGTGGCTGGAAGGCCGCGGTGTCCCGGTGAATCCCTTGCGGCCGGCAAACTGCGGTTTCACGGTGAACTGGAGCACCTTCCTCCGCGAACGCCACGCCGGCGAGCCGCTGAAGGGCGTGCAACTGTCGTTCACGGATACGCTGGGCCGGCTTCATTCCCGCAAAGGCGAATGTCTGATCAGCGAGTACGGCATCGAAGGCAGCCTGATCTATGCTGTGGCCGCCGCTCTGCGCGACACCATCGCTGCGCAGGGAACGTTGACCGTACATGTCGATTTGCTGCCGGATTGGACCGCGGCGCGAGTCAGCGCCGAAGTTGCCCACCCGCGCGGCGCGCGCTCACTGGCCAGTCACCTGCAAAGCCGCCTCAGGTTGAGAGGACTGAAAGTCACCCTGCTGCGGGAAGTATTGTCACCGGCGGAAATGAACGACCCGGCGACGCTCGCGACAGCGATCAAGGCTCTGCCGCTGACACTGACGGGCACACGGCCGATTGACGAGGCCATCAGCAGCGCCGGTGGCGTGCCGTTTGAAGCACTTGATGAGCATTTGATGCTGAAGAATCTGCCGGGCGTGTTCTGCGCTGGCGAAATGCTCGACTGGGAAGCACCAACCGGAGGTTATCTGCTGACGGCTTGCTTCGCGACGGGCAAAGCAGCGGGCGCGGGCGCCGTCAGCTGGCTCGCACGAGCGGCTAGCGCCCCAGCAACAGCAGTTCGATGATGCGCCGGTAGATCGCCGGCAGGGTTTCGACTTCCTTCACTGGCAGGCACTCATTGACCTTGTGGATGGTGGCGTTGGTGGGACCGAACTCCACCACCTGCGGACAGATGTCCGCAATGAAGCGGCCGTCGGAGGTGCCGCCCGTGGTCGACAGCTCGGTATCCACACCGGTCACGTCCTTGATTGCCTTGGCCACCGCATCGACAAGATCGCCGCGCGGGGTGAGAAAAGGGCGCCCGTCATACTTCCATTCCAGCTCGTAGTCGACGCCATGGCGATCAAGAATACCGTGTACCAGAGTCTGTAACGACTCCGTCGTGCTCGCCGTGGAGTAGCGGAAATTGAACTTCAGATGCGCCTCCCCGGGGATGACATTGTTCGCGCCGGTCCCGGCATTGAAGTTCGACACCTGCCAGGTCGTGGGCGGAAAATACTCGTTACCGCGATCCCACTCAGTCGTCGCCAGCTCGGCAATGGCTGCGGCAACATCATGTATCGGGTTGCGCGCCATGTGCGGATAAGCCACATGCCCCTGCACCCCCTTCACAGTCAGTACACCGGAGAGCGAGCCGCGACGGCCGTTCTTGATCATGTCGCCCAGCTGCTTGACCGAAGTCGGTTCGCCGACCACGCAGTAATCAGGCTTCTCGCCGCGCCGCGCCAGCGCTTCAACGACTTTCACCGTACCGTCGGTCGCCGGCCCTTCCTCGTCCGACGTAAACATCACCGCCAGAGAACCGGGATGATCGGGATGCGCCGTCACAAATTCCTTCAGCGCCAACACAAAGGCCGCGATGGAGCTTTTCATGTCGGAAGCGCCGCGGCCGTAGAGCACGCCATCCTTCACCGTTGGTGTGAAAGGATCGATCTGCCAGTTCTCCACCGGACCGGTCGGCACAACATCGGTGTGTCCCGCAAAGCAAACCAGCGGCGCGGCTTTGCCGCGGCGCGCCCAGAGATTGGTCGTGCCGTTGCTCGCAATGATTTCGCAGTCAAAGCCGAGCGGCTTCAGTATCGTCATCACGATGTCGAGACATCCCGCGTCTTCCGGTGATACGGAGCGACGGGCAATTAACTGCTGCGTCAGATCAAGGGGAGTGATTTCCACTGAATGGACTCTGTTGGATAAGGATGTCGGTGAATGTGCGGCATGGTAGCAAAGTGCCGGTAAAATCGCTGATCCCCAACCCGAAAGTAAAAGTCTCCCATGACGGTTCTGCTCGTCTCCCATCAACTGCACGCCCGTCGCGGCGGGGAACTGCAGCGCTTTGCCAGCGAACACGGCATGCCGCTGGAACTGGTCGTTATGCCGGACGACCCCGAAGGCCGGGTGCCGGAGGCTGATTGTGCCCGTCTGGAGGCAGCCTTCTTCTCCAGCGACGTGTTCCCCGCGTTTTCGCGCCAGTTTTTTTCAGCCGTGCGCAAGGCGCCGGCTTTGCAGTGGCTGCATGTCTTCAACGCCGGCATTGACCATCCGATTTACAACGAAATGCTCGCCCGCGGTGTGCGCCTGAGCACCTCAGCCGGTACCACGGCGGTGCCGATCGCGCAAACTGCGATCGCCGGCATGATGCTGCTCGCGCGCAACTTTCCGCGCTGGCTGCGCGCCCAGCGTGAAAAGCGCTGGGATCCGATGCGGTCGCCGGATTTTCCCCGCGATCTCTCCGGCCAGACCATGCTGATCGTGGGTCTTGGCGGCATCGGCAGCGAAATCGCGCGGCTGGCGCAGGCGCTGCAGCTGAAGGTGATCGGCATCCGTCGCAGCGCAAAAAGGCCCGGTGATCCGGTGGATGAACTGCACCCGCCTGCGGCGCTGGCAGGTCTGCTGCCGCGAGCCGACTGGCTGGTGCTGGCCAGCCCGCTGACGCCTGAGACCCGGGGCTTGATTGATGCCGCAAAACTGGCGGCGCTGCCGGCCGGGGCACACCTGATCAACGTTGCGCGCGGCGAAATCATTGATGAACCGGCGCTGATCGATGCCCTGCAGCGCGGACATCTCGGTGGCGCCTACCTGGATGTCTTCGCCACTGAACCTCTGCCCGCTGATTCACCGCTCTGGGATATGACGAACGTGCTGGTATCGCCACACAATTCGGCGGCCGCCACCGGCAACGACGACCGCGTGTTCCGGTTGTTCGCCGACAACCTGCTGCGCCGCCATCAGGGCAGTACGCTGGCAAATGAAGTTACAATCTGAGACCAAACCATAACAGGAGGAAAAGATGAATAAAATCAATATCTTGGCAGGATGCCTGCTGGCCGGTTTATCCGCGCAGGCACTCGCTCAAGCCTGGCCCGCACGCACAGTGCGAATCATTGTGCCCTATGCCGCAGGCGGCAACACCGATTTCACTGCCCGTACCGTTGGCGCCAAACTGTCGGCCATGTGGGGCCAGCAGGTCGTCGTCGACAACCGGCCCGGTGGCGGCACCAACATCGGCTCCGAGCTGGCCGCGCGGGCAGCACCCGACGGCTACACCCTGTTCATGGGCGGTGCATCGAACGCGGTCAACATGACGCTGTACTCCAACCCGCCGTACAACACCCTGCGCGATTTCGCACCGGTCCTGTGGTGTGTACAGGGTGCAGCGCTGCTGGCCGCCCATCCTTCCCTGCCGGCGAAAAATCTCAAGGAACTGATTGCACTGGCCAAAGCACGGCCGGGCCAGCTGAGCTACGGCCATGCCGGGCTTGGCAGCTCCAATCACATGGCCGGCGAACTGTTCAAGACCATGGCCGGCGTGAACATCGTGCATGTGCCATACAAGGGAAATACGCCCTCAATCACCGACGCCATCTCCGGTAACGTCGAACTGGTCATGAGCGGTGTGCCGGCGCTGGTGCCGCACCTGAAATCAAAGCGGCTGAAGGCCATCGCCATCAGCAGTCTGGAGCGCTTCAGTGCAGTACCGGATGTCCCGACGTTCAATGAATCCGGCCTCAAGGGATACGAAGCGAGCAACTGGTTCGGCCTGATGGCGCCGATCAAGGTGTCACGAGACATCATCAACAAGGTCAATGCCGATGGCAACAAAGTGCTGGCCATGAGCGACGTCAAGGAAAAGTTCATCAAGGCCGGGGTGAATCCGAAAGGAGGCACGACCGATTATTTTGACAAGTTCATCCGCAGCGAAATTGACAAGTACGCGAACGTCATCAAGAAAGCCGGCATCAAACCGCTGTAATCCGTCCGGGACGGGCGCCCGCCGGCGCCTGCCCCCGTTTGTTTGAAAAAGCACAAACAACATTACGTGAGGAGACTGAGCATGAACAACCGATTGAAATGGGCCGCAGCGCTGCTGTGCGCCGTGGCATCGGGCATGACCGCAGCGCAGGGCTGGGCGCCATCGAAGAATGTGGAAATCATCGTCGGATCGGCGCCCGGCGGCAGCAATGACAAAACAGCCCGGTCGGTCGAGAAGGCGATCGTCGATGGAAAACTGATCCCGACTTCGATGTCAGTAGTCAACAAGCCCGGTGGCGGCAGTTCCATTGCATTCACCTATGTCAATCAGCGTGCGGGCGACCCGCACACCTTGATGGTGGGCACTACCGCGCTGCTGGCCAACCATATCGTCGGCCGCAGCAAGCTGAGTCATAAGGATTTCACGCCCATCGCTTCGCTGTTCAACGACTACGTGGTATTTGCAGTCAATGCGAATTCGCCGATCAAGACGGGGAAGGATCTCATCGCCAAACTGAAGGAGAATCCGCAGTCGGTCACCATCGGCTTCGCGACCGCACTCGGCAGCCATAATCATATCGCGGCCGGATTGCTGGCAAAAAGCATCGGCGTCGGCCCGAAGAATCTGAAAGTGCTCGCATTCAAAGGGTCTGCCGAAGCCATTACGCAGCTGCTGGGGGGGCATATCGACATGGTCACCACCGCTGCCGGCAACGCCGCGCCGCATGTCGCCGCAGGGCGTTTGCGTGTGATCGGCGTTTCTGCCGAAAAACGTTTCCCGGGTGCACTGGCCGACATCCCGACCTGGAAAGAACAGGGCGCCAATCTCGTCTACGGCGGCTGGCGCGCCATCGTCGCACCGAAAGGGCTGAAACCCGAGCAGGTGGCCTACTGGGAAGGCGTACTGAAGAAAGCCACGGAGACGCCGGAATGGAAAGCCGGTCTGCAGAAGAACTACTGGTCGGATGACTTTGTGACCAGCGCCCAATTCACCAAGGATATCGACCGCGACTATAACGACATGAAGGCGGTTCTGGTCGACCTCGGACTCGCCAAACAATAAATTTCATTTCACTGGAGTTGTCATGACCGCAGCTGTCGTCGTTACTGAACGTCCCGCCGAAGGCGTGGGACTTGTCCGCATCAACCGCCCCGAAGCGCGCAACGCGCTCAATCTGGAAGTCCGCCGGCTGCTGGCCAAACACCTGTCGGAGATGGGCGAAGACGATTCGGTACGCTGCATCGTGCTCACCGGCAACGAGAAATCGTTCGCGGCCGGTGCCGACATCAAGGAGATGGCCGATGCCAGCGCAATCGACATGCTTCTGCGCGGCACGCAAAAGTTATGGCGCACGATTTACGGCTGTCCGAAGCCGGTCATCGCTGCGGTCAGCGGCTTTGCCCTTGGCGGCGGCTGTGAACTGGCCATGACCTGCGACATCATCCTCGCGGGAGAGTCGGCAAAATTCGGTCAACCGGAAGTCAAGATCGGCATCATCCCCGGTGGCGGCGGCACACAGCGTTTTCCCCGTACGGTCGGAAAGTACAAGGCGATGCGCTATGTGCTGACGGGTGACCTTTTCGGCGCAAAGGAAGCCTTTGACATGGGGCTGGTGAGTGAAGTCGTGCCGGATGCAGAGGTCGAGAAACGCGCCGTCGCCATGGCCGCGCAGATCGCGGAACTGCCGCCGCTGGCGATCCAGCAAACCAAGGAATCCGTGCTGCGCGGCATGGATGCATCACTGGAAACCGGCCTTACACTGGAAACCCGCACGCTGCAGATGCTGTTTGCATCGCAGGATCAGAAGGAAGGCATGGCGGCCTTCATCGAGAAGCGCAAACCGAACTTCACCGGGCGCTGAACAACGGCATTCACCGGGCCGCCAGGGCGATCACCCTGAACTCGCCTTGATGCAGCGCGGGCAGGCGCAATGGCTGGCGCTCGCCGCGCTGCTTGCCGGTGCCACGGCTATCGGTACGGCACCGCTGTATGTGCGTTTCAGCGAAACAGGGCCTGTCGCCACTGCATTCTGGCGCGTCTCACTGGCGCTGCCGGTCCTGTGGTTGTGGGCCTGGCAGCAGGATGGCGCACGGCTGCCGGCACTGATCTGCCAGCATCGCAGCCGCCTGTTCGCGATCGGCTTTTTCTTTGCCGGTGACCTCGCAGTCTGGCACTGGTCGATCCTGTTGACCACCATCGCCAACGCCACCTTGCTCGCCAATCTGGCACCGCTGTTTGTTACCACGGTTGCGTGGATGTTCTGGCGGCAAAAGCCAGGTCCGGGATTCCTGGCCGGACTGGGGCTGGCACTCGCGGGCACCGGTTTGCTGATGGGGCCGCACGTCACCGTGAGCAGCACCGCCCGGACCGGCGACCTGCTGGGCTTGCTGACCGCCGCGTTCTACGCTGCTTATCAGCTCAGCGTCACGCGCGGGCGCGAGACCCTGTCTACGGCCACGCTGATGGCCGGGAGCAGCACGGTGATGGCTGTGTTGTTGTTGATCATTGCCTGGGCCGGCGGTGACACGCTGTTGCCGCAGTCGGCCGGCGGATGGTGGACTGTCATCGGACTCGCCATCACGGCCCAGATCATCGGGCAAAGCCTGATCGCTTACGCGATGGCGCATCTGCCAGCCATGCTCTCCTCGGTCGGCCTGCTATGGCAACCGGTAGCGGCAACGGCCTTTGCCACGGTACTGGTCGGGGAGTGGCTGGCCGGTATGCAATGGATCGGCGCCCTGCTGATTCTGGCCGGCATTGCCGCGGCACGCCTCAGCAGAAAAAATACTCAATAAAAACAATTATTTATTAGGGTTCTGTGCGGGTGCCGGCACCTTCACATCACAGGCAACATTGAAAGCCAGTTCACCGACAGAGCCGGCATCAACGGTATCCCACTGCCGGCTCGAACCGCGCGCGGCGGAATGCACTTCCTGGCCTTCCGCCATCGGCGCAGCATGATAGAACGCTACCAGCACATCACTCATGCGCTTGGCACAATCGAATACCCAATGCGCTTTGACGGAAACGAAGGTCTTGCCCGGAAGGTCCGTCTGCGGCTTGCGGTAGTTGTCGATGGTCCACATACGCGCCTCACCGCCGGTTCGCGTGATGCTTTGCCGGTCAAGATACGAGGTCTGCTCGTCATCCTCGAAGTAGCGCGTGTACTCGGCCATTGCCTGATTCGACATGACCAGGGTTGTGGCCAGCACGACTGCGCGAATGACTGTGGCAGAAAAACGCATGATCAGGCTCCGAGTTTTTTGCGCAGGCGATCAAAGTACTTGTCTAGATCAACAATGAAACGCTCGTGATCGCATTCACCGACCTGTTCGACGTCATCAAACACCTTGATCTTGAAGGTCAAACGCCTGCGGTCAATGCCGGTGAGTTCCACCTCGGCGCGCACGCGCTTGCCCATCGGCGTCGGCCCCATGTGGCGGATGGTGACCACGGCACCGACCTGACCCTGCCCTTCGGCCAGATGCGGTGCTACCAGCTCGCCGGCAGACGCCTCACAAAACTGCACCATGTTGGGCGTCGAGAATACGCGAAAGTCGCCGCGACGGGTGGTCATGGCTTCGGTCACTTCCCGTTCGGCCACGTGCTTCATGCCGGGTCTCAGTGTATTCATGACAATGTGTCAAAAAATGTCGAAGGCGAATTTTACCGAAACCGGCTCTCACGCGGAGCGCCTGAAAATCGCTAACCCGCTATTCAGGATACGAATCGAAACCGATGTCGTCGGCGGTACAGCCCAGCGCCGCCGCCATGCGCGTCAGGGCTGCTTCAGTCAGCGGGACCACCTCGTAGTCGGCATCAATCCCTTTGGCAGACAAGAACGCCTTCGCCTTGTCACCCGCCGTCCAGGTCACCACGAGATCCGGCTGCCCGGCGCCTGGGCTGCGGCTGATCGGAAATCCGTCGGCTTTGGCTACTATCGCAAACATGGCGTTCCCCCCGGGACAAGGACGACTGCAGGATTGTGCAGGCGCAGTGTAGCCTGCACAGCGGCGTTTAGGGAATAGCCCGGGCGCTCAGCCGTCGCGTTTGAGCACGGCCTCGATGTCTTCCTTCGGTACCTTGATATTGAGGCCGGCACGCTCCTGCTGGAGCAGCAGGAAAGAACGCGAATCCCGTTTGTGCCAGCCGCGGTTCAAGGCATCGGTCATTTCTGCGTAGGTCAGATTGGCCAGCCGCATCGGCACACCGATTTCCCGGGCCAGTTCGGTGGCGAGCGTGACGTCCTTGTGCGCGAGTGCCAAAGCAAAATTGGCCGGATCGAAATTTCCCTGCAGGAACTGGTCGCCCATGCGATCGAACGAGCGTTTGCGTCCCAGCGCGCCCTGGCGGATCGCCGCCCACAGCGGCAAAGGCTCCACACCGGCCTTGACGCCCATGGTGAAAAGCTCGGCAAGCGCCAGCTGCATCGCGTAGCCGGCGCAGTTGTGCACGAGCTTGGCCACCGATCCCGCGCCGATCGGGCCGATGTAAATTACCTGATCACCCAGCGCGTCGAGCACCTTGCGATGCTGTTCGAAGACCGTCTGATCGCCGCCTACCCACAAAGCCATTTTCCCCGACTTCGCGCCGGCAGGTCCGCCGCTGACCGGCGCGTCCAGCATCGACACGCCGTTCTGCGCAAACCGTGCATGCAGGCGGCGTACCACAGTCGGCGAATTGGTCGACAGGTCGAACCATACCGACCCTTTGCGCATCACCTTGATCAGGGCCTCGCCAACCGCCTCGACCTCCCTCGGCCCCGGCAACGACGTCAGCACCACCTCTGCATCGCGTCCGGCGTCCTCGACCGTATCGGCCCATTTTGCCCCGGCCTTCAGATGCGCCTCCGCCAGCTCCTTGCGCAGATCATGTACGGTCACATCGAACCCGCCCTTGTTGCGGGCATTGAGCGCCATCGAACCGCCCATCATCCCCAAGCCTATGAAACCTACGCGCATCGCCTGCTCCTTCCTCGTCAAAATTTCGTTCACCGACCGGCTCAATCGAACAGCTCAGCCGGCCCTCGGACCCAACTGCCGGTAGAGCTAGTTCACCTTTATACCGGCAGACTTCACCACCCGCTCCCATTTTGAAATCTCGCTGCGCACATGCAGCCCGAAAGCCTGTGATTCCGATCCGATCAATTCCACTCCGTCGCGGAGAAAGCGCGCCTTGAGTTCCGGTGTCTGCAGGGCGCTGACAATACCGCGATTTATCGCCCCTACCGTTGCCTTGCCGGTTTCAACCGGCGCCAGCACGCCATACCAGTTGGTGACTTCATAGCCGTTGACACCGGTCTCAGCGATGGTCGGCAACTCCGGGGCTGCCGGGGAACGCGTACTGCTGGTCACAGCGAGCGCACGCAGGCGTCCGCCTTTAATGTGAGGCATTGACTCCAGCGGTGTCGCGAACACCATCGTGATGTGCCCGGCCAGCACGTCAGCGAGTGCCGGTCCACCGCCCTTGTAGGCCACATGCAGCATATTGACCTTGCCGGATGCCGCCAGCAGCGCCCCTGACAGGTGCTGAAGGCTGCCCTGCCCCGCCGAACCATAAGTCACCGTGCCGGGCCGGCTTTTTGCCAGCGCAATCAGTTCCGCCACCGAAGCTGCAGGCACACCCGGATGCAGAACCAGCACGTAGGACTGGCGGGTCATCTGCGTCACCGGAGCAAAGTCACGCAACAAGTCATAGGGCAGACGACCGAAGTGCGTCGCACGGCGGGCAGCGTGGGTGCCGCTGATCAGAATGACGCTATAGCCGTCGGGCTGGGCCTTCGCCGCCATCTCCAGTGCGATAGCCCCGGTGCCACCGGGTCGGTTGTCAACCACAACGGATTGCCCCCAGATCTGGCTCAGCCGCTGCGCTACGGCGCGCACCGTGATGTCGGCACCGCCACCGGGCGCCAGCGGGATCATGAAACGAACCGGTCGTGCGGGATAACCTTCTGCGCCGGCCGGCATCACGGTAATCGCCAGCAGAGCCATCAGTATACCGGCGGCGAATCGGCAGCTGCTGACCGCATACCATGTGACTTCTCGGGTGGTACGGTTCATGACGTCCTCCTGTAGTCAGACACCGGGCGGCATAAGCGGCTCGGACAGGCAGCAACGGCGATTGGGATTTTTTTGATTGGCGCCGAGACTCTGTCAGAGCATTCTTCGCAGTCGCGAAAGGTCCGTCAAGCAACGGACCGTACTATGGAGATAGCGGCGGCAGCGGAACGCCTCGATGCTCAGTCAGGGACGACCTCGACCAGACCCTTGATAACCAGCGGCAGTCCGCCACGCAGTGAGCTCGCGCCGAGTACGGAGCGCGCATGTATTCCGCGTTCACCGAAAACAGCCACCATCAAATCGGAGCAGCCGTTCAGCACCTTCGCATGATCCTCGAAATCCGGTGCTGCGTTAAGAAATCCCTGAATCTCCACGACGCGCTGCACACGATCCAATGACCCCAGCTCCGTGCGCATCACGGCGATGAGGTCCAGCGTCGCCGACCGGGCGAAGCGATAGCCGTCTTCCGCAGTGAATTCAGCGCCGAGACGCCCTTTCGGCAAACGTCCGTCTTCGGGTAAGGGGGCTTTGCCTGCGATGAAAAGCCAATTGCCGCTGCGCACCGCATTGGCATAGTTGGCCGCCGGAGCGCTGCCGGAAGGCAACACCAAACCCATGTCCCGTAGTCTTTGCTCGGCGCTCATCATCACAATCCGTGTGGTATCGAAATAGCGTTCAGTTTACCGCTCCGTGGGTTTTTCCGCTGGCAGCTTCTGCTCGGCCAGATCGAGAATCGCATTTTCATAAGCGCGCAAGTAGGCCGCGCCCCGCGATTCGGTCAGCCCTTTGCGCCGCAGGGCGCGCCGGATGCCGGCCAGCGCCGGGTCGAGTTGCTGAAAATGCGACACGAAGGCTGCCAGGTCACTGCCCAGCCGGACATAGATTTTCTCCAGACGGTCATAGTGGCGTGAGTAGGTGATTGCTTCGGCCAGCGTGACGTTGTTGGCATCGCCGGGCTTCCATTCGATCTTGCGTTCGACCTCGGCGAACAGGATGGCCCGCTGTTCCAGAAACCTGCGGTCGGACAGCCGGGCTTTCTTCGCCTCGTCAAAGAATGCCTGCACACGCTCAAACTGCGCCGCTGTCTCCTTGGACAGTGCCGTTTGATGAACCGCATAGGTCACCAGCGTTTGCCAGGCCGGCTGGGATGCGCGGGGAGGCTGTCGCGCATAGCGCTTCATTGCCTCGTGGGCAATCACGTCGCACAAGGCTTCCTCGATGCCGTAGGGCTGCTTGAACTGGTCATGGCAATCTTCATGGATCACCAGATACGCGAAACGGTCAAGACTGCCGTGCAGCATGGACTGTGTTACCGGCGTGGCCACCTCGCCCAACACCTCGCGTGTGCCGAAGTAAACATCCTGCCCGCGATGCTCCGGTACGCACTCTTCCTGCGGGAGATCCTCGTACCACGACACCGCCGGATCTTCGTATGAATAAGGCAGGTAGCGCTTCGAGACAATGCCGCAGAAGCGGTTTTCGACCACTTTTGTCGATACCGATTGGAAATTCCGGGTCTCACGGAAACCGAATGTCCGCTGGAATACGCGCAGGTCGCGAACGATCGCCTGCCACTCGGTCAACAGATCCGGGGTAATGACCGGTGGCTTCGGCGGCGGCGTCACATCGTCGCGCTGCAGCCAGTACAGCAATCCCAGCAGCACGGCGAGGAGCATCAGCCCCGCAAGCACTCTGATCAGTAATCGGATGGTCATGCGCCCTCGGACAGGAAATAGGCCTTTTCGTTTCGCGGGCATGGCAACCCGACGGGCCGCAGGGCCCGAGAGCTTTAATACCGGCTGATGCTTACAGTGGTCTTTCGAACGGCAGGACTGAAGCTGCCAGACTGCTACCAGGCTGCCTGCAAAGCGGCCATGAGCGTGTCGCGCTCACGCAGGAATTCCCTTTTGGGATCGGCGTTGAAGTTGCGCAGGGAGTTTTCCAGGATCGTCGGAAGACTGTCGCGCGGGATGCCCAGTTGACCCAGCCGCACCGGCATCGAGGCACCGGCGAAGGCGGATTCGACGGCTTCCGCAGCCCGCTCATGCGCCGGCCGGGCGTCGGTGATACCGAAGGCTTTTGCGATACTGTCCATGGCCTCAGGGTCTCGGGCACCGAAATGGCGGATCACCGTCGGCGTCAAGGCAGTGTTCGCCTCCCCCTGTCCTACCTGCGCGTGCAGATTGAACAAGGCTGTTGCAAGCGCATAGGTTACGCGGGCCGGCCAGTGCTTTTCAGTCAACAGGCCGCCGTCATCAGCATCGCGGTTCTGCAAAAATGCAGCCGCGCACATCTCGATGCGTGCGCCGGCGTCCCGCGGATCATCCATGCGCGTCAGTGCGCCGCGTGCCAGACGGAATCCCTGAAGCCTGTCGCCCTCGGATAGCGGACTCATTTTCGGCGCGCCGAGATTCATGATCGCGCGCCACAGCACCGACGCAGCAGTGGTACGCGCCAGCGAGGCCGGCGCGGTCAGAACCGCGTCTTCATCCCAGAATAGCGCCGCAGGACGGGTCTTCGGGTCAAAGAACTCCATGCGGTTGGGACGCGCGGGATCCTTCACCGCAGAACCGGCGCGATTCTGGGCGGTAGTGGCGGCGGTCGTGACGTTGATGATCGGCAGCTTAGGCGCGATCAGCTTGGGGCTGATCGCCGGCCCGGTTTCCGGATAGCGGGTGATCAGTTCCTCGACCGGTGCCTTTTCCGCCATCAGGATCGCCACCACCCGGGTCCCCTGCATCACGCTACCGGCACCAACACCGATCAATACGTCAGCACCGGCCTCACGCGCAGCAGCCGCGGCCGCCTGTACCGAAGACAGCGTGGTGTCCTTGTCAATTTCGTCGAACCGGCCGGCATAGGACGACCCGAGTATCTGCTGAATACGATTCACCAGATCGGTCTTGCGCGACACGCTGCGCCCGCTGATCACGAATGCCCGCTTCGCCTTGCAGCGTTTGACCTCGGCCGGCAGATTTTCCAGCGCATCCTTGCCGCTGTAGAGCCGCAACGGATAACCCACTGCGCGAAATTGATGCTGATAGGCCATGACGGGTTCTTTCCGGGTCCGGTGAACTAGGCGCGAGACGCCTTGAAGCGCTCAAAGGTGGCCAGCGCCGCCAGCGGATGACCGGCGTTGGCCATTTCATCATAAACCGGTACGCCCAGCGCCACCGCCTTGTCGCGGAACTCGCGCTTGCGCGCTTCCAAGGCAGGCTCGCCGTCCGACCGCAGCACGAGAATGAAGTGCGACTGGTCCGGATACTTCTCCTGTACCCGCAAAGCCGCCGCCACCAGATTATCGAGCACCTCGGGCTTGGTGCGCCCGACGAACGCCGAGAGGTTCAGGTGCATCACCAGCGCTTCGGGCTTGCCCTGGCTGTAAATGATGTCGAGAATTTTCTCCGCGACGCGACCATCATCCTGTTGCAGGGTGCCGACCGGACAGTCCACCGGGTTGGTAATGCTGGTGCCCGGCGGCAGCTTCATGGCCGCGAGCGCGTCAATCGCGCCTTGCGCGAACGGGGTCACGTCCAATCCAAGTCGTGCGTAGTAATCGGTGGCCAGCACGCTGGTACCGCCGCCGTTGCCGAACAGCACCACATCCTTCGTGGGGCGCTGCGGTCGTGGCGTCAACGACTGGAAAATCAACAGCGTATCGACAAACTGGTCCAGTGTATCAACCAGCATGCAGCCGGTCTGCCGCGCCAATGCTACCCACACGCGGTCATCGCCCGCGAGTGATCCGGTATGCGAGGCCGCCGCGGCAAGACCCTGGCTGGTGCGGCCGCCCTTGAGAATCACCACCGGTTTCGACGCTTTCGCGCTGCGCAGGATGTCGAACAGGCGACGGCCGTCTTTCGCCGTCTCGATGTACATCCCGATGACCTTGGTCTGCGGGTCGGCGAGATAGAACTCCAGCAGGTCCGACGGCGTGACATCGGCGCAATTGCCGACGGTAACCAGCCCGGAAAACTGAAGACCGCGTGCGAGGCCGCGCCGAATGATGTCCGTGCCAAGACCGCCACTTTGCGACACAATGCCCACCGTACCGACTTCCTTCGGGCCGATTTCAGTAAACGTCACACGTCCGCGCGGCGTATAGATACCCAAACAATTCGGTCCAATCAGGCGCATCCCTCCGTCACGCGCCGCAGAGACCAGTTGCGCCTGCAGGTCACGGCCTTCATCGACTTCGCC
>Ga0129336_10001458_pt1 | contig 14358 bp, 12 predicted proteins | sample CPB6_02_DNA_FD_96878 | JGI IMG/M metagenome (GOLD analysis project Ga0129336, IMG submission 96878) | Freshwater to marine salinity gradient microbial communities from Chesapeake Bay, USA - CPBay_Sum_0.6_0.2_DNA | ecosystem: Environmental > Aquatic > Marine > Coastal | place: USA: Chesapeake...
AATATAATCATATGATAGCGAGGATTTAATGGATAAGATAAATAATAGCTATTCTTATGATACAAATAAGGGTAGCAAGATAAATAAAGAAACTATTGATAAAGCAGATGAGCAAGTAATTAAGGCTTTTGCTATTTTAGGTCTAATTGATGATGGAAATCTTATATGTCCAAATTGTCAGACTTCAAAATATAAAAAAGTTGAGCATAAAGTATCTGCTAAAGGTGTAAATTATTGGACTTGTCACAAATGTGGTAGCTATGGCTCAGCAACAAAATTACTTAGAGTAAATGGCTTCAAGTTACCTAAAGCAGTTGCAATGTTATTAGATGAAGTTGATATTAAGATAGATCTAAAAAATATAAAAACTACATCAAACAGATATAAGTCTAATGTAGATATAGAGGTATACCATGAGTTAATTTCTTCTGGCGATTCTCAATATGCTATTGACTACTATGCAACATGGCATATAAACCCTGTAGTTGTAAAAGATAGCGGTACTGTTGCTATTATCGATCATTCAAGGATGCGAAACTCTTTATTAAAAAAATTCGGTAAAGAGAGAATAATTAATTCAGGACTCCTTACAATTGATCGAAATGGAAATGATTACTGGTTGGTAAATAAAGAGTATAATGTTATAGAGCCTCATCACAATATAAATGGTGATATAGTTGCTATGCAATTTAGACCATCTTTACAACAACTACTTAAAGTTTCCGCACATAAAGAATTTAAGAAAAAATGGTCAAATATTCAAGATGAATTAACAGGAGAGATACTTGATCCATCAGATGCTTTTATTAGGGCTAAAGAACGAGGAGAGATAATAGGAGAAGAAATTCCATATGTCCCCCCATTTATGTCCTTAAAGGGAGCATCTGCTGATTCTTTAGTTGGTTCTGGACTTAATAGAATTGCTAAACTGCCAAAAAATCAAAAAATTTATGTAGTAGAAGGTTTTAAGGATCTTTTAGCTGCAAGAACTATGGGAGTTGAGGCTTACGCCATTCCTGGCGTTGGTGCAATGCCTAATTCATCAATCTGTGATTTTTTTAAGAATCGCAATGATAACTTAATTGTTATGCTTGATGGTGATGAGGCTGGAGCTCTCGGTAGAGTTGCTTTATCTAACCATCTCAATAAGTATAATGTAAGGCATCAAGTTAAGAATGATGTTAGATCAGGCTATGATGTTACAGATATACTTGTAGAAGAGTTTGCACATAAAGGTTGCACTTGCAAAACTTGTTACAATTGGAGAGATAAAAACACTTTCGATAATACTACATGTATATGTAGAGTATGTAAGAAAAACCGCCTCTAAAAAGGCGGTTTTTTTCACTTAATTGACATTAGAATTATAAATAAAAAAGTATATAAATGAGAAAAAAATATTTTCATTTTTAATTATTTTATTACTTTCAATAATAATAGTATTATTTTTTTTTGAAAGATTTTATTTTCAACTACCAAATACTTAAATAAAATATATAGGTTTAAATCCAAGTATAGATAAAAATATTAACTATAGAAAAAATACTTAACATCTAATTTTATTGAAAGTGATAAAATATTCTCTACTTCAAAATCGTTACCTGTTTGGATAAAAGAAATATCACTTTTATATTACAAGATACCTGAATTTTTTTATAGGTTTCATAATTATAGATCCCTCAAAAGAATGTGACTTCTTTTATATAGCCAATGACTTAATTTTTCCAACTTTTTACATTTCTTTATTTCATTAGTTATATAATATTATTACTATATAAGTTATTTATTTGACAGTGTAATTATATTAATTATAATAATATGATGAGAAAAAAGTTTTTTTATTTATTTTCATTTTTTACATTTTTCTTTTTTTTATCACTATTAGTATTAGAAAAGTTTTATTTTCAACCGCCTGATCCTGTTTATGGGTTTGGTTCAAAACCAAAAGGAATAATTGAGACTTTAGATACGGAAAATAAAACTATATCATCGATGAGAATTGGTAATAAGAATTTTGTCTCATCAAATCTTCTCCCTGTTTGGAATCAAGAGAATAAATTTTTAGACTCTTCTCTCTACTTTACACAGGGATTTGGTCCAGATCTAAAATCACAGGTTCCTTTAGAGAAAAATAAAAATATGATTAATATAGTCGTTGTAGGTGATTCATTTGTCTATGGCGAGGCGATCGAAAATACTGAAATTAGATGGGAGAGAATGCTACAATACTACCTAGATAAAGAAACAGAGGCAAGACATGGGATAAAAATTTTTAATGTAATACCAATCGGAAGAGGTGCAAGTTCATTTAATAATTATGTAGAATGGCTTACTGAAGAGAGGATAAATAGATTAAATCCAGACGCTATAATTTTTAGTTATGTAGGAAATGATAACTATCCATCATTTACTGAGAAGAATTTTTGTATAGAGTTGAATACATGTGCCAATGACAATGAGCCTCTACTTTATTCTAATTGTGGTCCCAGGTGTGATTTAGCAAGCTGTCTTTTAGGTGAAAGTTCTTTATTTGGTAAAATAGCAAGAAAATTTTTAAATCCTAATTTTCCAAATACTACTAAATTTATTTTAGAAAGATACTGCGATCCTGATAAATTGAATCAAAGATATGGATTATACTCTGAAAGTAGATTTAAATATGATAAAGATATAACAAGACATCCTTATTATAAAATATTTAAAGAAAGTATAATAAAAGGAAGTAAAATAAGAACAGATATCCCTAAATTTGTATATTTTGCTAAAGAAGAATACTATGATAATAGACAATTTCCTGAATATAATGATTTTTCAAAACATAATTTCAATATTATTCCTAGTATAGAGTTTGATAAACTTGCAAAAGAAAAAGATCTTAAAAACAATAAAAAATACCAATTAAATCTAGATGATAAGCACCCAAACGGTCTTGTAACATCTAAATATGGTAGAGATGCTGCTAATTATTTATTTTCATATTTTTCTGAAAATGGTAAAATAAATGATTATCTAAATAATCATAATAAAGATGTTACTAACAATAATTTCAAAGTATCAAATTTTTTACCCAATACATTAAAAACAAATACTTATAATGATACTATAATTTTTTCACACGACTTTGACTTTATTAATAATTTTTCAGGAAAAGAATACCCATATGAACCTAATAATCAATACTTTCCCTGTGCTCGAGTAAACCATCCACATAGCAGAATGGTTTTTTCACGAGATATTGAAAAATTGAAAGGTAAAACCATTAGCATAGAAGCTTTTATTGAATCAAATCTAAGCGGTGATTTATACTATCTACTACCCTTTGGTATAGATAAAGATGGAAATGAGATATATTATAATAATTATATTATAGAACAAAATAAAAATTCAAAACTTGAATTTATTATTCCTGATGATTTTAGTGGATTCATGCTAATTGATACCTCTAATGATTGTAAGCATTTTTTTATAAAAAACGGCTTGAATAATAATTTAAGAATGAATCTTCCATCATTTACCATAAAGTATAAATTAAATTAATTATTTAGGGGGAAGTGATAGGCCACGTCTAACCATTACGCTCTCAAGGCCATTAAATCTATTCATTAAATCTCTCATATTAGCTGGCGTTATATGCTCATGTCCTGAAGCTATACACTCTAAGAACATCTCCTTAGGCAATTTTCTAACCGATTTTTCGCAGAAGTCGATAAATTTATCATTACTGGCCATGTAGAAAAATAAAGGCATTCTTGCAAGCATAATATATATACAACCTTGGTATATGTTATCAGCCCTCTCGATCTTACTACTTAAACAAGCTTCATTTGCAATATCTACTAATCTAAGTACTTCTTTATCCATTTCAGGAGTTGAGTAAAATTCATCTTGGTTAATAGAGTTTCTAAACTCTTGTAATTTGAAATAAATTATATTTCCTATCACCCAGCCCCCGCCGTAATAGCAACCAGATTTCGCCCCAAAGGTCTTAAAAGGTACTGAATCACAGAATTGTATAATTGAGTTCCATTCATTTGTAGGTAAAACTTTAGGCTCTCGTTCTTTTTTAAGTTTTGTAGACTGAGGGAAATAAGCCTGCATAAAAGCTCCAACGCTACAAGGAGTCTGTATCATTTCCTGCAACTGAACATCACATATTAACATAGCATCATAAAGACTCTCACCTTTTGACTCGTAACCCGAATGACCTATAGCATCTGCACAGGCACTATATCTTATCTGAATGGCATCCCAGCAATAATTTCCTACCTCAACCCATTTCTCAATAGGATGTTTCATTCCTCCCCATACATCGTATATTCCATGAACAAAACCCCCACCACATAAATCATAACTCATTGCTTTTATTGCTTCACTCCAATTATAGTCATAAAACTCAATTATATCCTTACCGAGGTCATGTCCTGGGATATGGCAAACGTACTCATAACGTATATCATTTGCCATTATAGGTTCTGCAGCTGCTGCAAAAGCATCAAATGATTTTGTGGTCACGGCATCCCAAATTGCAGACTTAAGACAATCATAACTATGTTCTAGAACTGCTGCGGTATCTACTAATGTCTTATCATTACAGTCATTAATACGCTTACTCCAATAATCTGAATTGATGTTTTTACTAACTATTACATCTTTATTGAGAGTAATTAGCCCAATAATACCAATTACAACTACTGAAAATAATGCTAATAAAAAAACCAAACTCTTCTTCATGCTTATATTATCGTTTTATATATTTTGCTGTCAATCATTTATCTTGAATTGTACCCATTATACTTACAGCTCTTAAGCAGGTTTCCTTATGTATTATATCAGGTATTTCATTACAAATATTTACCATCGCTCTGCTATCTCTAATAAGTTGTAAAGTCTCTAACGTAAATCTCTCCACACAGTAGCCCTTCTCTTCTGTACTGCAACTATCAATTAGCAACTTTGTGATTGCTGAGTCTTTTCTCCTTAAAATACTATCATTGTTTTTTTCTTCTAAATCAGATTCATTAATATCAAAAAGTGAGTTCGATGCTTTCTGACCCAATCCTGCATAACATCCGTTTATTATAAAGTCATTTAGCTCATTTATCTGTAAATTACTGCAAAAATTAATAATATCTTCAATTTTTAAAATATCAGAGTAAGCAATAGCGTATCTGATACAATTTGATACTAATCTACCATTTATGGGAGTGACTACGCTACACTGACTAAGTATGTTTTCTATATTGTCAAAAGAACCATTCTTTAAATTCTTAAAAGCTACATTTTCTTTATTGAATAAATTTCTAATCATGATAGAGTTCATAGCACCCGAGAAGCACTCATCATCAATTTTTGTACCTATATCTCTAACGCCATTCAACTCCGCTCCAATTCCTGTTAACTCTGTTTCTACATTTCTCTGCATAAGCTCATAACCAGGGTCTTTCTTAATGTCATATAAAGTTGAACAATAATTTGTAAGTTCTTCAAGCGTATCAAAACTTTCACCGATAGCGTGCCCTATACCATGGCCACAGAAGGTAAATTTTGAATAATCTATAAAATAAGGTTTACTAAATTCATTATTACCATCAACTCCTACATCAGCATATTGATCAAAATCTGATTTTTTTCTATTCTCAGATACCACTAACACGCTAGGTTCGTGAGCTAATCTATAACAGAACTCTTTAAGTTCTGTAATTTTACTTGCCACTTTATTAGGTGAGATGTTTTTTAGACTCATAAGCATTGCACCATGATAATAACCCCAGCCACATGAATCTAATCCTAAAATTAGACTATCTTGCTTAAATTTTAAGTACCCATAGCTACCAAGTTCATGTAGAAAGTCATGGCATAGGTAGCTATATTTAGTATTCTGATTAGCTGCGTTAATAATATTTTTAACATTAATCTCTAAATATTTTAACGTTTTTATATTGCTAGAGATGTCATTTAAACATTTCAATTTTGCGGGTAGCTCATCTTCTGATAATTTATATTTTACTCCATTTGGCAAAATAGCACCCTCGCTCCACTCAGTTGTTAAGCATAATATTATACTATCATTTAGCTTTTCTCTATTTAAGTTATTTGTATTTATAGTAAAATATATACTAAAAGATGTTATTAATGTTGTAAAAATTATAAAAATTAATAACCTTTTCTTCATGATTTTACTCTCCCTTTTTTTAGGTAATGTCATAATATTTTAACTCTTTAGACTTACATCTACTACCTTACGACAGCTAATTTTATGATGATCTTTATATAAATAATTACAAATTTCTTTCATCTCATCAATATTTCTAATTGTTTGTAAAGTCTCTAAAGTAAACCTAACAACACATTGGCTTTCGAATTCGAGTCCACAAGTAAGATTTAATAATCTTCCAACAGAACCCTTTTTATTTCTAATAATAATATCCTCTATCTTATTTTCTTGCTCATTTGAAAGATACTTATAGTAATACATAAAACCCTTATGACCAATACCTTCGTAACAGCCAGCTATCAAAGTATTATTATTACTAGTATTTTGTAAATAATCACAATAATCAATTGATTCAGTCAAATTTATTGCTCTTGAATATGCTATCGGATATCTTATACAACTTTGAAGATAACTATCTTTTAAATTATCAAGCGAAAGGCACTCATTTATTATATCATTAATCTCTTTGAACGAACCATTATATATATTTTTAAAAACAATTTTTTCATTTCTAAAAAAAATACGTTCCATAATAGCATTCATTGCTCCCGAGAAGCATTCATCATTTATTTTATGATAACTTTTGTTACTTATTTGCAATTGTAAATTTTTATTAAATTGTTCGCTATTGATATAAGGATCATCTTTTGCTCTATAAAGTGTAGAGCAATTTTCAGCTATTTCATCTAAATTATCAAAGTTCTCGCCTATAGCGTGCCCTATACCATGACCACAGAATGTAAATTTTGAGTAATCTATATAGTAAGGTTTACTAAATTCGTTATTACCCTCAACCCCTATCTCAGAGTATTTAAATAAACCTGAATCATTACTTTCATTAACTAAATATATATTAGGTTCATTAGATAGTTTATAGCAAAAATCTAATAACTCATTAATTTTTAGTTTAATTGTGTTTTTATTATTATTATTTTTACCAGATAGACAAATAGATAAAATATTACAATCTTCAAGAGCATTTTTTAAGTCCTCTTTATTTATGTTTTTTAAGCTCATTAGCATGGCACCATGATAATAACCCCAACCACAAGAATCAAATCCAGGTTGCAAACTTTTCTTTTTAAATTTTATATAACTAATACTACCAAGTTCATGAAGAAAATCATGGCACAGAAAGCTATTTTCTATATTATTCTCTGAACTCATAACAATAGTCTTTATGCTCTCCCTTACTTCGGAAATTTTTTTTATTTTTTTTGAAAAAAAGCTTAGACAATCTATTTTTGCACTAATTTCCTCTTTATTTTCTTTAAAACTAATGCCATTTGGTAAAATAGAACCCTCTACCCATTTAGTTGTTAGACATAAATTTATTTTACCTGATAAGTTTCTTTTTGAACTATTATCTGCTTTAATAGTATAATAAACTGTGATAGATGTTAAAAATATACTAAAAGTTAATAAAATAGAATACTTTTTTTTCATATTGATATTTTCCATTTATAAATTATAATGTCATATTATTTTTTAGTCTCAATTGCAAGTATATAAAAAACACCTTTATCGGTTGTTATTTTATAGTAAGGAAATATATATAATTCATCTTTATAAATATTTTTTTTATATGCTATCTCAACATTAGTAATATATAACTTACTCTTATTTTTTACCTCTTTATCAGATTTATGCTCTATTAATAAATCCGGTATCATGTTATAAAGATAATATTTATTTTGGTAATATTCAATCGCCTTCTCTAGAGTTATAAAGCTAAATTTACTATTATAATTTTCTATTTTTCCTACATAAAAACCTTGCAACGAAAACGCCCCGGCTGGACCAAAATCAAAATACCAGCCACTATCTATGCCATTGTTTTCTATTATAAAGTTGATATTAAAGTTATATGTATTACTATATTTAAAATATTTTTCTACAATTTCATATTTATATCCAAAGTTTAGCTCATTTAAGAAATTATTTATTTTATTTATATAATCATTTTTAATTGCCAAAATATCTAAATTATTACAATCCTTATTTTCAATTGTAAACTCTTTTTCGCTACATATTATTGGTCTATTATTTTCATAGTTAACTCCGAAACTATATTCATCTACGTTAGATCCAGTGTATGTAACACCTTTTTTATCTATATAGTTTGAATATTTACCATCATTGACTAATTTAATATTAGAAAAGCAATTTTTACCACAATCAGCACTGTAAAAGTGTTTTTTTATCAATCCAAAAAATAAATTCCAATCTGGATTACTAATTTTATAAACTTTATCAGGTGTTTTACTTTTTATCCTTTTATCAATATGTATCTCATTAAAACCATAATCAACAAGGTGGCCTGCATCTTTTTTATTTATATTATTTTTATATACCATAAAACTAGCTATCTTAGATCCATTTTTATCTTTTTCATACACGCTAAAGAAAATTAGTGATATTATCGAAAATATAATTAGAAAAATAAATATTTTTTTATTCATAAAATAACAATGTCTTTTTAATTTTTTTTGACAAATATCATTTACGATATATAATTTAATTATGAAACTTAGATTATTTATAATTTTTATATTTTTACTTAATTTCAATTATACTTATGCTAAGCCAACTATGATTGATTTTAGCTTTATAGTAGCTACAGTATTAGATGAAGGAAAATCTTATTGTCATGGTTTTTTTATAGATAACCACACTATAGTTCTTCCAAATAACTGCAATAACCATAAAATTACAACTGTAAAAAAATATCATAAAGATGTATATAACAATCATATTTTAGGAAATAATGGATTATTACTGGGCACTTCTCTAATAACCAGAGGTGTCCCTGATATAGCTTTACTAAGTACTAAGAAAAATATATACTTAGACACTATAGTAAAGCTTGGTAGTAATGAAAAAAATGTTATTATACCAGTATTGATAGAAGGGGTTCTTGTTCCAGTAAATGGCAATATTAAAAAAAATAAATTATATATAAATACAAATCAAATAACAAAGAAATGTCAAGTTATAGCAGGCACGCCTATATTATCTAATGATAAATTTTTATCTGTTATTGATTTTTTTGATGACACTATTCCATGTAATAATATTAATAATTATACTATAAATAACAAAGATTTTCTTGAAAAAATTAATTTATTATACAATTGTTTTACTAAAATTAATGGATTTAGCGATATTTATAAAAACAAAGCTATATGCAATTTTAGGCACTCGTCTTGACAAGGTTTCTTTTCATTATATAATATATTTATGAATAAATTTATTAAGTTTAGCATATTAATTCTCCCCATATTATTATTTGGATTAATATATATGAATATTAATAAAAACTCCAATTCTATTGAATCAATTTTAAAGAAAACTTCAATATGTAATAAAGTTGAGAATGAATTTGAAATACCATGCCTTGAGAATATATTTAACAATACGGGTGATCCTGAGTTATCAGCCGATGTATACTTAAAATTAGCAGAAAATCAGCCTAATTTAGGCGAATACTGTCATCAATTTTTACATACTTTAGGAAAAAAATTAATAAAAAATAAAGCAGAAATTAATTATAAATCTAATAGCGATTCTACTAGGCTTAGTAGTTGCGGTTACGGCTTTTTACACGGATATTTTGAAAATATAAATCTTTCTGGTGACAAAAATAAAGATATTAAATTATTAGATAGAAGTTGTAACAACTTATTAAACTTAGCTAATAAACGTGTTGTTCTTGAATGTTTTCACGCTTTAGGGCATGCAATCAGCGATAATTATAAAGAACTTAATGAGGCTAAGGATTTATGCAGCTCTGCTTTTATCTCAAATAGTGAAGCAAAAATAGGCTGCTATGGGGGTCTAGCTATGAAAATACGTGATAGCTATCTATTATTAATAAATCAAGGTAAAAAGTTTCCGCCTACATTTGAATGGTTTGATCAGGTAGGTAAAAATTGTGAGTCAAATGATCAGTTATGGACAATATCATGTGCTCCTGGTTTTGTTCAGTTAGCTACCGATCAAGGATTAGAGTACGTAAAACCATTTTTACTCTGGTGTTCTAATGTTTTAAGCGATGCATCACAGTGCTATCAACAGGCCGGTGTATATCTTGGGCACTTTAGTGATAGGTTAGGTTCATCTGATGAACTTACTAAGATTTGCATATCTTCTACAGGTAATAAAAATTATTCTAATAAATGTATTATTTCAATTCCTGAAGGCAGGATGAATGCAGGTATAAGTAAGATAAATGCTGTTAAATTTATCTGTCCTGAGATTGATTCTAAATCATACTGCAGGGAAACATATGATTACTATTTATAATAATTTTAACTATTTTCAACTAATTCTGGATTTATAATTACTTCAGAATTGAAATTTACAACAAAGCCATCTCTTTCATATGATAAGTACATAAATCCAGGAATAGTCTCATCAGAAACTTTATTGTATCTGTTAGCCACACATATTAATATTGATTCTTTACTGTCACAACCACCAGTAATTTTTAAATTTTCAAATGAGGGAGAAATCGTAAATTTATTCCACCAACCTCTTGATGTTGCCCTAAAAACTACTACACCATATTCGCTAGCTTCCGGGCATTTTACAACTATCGCTGCATCGTTATAAGAGTCGCCATCGTAATCATAAGAGACCCTGCTAATTATATCAGGCATAGATTCATTCTCACATGTATAATTTAGCATAAAAACATTAATATCCTCCAAAATTAGTTTACTTGGAATAAGATCTCCATCATTTTCTGTAAAAATTTCACCTGTTTCTGGGCTTTTTATTGTAGACAAATCTGATTGAGTATTACTTTTAACAGAGACCGATTTGTTAGCCTCATCAACACTTTCTAAGTTCTTTACGCTATCTTTACCGCATGAGCTAAGAACAAGTACCGCAAATGTAAAGAGTATAAAATGTTTTATTTTCATGTTTTTATTCTACTCTTTTTTAGAATAAATCAATTATTTCAAATATAATATTTGATTTATTTTTTTTACAATAGATAGTTTATTATATGAAAATCTTAATAAAAAGCTTATTTATCTTCGGTATTACATTTATGTTAGTTAGTTGCTCTGATAATGTAAATGAAGAAAATAAATTATCTGAAAAAACTGAAGCAATTACCACCGAAAATAGTAATGAAAATTCAGTAGTTTCAGGAACATTTGGTAGTGATGGAGCTTTTACAAATAATAATATAGATATTGAAGTTTCTGAAAAACCTGAGGTTGTAAACGAACTAATATATGAAGAGATCTATAATGATTTTATTTTTCATTCTATTGATATAGCAAAAAATAAAATTATATTTGATAAAAATAAGTTGCTTGAACAATTTATTCAAAATAATAAAAAGATAGGAAAGTTTTATCTACAAAAAAATATAGCAAATTATTTATACTCATATTATTCTAATTCATCGGAGGGTAAAGCTGAAAAAGAGTATATTCTATTTGATAAAAATATATTCACTTCAAAAGAAACTCTTTCTTTATTTGAAAAAGAAAATCCGGGATACTCTAAGGATAATAATTTAAATAACGCATATCTTGAAAATGTATTTTTATTTGAACTAAATAAAAATACTACAGATGATTTACCTAATTATAGTAGTGAAGTTGATCAGCTGATAAATAATCTTTATACAAGAAAAATTAATGAAACTATTTTCGACAACGAACTATCAAATACTATAAATCTATTCTTTATCTTTGAATTCGTAAATAACAATAAAGAAAAAACAGTATGTACTCTTATACTACCTAACAAGATATCTTTATACGCAATGGATATCGATTACAGTTCTAGTTATAAAGATTACTACAAGAATTCACCCGACACTCAAGTTAAAGCAAATTTACCAGATTTATCTTCAATTGTAGGTAAGATTCAGGCTTTTACCTCCTTTTATACATCTTGTATATCACTTTAGTTTTTATGTAAAATTAATAATATTAGTAACAATTTTTTCATGAATAAATCTCTTGTCTGTGCTGTTGCCGGAATATCTTTTTATCAAGATAATTTGGACAACCTATCTATAGGAGATAGACTAGATATTATACCTCAGCCTGAGAATCCTTACGATCCTGGAGCTTTAGCTGTTTATAAAAATGGCAAACAATTGGGCTATCTACCCAGGAAGGTAGCTGAACGTTTTAATTCTCTAAAAATAACTGGCGAAATAATTTATATACTCAAAGGTAAACTCACAGGTCTTAGGATTAGATTGTTCTTGAAAGAAGATAATATGACTAATAGTAATATTACTTCAACATCGGATGAAATATTGGTTAGAGATAAAAGAAATAATAGGATATTAGGTTTCTTAATATCTAAGGATAACGGTTTAGCTCACATAAAGAGTAAAAACAGCACAATTAAGAGACGAATCGAGAATTTAGAGTTCTCTTCGGAAGCTCTCTCGCTTTAGTAATATTTGTATATAATCACATATTAATAATAGTATATATGTGGATAGTAACCCTATATTCTATAAAATTGATCCTAATAATGCTTGGATAATTATTAGGCAGCTCTGTAGACTATATGATTGTAACATTATTTATATAAGATCTAATGAGGAATATCTAAAACTAGATAACATTTTAAGAAATATTCCATTATTTACAAATAAAATTTATATTTTTTATATATACTGTAGCGATCTATCAATATCAAGTATATTATCTCAAATTCCATTTAATAATTATTTTATTTTCACAAATAATGATATAGATTACTCTTTAGACTATAACTTTATTAATTTAGATAGTAAAGTAAATATTAATAATAATATACCTTTTCTTTTAAAACTTTACTTATTAGATAATAATAGCAAAATAAATATTGATACCCATTCATCTTCTGAGAATTATTTATCTTTTCTATTGCATAAATTAGAATTATTATATATTTCAGATAATGGTTTAGATAATAAAGAGGTAAGTAGTATTATATATAATAAAAAAGTAGATAGTTTCTCTAAAATAGCAAGTGATATTTATAATCAAAACGATATAGCTTATACTAATTATGTAGACCCGCTCCCTTTAGCTGCCTATATTCAGAGAATTGCCATTAATAAAATTTCAAGAACAGATTCTACAAAAGATGAAAATATCATAAAGATACTTTTCCAAATTGATCCATATATAAAAAAATACCCTGATTATGGCCTTTTTATAATTGATACACATATAAAAACTATTTGTTGATAATATCAAATATATTTACTTCTTATTTTACTAATATCAGTTATAGTTAAGGTATGAAAATAAATTGTTCAAATGCGGCAAATAGACCAGAGATTATCACCCATCTGCAGATTATAATAGATATTGCTAATTTTTTAAATAAATTATATAAAGAATATGATTTCGATAAGGTCGATTACCTTAATAGTTTTTCTAATAATGCAAATTTTAGCTATTCGAATGAAATAAATATACAAAAAATAACTAATGACTATACAAATAACTACTTGAAGATATTTTTAGAAGATAAATATAACCAATATAGACTTATTTTATCTAAAGAAACAAAATATAGAATCGATTTATTAAGACATGATTCAATTCTAAGGGCGATTGAAAACTCTAATATTGCAAGATCAGGTAAAAATTTTGATATAATAAATATTATATCAAAAATTAGGTTTATAAAAAGTCAATTAGATAAAATTAATATTGGATTTTTAGATAAAGAAACTGAAAAATATTGGATTAGAGAACCTGTTACACTATCTTATGAATCTATAATAAGTAAATATAAAAAATTATTTGAAATAGAGTTACTTGGTATTGCCTTAATTAATTTCGAAAGTAATAAACACATAAATTTAGTTTGGCACCAAGCAAATAAATTAGAAAAAGTTTTCCCATCTAGATCGTCATCAGAATTACTATCTATGGGTTGGATAGGTTTAAGAACAGCATTAAGATTATTTGATCCTAATTTAGGATTTTCTTTCTCTACATATGCATGCACTAGAATTTCAGGGACAATTAGAGATTTTGTTAGAACTGAAAATTTAGTTCCCAAGAGGTTGACTACTTTTAACAGAAAAGTTTTAGCTATCGAAGAAGCTTTGATGAATTCATTAGGAAGATCACCAAACGTAGAAGAAATTGCAAAATCCT
>Ga0129336_10001460_pt1 | contig 14350 bp, 20 predicted proteins | sample CPB6_02_DNA_FD_96878 | JGI IMG/M metagenome (GOLD analysis project Ga0129336, IMG submission 96878) | Freshwater to marine salinity gradient microbial communities from Chesapeake Bay, USA - CPBay_Sum_0.6_0.2_DNA | ecosystem: Environmental > Aquatic > Marine > Coastal | place: USA: Chesapeake...
GAATTCAGAAATTGCCGAATGGTTTGGCATTGATGATTCTACACTTAGTTACAATTTTAAGCAAGAAATCGCAAAAGGTAAATTAAACTTAGTGCAGAGCCTTCGCCGTGCTCAATTAAGTTTAGCCTTATCAGGTAATGCTGTGATGTTAATTTTCCTCGGTAAGAACTATCTGGGACAATCAGACAATCCTATTAACACTGAAGCACTCACACCTTTACCCTGGACGGATAACGAATAAAAATTAAAATGATATTTGCTACAGGAGAAACGAATGAAATATCAAATCCTAAATGGGGACAATCGTCATGTCCTTAAAACCCTGCCCGATAACTCAATAGATAGTATAATCACAGATCCACCATACGGCATAGACTTTCTAGGCAAGTCGTGGGACGCAAATACTGGCTCATTAGAAACCTATCGTGAATGTCTGCGTGTCTTAAAACCTGGAGGACACTTGTTAGCCTTTTCAGCAGCCCGCACCTATCATCACCTTGCCATAACCTTGGAACAGGCTGGCTTTGAGATCCGTGATCAGATAATGTGGATCTATAGTTCGGGATTTCCCAAGAGTCAGGATGTTGGTAAGAGTATTGAACGCAGTGAAAAGAAAACAAAAGGTAGATTAGGACCTCTCTATACTCCAGCACAAGGAAATCCAAAAATAACTGCCTGCGAAGTATGTGGAGCAGGAAATGGAGTATTAAAAGCCAACAAATGCTCTAATGATCCTTGTCCGTTTAAGGAGATAGCAAAGCCAGCAGACAATGAATGGGCAGGTTGGGGCACAGCCTTAAAACCCGCACACGAACCAATCTGTATGGCACGCAAACCAAGCAAATTAAGCACGGCCAAGAATGTGCAAAAGTGGGGCGTTGGAGCACTCAATATTGATGCTACTCGTATTCCCATTGAAGGAGAGGATACTCGTAGTGGTGGTAGCAATGGTGTGAGCCGTTTAACCTTTGGTGAAGGTGAGACTTCTAATGAGGATAGTTTTATTGGCTACACACCTTCAGAACAGGGCCGCTTTCCCAGCAATGTCATCGGTGAGATAGCAGAAGAATACCAAAAGTATTTCTATTGTCCCAAAGTTAGCCGCAAGGAACGACACTTGGGTCACGAAATGCCGCCTGCTATGTTTGGTGATATGAAAGGCTGCTATGATGAGAATGGTGAGCGTTATGCTGTAGGATTTGACAACAGAGGAATCGCCACTGAAGCCTCTATGCTTGCTGATATGGGTGGGTATTTCATTGATGAACAAGGCAAAGAAACTAAAATAAATGGAAAAAATATTTGGCTTCCACAAACTGGCAATATCTACATACACGGACTTAAAGAAGAATATCGCAAGTGGTGCGAAGCCAATGGAAAGACTCCTAATGTGGGCAACAACCACCCAACGGTCAAGCCAGTGGAGTTGATGAAGTATCTAATCAAGTTAGTGACGCCACCCAACGGTCGGGTATTAGATCCATTTAATGGTAGTGGCTCAACAGGTATGGCTGCTGTAGAGTTGGGATATACCTACACTGGCATTGAACTGGATCCAAACTATTGTGAAATCAGTAGGCGGCGTATAGCAGCACATTTTAAGCGAGCAGATCCTCTGCGTGCCAGTGGATTATTTGACTGATGCTTTACCAACTACATCAACAAGATTGCTTGGAATGGATGAAGGCTCAACCTGCGGAATCAGTTGATATTATTCTAACCAGTCCTCCCTACAACTTTGATATGCCCTATGGTACATACAAAGATAACATAACAGACTATCGCAGTTGGACCACAGCCTGGATCACCGAAGCTAGTCGCATACTTAAAGATAGTGGTAGGTTTATCATAAACATTCAACCTTTATATAGTGAAAGAAAACCTTATCATCATTGGATTTATACCAGTATGGAAGCAAATCAAATGTTATGGTATGGTGAGCGTATCTGGAACAAAAATACCATAAACGGATATAGAGGTGCCGCAGGATCTATGGGAATACCAAGCAAGATTTATCTCTGGTATTCAACGGAATATGTTCAGATATTTTCAAAGGGTGATTATTATCGTCCTACAAAAAAAGAACAAAGTCTTATTTCTATGACAGAACAGACTGCGTGGGCTAAAGATCATATTTGGAATATTGCTCCCGCTCGTCAAAAAACTCATCCAGCACAGATGCCAAAAGAATTGGCACTGCGTTGCCTTAAACTATTTGCCCGTAAAGGTGACATCGTCTATGATCCTTTCGCTGGAGCAGGAACAACACTATTAGCAGCAAAAGAATTAGGATTGGCCAGCATAGGTTGTGAAATAGATCCAGACTATTGTCAATTTATTCATGAGAGGCTCAAGTAAATGACCTATCAACTACATCAACAAGATTGCTTGGAATGGATGAGGGCACAACCTGGTGAATCAATAGATATCTGTGTGAGCAGTCCTCCATATAACATAGGCATAGCTTATAACACCTATGGCGATAAGATGAGCCAAACTGAATATTTGTCTTGGCAGAAATCAATATGGGATGAAACCTGCCGTATCTTGAAACCCACAGGACATTTATTTCTCAACATTGCTCCTACACGCAAAGATCCTTTATTGCCATATCGTATTGCCAGTCAAATCCCCTGGACCATTCAGAATAGCATAGTATGGAGTAAATGTATTGAGATTGATGGTTATGTTAGAGGACACGGGGTAGTTACTTCCAGCCAAACCTATCTACCTAATGGGCACGAGATGATATTTCATTTTACTCAAAAAGGTAGAACAAATATAGATGTCAAGCTCAGCAGTGTTCCTTATCAACCCGAGTGGGCCGTAGATAATGAACGCAGAACAGGAAGGAACTGGAGACCCACGGTGAATAACTGGCACATACCTTATGAGACCTGTGGAAGCTGGGGTGGCAATAGATCTCTTAAACTCAAAGGTGAAAAGAAACACCCTGCTATATTTCCCAGAGATTTAGTTCGTCATTGTCTCAATGTTGCTGGAGCAAGACCTGGACAAATAATATTTGATCCTTTCGCAGGCACAGGAACAACTTTATTAGTGGCAAAGGAAATGAACATTGATTCAGTTGGTTGTGAAATAGATCCAGACTATTGTAAATTCATTCATAATAGGTTATCGTGAATGCCCTTAAGCCCACCTCAACAGGAGATAGTAGCGGCACCACAGAGATTTAAGTGCGTTATAGCGGGCAGAAGATTCGGGAAGACTCATCTGTCTATAAGACAATTATGTTTCAATGCTCGTATTCCCGAACGCACGGTATGGTATGTGGCACCTACCTACCGCCAGGCTAAAATGATTACCTGGAAGAAACTAAAACAGCGATTATTAGACCTACGCTGGGTAAGCAAGATCAATGAAACTGAACTAACCCTTGAACTTAAGAATAGATCCATCATTAGTCTCAAAGGTGCGGACAATCACGATAGTCTTCGCGGGGTAGGATTAGATTATCTGGTCCTTGATGAATTTGCTGACATAGATCCTGATGCTTGGTATGAAACTCTTAGACCTACTCTTTCAGACCGTGAAGGCCATGCTCTCTTTATTGGCACTCCCAAAGGTCTAAACTGGGCTCATGACTTATATAATCTACAACAGGAATTTCCTGATGAATGGGCAAGTTTTCAATACACTACCTTGGACGGTGGCAATGTCAGTGAAAAGGAAATAGAAGCAGCACGAAGCACACTGGATGTACGAACATTTAGACAGGAATACGAAGCAACCTTCGAAACATTTTCTGGGCGTGTGTATTATGCTTTCGACAGAAAATATAATATGAAAAGTTATGACAAGACTCAATTACCTAGAGAAATACACATAGGAATTGACTTCAACGTAGATCCAGTCAGTGCAGTAGTTGGCGTTCAATGTAATGCTACAGAATTTCATATTATAGATGAAATAAGAATATTCGGTTCAAATACAGATGAGTTAGCGGAAGAAATTCGTTCAAGATATCCCGATAATAATATAGTATGTTATCCTGACCCAGCAGGAGCACAGCGTCGAACATCAGCAGGTGGTAGAACGGATCACACAATTTTAAGATCAGCAAACTTTAGAGTGTTAGCACCTCACAGTCATAACAGTGTAAGAGATGGCATAAATGCTGTTAATGCAAAACTACGCAGTTCAAATGGCATAACAACCTTGTTTATTGATCCACGTTGTAAATATGTGATGGAATGTCTGGACAAGCAGACCTATAAACCGGGCACTAGTATACCAGATAAGGACAGCGGTTTTGATCATATGAACGACGCACTGCGTTATATGATTGATTATCTTTATCCTATAAGATCACAACCAGTAAGCATGCCTATTAAGACCTGGGGTGTCAAATTGGCAAGCACAAGATAAGGAAACATAATGGCATCAAGTAATTTTACCCTACAACAGGATTATATAGCACTATCTACCACACATCAACTCTATCTCAAGTGGCGTGATCGTTGGCAATTCCTCATGCAGGCAGCAATAGGTGGTAAAGAATGGCGTGATGGAGGACATCTCATAAGATATCAATTAGAGAATGATGCGGAATATCAGACTAGATTATATAACACGCCCTATATCAATCACTGTGCCAGTGTTATAGATACTTACACAAGTTTTCTGTTTAGACAAGAACCAGATAGAGATTTCGGCTCGTGGGAAGGATCCTGGGATGTTGAAGCCTTTTTAGCGGATTGCGACTACGAAGGCAGATCATTTGATGATTTTATGCGAGATGTCAGCAGATGGAGTTCTATCTTCGGACATGTATGGTGTATTGTGACAAAGCCTAACATAGGCGCAACCACAGCAGCACAGGAAGAAGCGGAAAATGTTCGTCCCTATATTAATCTTATAACACCCCTAGTCTGTTCAGATTGGACTTGGCAGCGCAGGCCTAATGGTGCCTATGAATTAGTCTATTTAAAATATGTAGAAGAAGTTATAGATAGGCTGCAGGTAGTTAAGGTATGGCGTCCGGATCGTATTGAAACCTGGGTTTTGGATCAGATTAATCGTACAGCAGAAATCCGCACCACAGAACCAAACCAATTAGGCATAATTCCCGCTGTCTTGGTCTATAATCAACGCGGTATAGAAAAGGGTATAGGTGTTAGCGATATAAATGACATTGCTGATATCTGTCGTATGATTTATAATATGACTTCAGAAAATGAGCAGGCAGTTAGATTGGGCACACATCCCACATTGGTTGTTCCTCCAACAGCACAGGTCGGAGCCGGTGCTGGTGCTATGATTGTTTTACAAGAAGGTTCAGATCCTGGATTGAATCCATATTCATTGGAGTTCTCAAGTTCAGCAGTTGATAGTATTCACTCAACTGTGAAAAAACTAGAAGAACAGATTGATAAGATTGCTAACACAGGTGGCATCAGAACCACAGAGACTAGATCAATGAGTGGTGTGGCCTTGGAAACAGAATTTCAGTTATTAAATGCAAAACTATCCGCAAAGGCAGATAATTTACAATTAGCCGAAGAATCAATATGGCGTTTATTCGGCATCTATCAGGGAAGGACTTGGGAAGGAGAAATTCTATATCCTGACAGTTTCAATATTAGAGATACAAATAGAGAAATAGATGAATTGGTCAAGGCCAAATCTGCGGCCACAGATCCTCGTGTGCTCTATGCTATTGATCACGAAATATTGGAAGTTCTTGGTGAGGACAGCGACCTAATTATGCCTGAATATGTGGCAACAGAAGCCGACACATTCCCACCTAAGCCTTTGTTTGAAGCACACACTATGGTTAATCCCGAAACAGGCCTAGAAGTAATAGCAAGAACAGAACAAGAACACATAGCCTATATGGAGCAGGGCTATATTCACGAAGAAGATTAATGTATAAGCCTACACTAGCAATGGCAGCAGCAGCCCGTAGAGGATTGAAAATGCGTGAATCAAGTCCACCAAGTAATCAAGGTGGCACTGTTATAGGACTTGCTCGTGCTCATCAGTTTGTGAATAGAGAATCTGTCAGTCTTGACATAGTTAAGAGAACTTTTAGTTTTTTGTCAAGAGCACGAGTATATTACAGGCCAGGTTCTAACACACCCGGAACACAGGCCTATCTTATGTGGGGAGGTCCCGCTGGTCTAGTATGGGCCCGTAATATTTTAGAACAGGAGAAAGAATAATGGCCTTACGCAGAGGTTATGGCGAAAAAACTATCGCTAAAAATATAAAAACAGAAATTAAGAAAGGTATGCCGCAGAAGCAGGCTGTTGCCATAGCATTATCAATAGCAAGAGAAGCAGCACCAAAAAGTCAGAAGTATCGTTTTACTAAAAAGAGCAAATAATATGACAATTTTAAGCACAAATAAATCACAGGTATTAACCTTAGGTGCTAACGCCAGTTCAAGTAGCACCGCCATTCAGAGTTTGAACATACAAATAATGAGTCAGGTTGGCTGTCACATAGCCATAGGAGATAGTCCTACTGCTACTACCAGCACAGCGTACATACCTGCAGGAGTTGTAACACCAAGAATTGCTATTGGTATGGGTCAGCGTGTAAATGTATTAAACGCTACTGCCACTGCCAATGCCAAGGTAAGTATATTTTATTAGGAGAATTTACATGCCCGGAAATCGTGGAAAGAAGAAAAAGCAACCCGGTCGACGTTGATTGGTCTGAATACTTCCAAAGCATACACACTGTATGTCCTTGGAGTCTAGGTCTATATACCAAAGGCCATATTGATATACAGGAATTTAGAGGATATAGGATCACTCTTGATCAGCCCCTATTGGCCAGAATATATATAACAGACCTAAATCTTCGAGTGTTAAAAAAATTGGCCAGAGACTATGATAGACTTGATGCTGAGAATGAATGGTTTTGGAGTGATCCAAGACATAGAGATTATAGCACACCAGTTCAATGTTTGATTCAACAGAATAGAAAATACCTTGAAGAACAGCGTAAAAAACGGGCAAAAAAACTGATTTCAATAAATAATCAATCGGCACTTTGATGCCCAACTTCGAAAGGAAGGTATGCTTACTATGAGCGATAAAAACATAGGCGATATGGACACCACTGATGAGTCCTTAACCAATCAGGCAGAAAGAACATATACTCAAAAAGAATTCGATGATCATATGGCAAGGATGAAGTCATCAATGTCAAAGAAATATGAACGAATTATGAATGAGTTAGGTGATCTTGATGAACTGCGAACCTTAAAACAGGACGCCGAGCGTAGAAAGACTGAAGAAGCCAAGAAGCGTGGGGAGTTCGATAAAATTATTCAAGAATTAGCAGAACGCAAAGATCAAGAAATACGCAAGAGGGATGAGATCATTAGAAATTACACTGTTGACATGCCATTGGTAGATCAGGCCGCACAGTTAGGTGCAGTCAATCCAACGCAGGTCAAACAGTTGTTAAAACCTTATGTTCGTGTTAATGACAGTGGCGAAGTTGAAGTTCTCGATGACAAGGGAACTACACGCTACACAGAAGCAGGACAACCTTTCGGAGTTCAAGATTTGGTCAAGGAATTTTTAGACACAAATAATCATTTCCGAGCAGCAGGTCCATCAACTACACAGAGTAAGTCGAATTTTGGTCAACTTCCTGAAAAGATAGACCCCTCCAAATTCAATATGAAGGATCCTAAACAGAGACAACTTTATAAGGAATTAAGGGGACAATAATTTTTTATAAAGGATATAAACCGTGGCTAATCTAGCATATATTAACAATCAATTCTACGCAAACTTCGTCACTGATGCGGAATTTGCTGCTTATGAAACATCAGTTGCTCGTAATCTTATGAGAGTTTTTCCAATTCCTATGAATGCGGGTAAGGTTGCTCAGGTTCCTATTTGGGGACAGGGGTCAGCCCAGGTAATCACAAATGAAGGTAGTGCAACCGCACGTGATACCACATCAAGTCAGGCTCTTATCACACTACAGGAACATGTCTACTACAGTCAGGTCACTGACATGCTCAAAGACAGTGCCTATGGTGATGTTATGGCACAGTTAGCAGAAGTTTCAGGTCGTGCTATTGGTGAAAGTTTTGACACCACAGCATTTAGTGCATTCAGCAACTTTAGTTCAGACATTGGTTCAACCACAACTGAATTAACTGTTGAACTTATTATGAAGGCTGCTGCTACTCTGCGTCAGGCCAAGGTAATGGGTCCATATTACGCAGTGGTTCATCCAGGTTGTGCCTATTATCTTAAGAAGCAATTAACCACAGTCACACCATATAGTGGTGGTATAAGCAGTGTTCCTGCTCTCAGTGCTGCTGGTAATAATTTCCTATTAAGTGGTGTAATTGGCAATGTTGGTGGAGTTACTGTGGTAGAATCACCATTAGTCACAGGTGCTACAGGTGACCCCACCAGTGATGCCTATATCAACGGTGTGTTTGCACCTACTGCTATTGGTATTGCAGAACGCGGTGGACTAACACTTAATACCTTATATCTACCACAGAATCGTGCCACAGACATGAGCGTGGTTGCTGTAATGGGTGCTGCTGTTCTACAGAGCACACACGGTGTTAAGATCACAGCAGAAACAGATCTAGACTAATAGAGGAGTAGCGGAATGGCATTTATTAGAGTAGGCGGAAATGTAGTAAGTTTCTGCGAATTTACTGATGTAAAAAACAGAGACATTCGCATATTCGAAGCAAATGAAATTCTCGACAATGATGGATTAGTTGATGACGCAGACGGATGGGGTGAGCGTGCTACACAGAATATTCTCTATGACATAAAGAATACCTCGTGGTGGCAGGCCTACTTCATCAGTCAGGATAATGCTCAAACCGATATCTCAACAGCGGGACTAATAGATGTGCCTGTTCCTTCAGCCAATAAGTTTGAAGGAAGAACGCAGGATTGGATAGACCTCTGTGTGTATAAGGTATTATATGAATATATGCTACCTTATATCGCAGATTATTCTAACCAAGACAATGCAGAGGTGCGTAAGATTGGTGTATATCGTGAGAAATATCAAAGTTTGTTTCGTATTCTAATTGATGCAGGTGATTGGTATAATTTCGATGGTAGTGGTGCTATCACTAATCAAGAAAAAATGCCAGTTCGTACAAATATAACAAGAGTTAGATAATGAGATCAGGATTACTCACAGCAATCACACAGGCCTGTTCAACACTGACACAATTTACTATCAGTCAAGAACTGCCTTTTGCTCAAAATGGGGAACCATTGTATCGCAAAAACATGAAGAAGATTTATGCGGATGCTACACAATTGGCTCAAGGCCCTTTATTAGAAGTATTGAGTGGTGATGCTGTAGTTGAAAATCTTTATACTACTCGTGTATATTTTGCCGTGGATGCGAAAAATCCTCCCAGTCAGACCACACAATTAATCACAAATCTCCAAACAGCAAAGAGTAACACTGGTCTAGTCTCATTCGATGATGAATGCGATTGGACCACTGAAATTGACGAAGACCGAATTATCTATACCTTTGAGTATAGAAGTTTGGTCGCAACAACATAAAGGAAAACACAATGGCTTATATTAATGTCAGTGCTCCTACAAGTCAAGCAACTCTACAGATCTCAACTGCTTCAATCGCAACAACCAGCAGTGGATATGTAGTGCCTGCACTTCAGGATATCACTATAAACAATGCAGTGGGAACCTTCCAATGGACTCAATTAGATGAGTTCTCAAACAAGACTGTTCCAACACCTGCAAACAATAGTATTGCTGGCAATTTCGTATTAGATTCTACAACATTCTTCACAGGAAGCAATGGAGTAAATGGTCTATTCGATCTTTCCAATGATGCTACACTGGTCTATTTCCGTGTCTATTTTAATGGGCGTGGAAGTGGAGCAAAATATGTAGGTGGCTCAGGCTACATTACAAATCTAGCCCCAACAGTTAATCCAACAGCACCAGTCTGGGTTAGTCCCATAACGGTTTCGGTCGATGGAGACATAACTGCAGGAACTGTGTAATCGTAGACTACACTTAAAAAGGGGCTCATAGAGCCTCTTTTTTATTTTTATAATTAAATATTCAAGAGGTCCGAGATTTATGGATTTAGAAAGATATACAGATGAGGAACTGCTTCGTAGTATTGAGGCAGAAATAGCAAAGAGCACCGCGGAACTACGCTGTCTTCAAACAGATGCAGATAAGATTTCAGGTAGATTAAGATTTTGTATAGCAGTGCTACATATAATTAAAAATAGAGATAAAAAGGTCGAAAGATGAACATAGAAAAAGATAAGGAGATTACACAATGAAGTTGACTCAGTTAACAGCAAAACCTCAATTAATTAAAATCGAACTCAACGACGAAGAGATTCTCAAAGAATATGGTGAACCTATTGAGTTTTGGATATGGGACCGCCAGCCTATGAGTAATTTTGTTAAGTTTGCCAGTCTTAAAGAAGATGATGTTATGAGTTTAATGTCTACCATACAGGATCTTGTTTTAGATGAGCAGGGTAATCGTTTTCTTAGCGATGAAACTACAATTCCTATTCCTGTATTAACAAAAGTTGTTAGTCGTGTAGTAGAAACGCTGGGAAAATAACAGGGGAGACCATAGATCCCGAAGGTAAAGAAGCCGGTATATGTGTAATGTTAGATCAAATGGGACAACGCTATGGTTTGTTGCCCAGTGAAATATTACAAAGAGCATCTACGTTTGATATGGTTATGATGGATGTAAGTTTAAGTGTAGAACATTACACTAAAAATAAAGGACAGGAAGGATATATACCGCCTGTTTCTACTGAAGAATTATTAAAAATAAAGGAGCAGGCAGGATGAAAATATCAATAACATTAGCAAGAGATGGTATTTCTCCTGATGTTAGTCAAGCACAAAAAGAACTAGCAGAAGTTCCTGTAGATGCTTATAAAATATTTCGCAGTCATACACCTATTCGTTCAGGCAATGCTCGAAGACGAACAACCTTAGACAATAAAACAACTATTCGTGCAGATTATGATTATGCACTGCGTTTAGAGCAGGGCTATAGTAATCAAGCACCTGATGGAATGACAAAACCTACTTTTGATTTTATTGGGCGCAGATTGGATCGAATCTTAAAAGGAAGATAACATGGCTGATACTACCTACAAGGTTAATGTAGATACTAGAGGCGCAATCAGTGCTCTAGACGGACTGAAAACTGCGGTGGCAGGACTGGCTGTTGCATTTGCCAGCAGAGAATTCACTCAGATTAGTTCTACTTTTGAAAATCTACGTGTTACCCTACAAATACTTTATAAAGATATTCAAAAAGGTAATGCAGTATTTGCAGATATTAAACGATTTGCACAGACATCAAGTTTCTCAGTTGATGATCTAACTGAAACTGTTATAAAATTAAAATCAGCAGGGCTTAACCCCACAATCAATCAATTGCGATTCTTTGCAGAAGTTTCAGCAGTGGCCGCAGACAAGGTAGGTGCTCTACGTGCTATAACAGATCTTTATGCTAGAACTACAGCAGGCGGATTAGGACTAGAAGATCTAAACAGACTAGCAGATCGTGGTATCCCCGTATTCACAATACTAAAAGATGTTTTAGGTATTAATAGATTAGAAATCACCAAGTTAGGGCAAAGCGCCAAAGGTGCTCAGATCATATTGGCAGCACTGGAACAGGGACTCAGTCAAGCATTTGGTGGTGGCAGCGAACTGCGTGCCAAGACACTGAGTCAGGCCACAAGTAATCTGCGTGATGCTTTCAATAACATGATTGACACCATGGGTCAAGAAGGGGGACTGAATAGTTCTCTTGCTAAGTTGGCCAACGCTCTAGCAGATGTTTTAGATAAAGCAAGACCTTTAGTAGTTATACTTGGTAGAATTTTAAGTCAAGCAATAAATGTTCTTGCTGAAAATGCAAACATATTAGCAGCGGCCTTATATAGTTTGGCAGGAATTGCAGGTGCTTATTTGGTTGTTAGAATTGCTGCCCTTGTTAAGGCACTATTCACTTTAAATGCTGTTATGGGATTCATTTCTAAGAATCCTTTTTTTGTTGCTGCTGTAACTTTGTTTACAGCTCTTCAAAGTGTGATAACCTATTTTGCTTTAACAACTAAAAAAGACCTTGACGATGTTGATCAAAAAATGAAGGAATTGGGTAAAGGTCTTGATGAAGGCGGTATTATAGGAGGAACTGAAGATCTAAGAAAACAAATTGGTCAACTAAATCCTGAAATTGATAAACTTAATGCAAAATATAAGGTTCAAAACGATGAATTAAAAATCTATACTGGTCAATTATTTGATCGTCTTGGTTTTCAGGCCAGAATGATAGGCAAAACTGAAGAAGAAGTTGAATTACAAACAGAATTACGCAATGAACTTGAAAGATTTACTAATCAAGTCAAAGAAGCCAGAGATCGTCAGACAGAACTTAGAGCTGCCTTAGTTAATGAAAATGACACAATGAAAGTTGCTGCCATGGGACATGAACTTGACCTAATCAGCAAGTTTATAGAAAATGCCACAAAGGCACACGAAGAAAATAATAATCAAATAACCTATGGCATCAACCTCGTTCAAAGTCAAAGAGCAGCAGAAGAAGATCGCAAACGCACAATTGAACAGATCACACAAGAAATGCAGCGACAGGTTGATATACAAAACAAACTAAGTGATATTATACTTGAAGCAAGAGGTCGATTAGAAGAAGAACAGTATAAACGCTCAAGATTACCTGGACTGGCAGGACAAATCACAGATATTCAACGTGCTAATAGACTTGCAGCAGAAGCAGCAGCAAAAACATTCAGTGAAGGCTTTAATTTAGAAGACCTCAGCAGTGCAGATGCAGAAAGATTCAGAGTCGGACTTAATCGTATAGCAGAGGCCTATGGTGAAATAACTCGTATACAAATCGAACAATTAGAATATAGTCGAACATGGGCATCTGGTTGGGATGAAGCATTTGAACGTTATAGAGAAAGTGCTTTTAACGCAGCAGATCAAGCAAAAACATATTTCGAAACATTTAGTCGTGGTTTTGAAAGTGCCATAGTTAGATTTGTTCAAACTGGCAAACTTAGTTTTAAGGATCTAATATCTACAATGTTAGCAGAATTTGCTCGCATTCAAGCCAGTAAAATGCTGTTAAGTTTTATGGGTGCTAGTGGTGCTGGAGGATTCTTTCGTAATCTATTCGGAGGTGGTGGTGCTACGGCAGGAGCCAGTGTTTTAGGTCTTCCTGGATTTGCTCGTGGCGGATACTTACCTAGTGGGCAGATGGGTATTGTTGGAGAACAGGGACCTGAACTAATCACAGGTCCAGCCAATATAACACCTATGACCGAGGCAGCACCAATGACTATAAACTATCATATTAATGCTGTTGATGCACAGAGTTTTAGAGCCCTGGTTGCTAGAGATCCACAATTTATATATTCAGTATCAGAAGCAGGCAGACGCAGTCAGCCCTCAAGGAGATTAGCATAATGACCGTTCAAGTAATAATCAACACGGCTCAGAGTATTGAGTTTGATCGCAGACGTGTAGTAGGTCAAAGCATAAGTCGTAGTCAGCGTATTAAGACAGCAGAAAGATTGACCGCACAACCTTTTGTTATCACAGTCACACCCTTGGCACGATTTAGATATGAAGCATATAGACCAGTGCTTGAAGGAATTATGAGTCTGGATAGAACCGAAGAACAGGCTGTTAATATTGCTAATAAGACTTCAATGAACTATTTGACCAGTTATCTTGGTGATTTAACAGACGCACAACTTTCGGGTCTTACCATAACTAATTTTACAGCAACCACGGTGACTATAGGTCAATTACCCACAATTGGTGCTAGTGACCGCACGGGCAACACAATTAGTTCAACTTCAACTATATTTGAGGCAGGTGATTGGATTCAACCCACAAACAGTCGTTATCCTTATATAGTTTCAGAAGCAGTGTTGAGAACCTCAGGCTCAACTACCACAGCCACAGTACATAGACCTTTAATCAGCAGTGAAAATATTGTGGTCACTGGTCCTATATTAGTGGGCACAGCAACTACAATCAGAGTGTTAGTCAGTGAATTGCCTAACTATAGATTGATTCAGAAAGATTGGTGTGAATTTACAGGAGACTTTGTCTTGGTTGAGAAGGTAATATAAACAGATGAATACCATACCTGCAACTACCAGTAGCACAATTATACATGCTATAATAATGGATCTTACCATAAATGGCACTGTGTATACCATAGCCAATAGTGCTGGACCTATAACCTATAATGGCACTACCTATTTAGGTCTGGGTCATCTTTTGGGTATGAATGAAATACAGGATGA
>Ga0129336_10001461_pt1 | contig 14346 bp, 17 predicted proteins | sample CPB6_02_DNA_FD_96878 | JGI IMG/M metagenome (GOLD analysis project Ga0129336, IMG submission 96878) | Freshwater to marine salinity gradient microbial communities from Chesapeake Bay, USA - CPBay_Sum_0.6_0.2_DNA | ecosystem: Environmental > Aquatic > Marine > Coastal | place: USA: Chesapeake...
ATGAATCTAGAGAGAAATTCATAGAAAAAGCTCAGCATCCTGAAGATGGAATATTAGTTGTAGGTGAAGCAGTTAGTCGTAATCAAGGATGGACTGAAGGTGCGTTAGAAAGTGTAAAAGCGGTTGTAACTAAAGAATGGATCAAAAATGAATGTTAAACTGTTAAATTATTAAATTATTAAATTATATTTACTTTTCCAATTAATTTTATCAATCTCTCTTACATCTTCACAATTAATTATTTCACGAAATAAAAAAATAGTTAATCTATATAATTCAAAGTCAAAATATTTATTTTCTTCAAATCCTTCAATTAAAATACCATTATGAAAATCTTTCATAAACATCGTATATTTGTCATCTACAATTACTGTATTATGTTCTTTAAATTCCGGAAAAACTTGATATACAAATTTCAATTCTTTATAGCACTCAAATATATTAATCATATTATTTTCTAACACAAAACAATTAAAATTACATTGTTCACGATGCCACATGAAAAAGAAGTCTTTATTAATAGGTAGATTAGGTTTTAATATATTTATATAAGCTCTATCTAACCATTCTTTTGTCGCAGATGTCCATATACAAACTCTCGCAAATTTTTCAAAAATAAAATTTAAAAAATCTCTCAAATGTGGTCGTGCTGTATCATTACATATCAATGTGTTATCTAAATCTAGAATAATATTTTTATCCATTACTTATTACTGTAATTATTATTTATTTTATTATTTTTAATTCATTATAATTTAAAATAAATAATATAAATGATACCCAATCGAAGCGAATCCTAACATTAATAATATTTCAAAATATAATCGTGTTGTTTTCTCTCCATTATAACCTATATATATTAATAAAGGTCCAACTATTAAGATATGTATCAAATTAACCCATATACTTTTATTTTCTTTCAAATATCCTAATAATTTATAAATATGATATAATACAATAATGATTCCTAAATAAAACAAAATTGGAAATATTACTTGATATATATGTTCTCTCTTTATACCAACATATAAAAATAAAGTGCCAACTACAAATATATGAAATAAACGAACTAGCTTACGTGTATCCATATATTTTAAAGATATTTTTTTCTATATTGAATATATAATGAATACTGAATTATTTAACTATGAAAATATTGAGACAAAACAAATGGGTGGTGTTAAAATTATTAGAAAAGTTTCCGTAAAAAAAGGAAGGGGTTATAAAAGTATTACAAAATATAGACGAGGTAAAAAAATTAGTAGCATTAAAAAACCTATACATATTAAAGATATGAACATGATTAAAAACGGTAAATTTATAACTGGATTATTTAATGATTGTAAAAATTGTAAAACAAAAAAAAATAGAAAATAAATATTTATTTTGATAAATGATCTAACGCAGTTAATAAAACTAATTCTTGACCTGTTAGTTTTTGAAATATTAAATTTTTATCAATCGATAATTTAAAATATCTTGGTGGAAACCCTAAATTTTTACAAACACAAAAAACACCATCATCCGTTATTTTTATTTCACAAAATATAGCTCCTTTTGTCAAATATATATTATCAGGATCTTCAATAGGAATCCATCTTAAATAAGTTCCATATTTTAATTCATTCATTTCATCTATGTATTTATAATCTTTTAATTTATTATACATATCAATAGTATCTTTTTTAGGTAAATGTAATTCTTTTAATATTTTTAAATTCATTTCTCTAATTTTATCACTAGTAAAATTTAAAAGTATTTCGTTTGATTCATCGTCCAATGCTTTTAATAATTTATTAACGTCCATTTTATTATGTGTTATTAATATAAATAAATAAATTTTAATATTATTTATTTAAAAATAAATTTACCAAGAACCGAATCCACCACCACCTAAAACTGAATTCGCTGCCATAGGTTCGTAAGGCGTCATTCCTTCAGACATACCTGGACTAGCTGCTCCAATTAATGGTGTTGTATCTTGTCTATACATTGAATCATAATTAGGTAATTGTTGAGACGAAGTACTTGTAGAGGATGAATTATATGTAGGTAAGGAACTAATTGCTGTTCCATCAATAACTGGTTGACTCATTTGTATTGGTTGACTCATTTGAATTTGTTGTCCTGAAATAGGTTGCGCTACTTTTATTGAACCATTTTTATTTTTATTTTTAGTTTCTTTTCCATTCCATAATTCATAAACCCTATCTACTAAAATACTTACTTTTTCACCGAGTTTAGTTTGTAAGCTCATTGTAATCATTAAAATTGCTAGGATTATATAAACAATATGAAAGTCTGGATATTTTGTAGTACTATAAGTCGGAATATACGTTATTATTCTATGTATAATTAATAACCCCATAAACATGACAATAATTTGTATTAAAACTTCTGCTGTTATTTCTAAACTACTTTTTTTATCGTCAGCTTCAGGAACATATGCTTGCATCGATTTATTTAAGATAACAACAGGGATTATTGCTATTAGAGAGTATTGTAAAATATTTAATATATCACTCTTCGAATCGTCATCAAAATTAAAAACATGTTTAAAGAAACTTGTTGATTCATCCGAACTGTCCATTATGATTTATATTTAGAAATAAAAAAAATAATTTGTGTTTACTTTATAAATTATATTAAAGAGTATTCTAAATATATATAAAATGGATCATATTGCTGAAGAATATGCTGAAAGAAGCGAGAGATTAAATCAAATTCAAGAAAATAAAAATAACAAAGAAACTAATAAAGCGGAACCAAAGTTATCTGACAATATTTTTTCAAATATTAATAAAAATCATGAAGAATATCAATATCTTAATTTAATTCGTGATATTCTTGAAAACGGCACTTGGGAAGAAGGTAGAAATGGTAGAACTAAAAGCATTTTTGGTGCTTCTATGCGTTTCTCTCTAAAAGATGGTAAGATTCCTATTTTAACTACTAAAAAAACTGCTTGGAAGACTTGTCTAAAGGAATTATTATGGTTTATTCGTGGTGAAACCGATAACAGATTATTAAAAGAACAGGGTGTTCATATTTGGGATGCTAATGCTTCAAGAGAATTTTTAGATAGCCGAGGACTTACTTTAACTCGTGAAGATTTAATTGGTCCTTGTTTTGTTAATGGAACAAAAGTTTTAACAGAAAATGGATATAAAAATATTGAAGATGTTGCTGTGAACGAAAATGTATATACTCACAAAGGCAATTTTTATCCTGTATTAGAAAATATGAATAGACCATACACCGGGCAATTATATAAAATAAGACCTAAATACAGTCCATATGATATAGTGTGTACGCCTGAACATCCATTTTATGTGAGAAAATTTATTGTTAAAAATAGATTTAAGATTGATGGAGTAGAAAAAAGAAATGTTGTATTTTCTGACACACCAGAATTTATTCCTGCTAAAGATTTAGTTAAAGGTCATTATTTTTTGGGTATGAAAATTGAAGAAAAAGAAATAATTCCAGAATTTTTAATTAAAGGAAATTTAACAAAATTAGATAATCCAACTTTTTGGTGGATGATGGGTTTATTTGTTGGAGATGGGTGGTTAGTTAATGAAAAAGTTAATAATTATGAAATAAATCGTATACATTTTGTTATTGCGAATCATCAAATTGAAGAGTATTTACCCAAATTATTACAGGTTATACCTGAAATATTACATAAACGAGATGACAGTGGTCGCAAAACATATTATGCAACAAATCACGATGTAGCCAACATACTTAAATTATTTGGTAAATATGCAAAACATAAATTAATTCCTAATTTTGTTCATGAAGCGCCTAAATATTTAATAAGAGAGTTTATAAATGGATATTTAGCGGCTGATGGTTGTAAAAGAACTTTATGTGTTAACCAATCATCTAGATTAACAACAATATCATATAATTTAGCATTTAGTATTCAGAAATTGTATTTTAAATTAGGATTTATTGGTTCAATTCAATTCAGTAAGAGATATGGAAAAACTCATATTTTTCCTGGTAATAAAGTATGTAATATAAATGATGTATATTTATTTGAAGTTTATGAAACAAAACGCAGATGTGACTATTCGTTTATTGAAAATGGATATGTATGGTTAACAATTAAAAATGTTGAAATAGAAAATGTGGTTAATAAATGCGTACATAATTTGTCGGTTTTAAATGATAATAGTTATACAGTAAATAATATTGCTGTCCATAATTGCTATGGTTATCAATGGAGAAATTTTAACGCTAATTATAATTGTTTTTCTGGAAAAAGATTATTAGATAATGATCCTAATGATATCCATAAAAATACTGTGCATTTTAAGGGTGTTGATCAGCTACAACAAATTATTGATGCATTAAAAGATCCAAAACAACGTACTAGTCGACGTCTCGTTATGACGGCTTGGAATCCTTGTCAGTTAGACCAAATGGCTTTACCACCGTGTCATTTGATGTGTCAATTTAATGTCCACGATGGAAATAAACTAAGTTGTGCGATGTATCAAAGGTCAAACGACGAATGTTGTGGAACTCCATTCAATATTGCATCTTATAGTTTTCTTACACATTTACTAGCAAAACATTGTGGATTAGAAGCGCACAGTTTTGTATACTTTAAAGGGAATTGCCATATTTATGAAGATCATGTTGAAGGAGCAAAACTACAACTTCAAAGAGAACCTTTTGAATTTCCAACAATTTCAATTAAAGAAGTTAGAGAAAATATTAATGATTATCAGGTTGAAGATTTTGAGATTAATAATTATCAACATCATCCTCAAATAAAGTTTCAGATGGTTGCTTAAAATACTTTAAAATTATATTTAATATTTACAAAATATTAAAATATTTTAATGCGTAATTTATTTAGAAACAAATTATAAAATTATATTATTATGAGTTCAAGATCGCTTGCTGCTGCTAGAGCTAGACGTGCTGGAGAAAATGCTCCACCTGTTAGTGGAAATAGACCTGTTACTTCAATTAGTTCACAGGCCGCTTTTGCTCAACAAATGCCACAAGGAATGGGATATAATATGGGACAACAAAGTAACGTTAGAGTCTCTAAATCTATACAACCACCTATTCAACCTAACAATCAAAATCAACAATTTTCACGACAAACACCACCTCAATATAATCAATTTTACGATAAAAATCAGAATTCACAACCACCTTCAAATAATCTACCTTTTTCTAAATTAAGTATATCTGATGCTATTGGTTTGATCACCTTGAGGTTAGGTAGAGTTGAACAATGGATAATTGAAACTGATCATGAAAATCAAGATAAAGGACATTCTACCAATAATGATACCAATATTCCAGATAACCATAAAATAATTGATAATTCTGTATTAACTACTATGATTAATCGTCTTGATTCACTTGAAAAAAATAGTATTAATAACACTAACGCTAATAGTAATCAAATAACTATAGAACAATTTAATAAATTAGAAGATGATATAAAATTTCTAAATCAACAATTCATAAAAATGGACGAAACTATTATTAAACATACGATTGAACTATCTAAAAATACTGAACAAATATTTAAATTTAATCGCGAATTGACTGAAACAAAAGATATATTAAAGACATTTATGTTGAAGTATGATCAATTTACTGAAGATACTGAAGGCAACTTTAGAGATTATGAAAATGCTTTAACCGATTTAGAAAATAGATTAATGAATGAAAAAAATAGCGAACATAATGTTGAAATAACTGAAAATAATATTGAGCAAGATTATGAAAATAATGATAATTCTACCATTATGACTGTTGATTTAAAAAAAATAATTAAACAAGAATTAGAACATATTTAAAAATTTAAATATATAAAACATTTGGATTATATAAAATGTATTAAAGATAAATTAATATACATTTTATATGTTTATAGAGATCAAGGACAAAAAAAAGAAAGAATTATTTATATCCATATTTCATATTTTAAAAAATTCTTCTTCTCAAATTAATGCTACATTTGATAATAATATTTGTCATATTCAGGGAATGGATAAATCACATATTTGTCTTTTTGATTTAATTTTAAAAGATAAATGGTTTTGTTCATTTAATGTTTTAAGTAAGATTGATTTATCTTTTGATTCTAATATGTTTTATTCTATTATAAGTACTAAAAGTGATGAACAAAATTTAATCATTAAAAATAATGATAATGATGATTTTTTAAATATAGAATTAATTACAAATGGACCAAAAAAATGTGATTATGATAAATATTTTACTATGCAACTTATGGAGTATGATTATGAAGAAATGAGTATTCCTAACACTGATTATGATGTTGAGTTGTCACTCCCAGCTAAAAAAGTAAATGATATGTTATCTCAATTAAATAATTTTGGTAATGATTTAAATATTATTTGTAATGAAGAATGTGTTGATTTTAAGACAAAAGGATCGTCTGGTGAAATGCGTGTTAATATTCCTATCGATGATATGACTAGTTATAGTATTGTAGAAGGCGAAGAAGTTAATTTAGTATATAGTCTACAGTATATTAGCAAAATGTGTATTACAAATAAATTATCATCTGATATTAATTTTTATTTAAGTAATGAATGTCCAATGAAAATAAACTATGATTTAGGAGATGAAAGTTTACTTACATTTTATATTGCTCCTAAATTAATGGATGATTAATAATATAATAAATAATATAATAAATAATAATATATCATGAAGTTCGTTATTCTTTTTAAAAATTATTATTTTTTTTTATAAATGAAAATAATAATAGGTTTTTGTATATTTTGTTTAGTTTTATTTTTATATCTCCATATTCAATTTCACTTAAAAACTAGTCAAGATCTTGAAATGTATGAGATTGAACAACCATCTAAAGAAAAATTAGAAGAAATATGCGACTTAAGACAACCAATATTGTTTGACTTTGATTGCCAAAAAATAGTTGATACAACCAACCGTGATTATATAACAAATAATTATCACGCATTTGAAGTTAAAATTAGAAATACTAGCGAAAATGATAATAATACAGAATTATATATACCTTTACCACTTCATTCTGCCATAAAATTATTTAATGAAGATAAAGAATCTACATATTTTTCTGAAAATAATTCAGATTTTTTAGATGAAACTGGAGTTGTTAAAAGCTTTAAATATAATGACGACTTTTTAAGACCATTTATGGTATCTAATTGTAATTATGATATTTTAATGGGAAGCACTAATTCTTATACACCTTTTAAATATGAAGTTAATTATAGGAATTATTTATTATTAACTCAAGGAAGCGCACAAATTAAATTAGCACCACCACAAAGCAAAAAATATTTATATACCAATTATGATTATGAAATTTTTGAATTTAGTTCTCCAATTAACCCTTGGAATCCACAAGCAAAATATTCTCCGGATTTTGATAAAGTAAAATGTCTTGAATTTACGCTTAAGCCTGGAAAAACATTATATATACCAGCATATTGGTGGTATAGCGTTAAAATGAATGAAAATACTAGTATATCTTGTTTTAATTATAGAACATATATGAATAATATATCTATATTACCTTATATTTGTTTACATGCTTTACAAATTCAAAATATTAAACGAGATGTTGTTAAAAAAGTTAGTATAAATAAAATAAACGAATCGTATCAAAATAATAAAGATTATATACCAAAAATGAAACATAATCAATACAGTAGTAAAATAGACAATAATGATGATAATGAAGATGGTCAAAATGTAGGTGACATTAATGATATACCTAAACCTATTTCTGCGAATGATAATAATATTATTGGAAGTGAATTAATTACTGAATTGAATTAGTTTAGTTTTAGTTGGTAATATTAATAAATAAAATAATAATATTTTATTTACTATTTATATGAAAACATTCAAATACTTTATGTCATTATTTTCTGGTACAAAAAAATATAAAAAAAGAAAAACTTTAAGACGACGTACCAATAAAACTAAACGAAAACTTAAAATGCGTAGGTTTAAAATGCGTGGAGGTTGAGGAGGTTTTATTCCTCCTTCTATGTTTATCGAAAACAAAAAAGATATACAGAAAGGAGGATGAGGTGATACTAATGCTTTAAATTAACATTAACATATTTAAATTTTATATTTTTTGGATGAAAACTTTGTATGAGTTTGAAATAAAAATACATAAAATTTATTGATTTATTTTATATATTTTATTTACATACAATATCATTTATTTCTTCCAATATTTCATTTGTTTTTACTTGGAGATTTTTAATGTCATTTCTACACAATCCGCAACAAATATTCGTTTTTGTATATTTTATTTGGTTTTTTATACATTCTTTACAAAATTCATGGCTACAATCCAATTTAACAAATTTATCGTAATCAATTTCTTCATAACAAATATAACATTCTTTTTTTATTTTATTATTTTCATTACAATTTTCATTACAATTTTCATTACAATTTTCATGATAATTTTCATCTAATTTTATATTTAATTCGAGTGTTTTATTATGTAGTATATTATCAAGTCTTATACTTCCTATAGAATTTAATAATATTAACGTATCAATCACATCATCCATATTTTCATTAAACGCATCTGAAGATAATCTGGATAAAAGTTGAGTTGTCGTTAATGTTTCCGAAACATTTTCACGCACATGTGGTATTGAATATCTTTCACAATAATAATTATGAATGTCATTTACTATATCTCCAATACGTCTATTCCTTATATTTATACCTAATTTGCTTATGGCATAAGCTTTTATCATATCATTATTATGAAGCGCATACTCATATAACCAATTAAGAAATCTCTGTCTCGGTTGTTCATGATATCTTACAGATAATTCAATTTCATTAAAACAACTTCGTTCAAAATTATTTAGCCGTGGACTATTACAATTATTTATACAATGTCCTTGCCTTCTACAAAACGAACAACATCTCATAACTGTATTCCTGCTTCTATTTTCAGCATTTAATTCCATTTTATATACTTATTTGTTATTTACTTTATAATTATTTGATTTATAATTATTATTTTTTTTGCTATCAATTTTTTTATATTATATTTTTTTATATTATAAAAATGATATAAAGATATAATAATAATTACTACAATATTATTATTAAATACAAATGTATAAAATACATGTAAATGATAGAAATTATACATCATGGGAAATTTATGATAATGACAATTTAAGTAAGGTTAATCTTAATATTAATCCTATTGAAAACAAATTATTATCTAATGATGTTTTTAAATTTGATAATAATAAGATCATAATTATTCATTCTAGTGTAAGGACTGGAACATCAATCCCAGGCGTTTTAATTCTTGATGGGAATAAAACATATGGTAGAGAAAAAAAACATGTTCAAGAACAACATTATACGGCATCTAAAGCAAAACACACTGCTGGAAAATTATTATATAAATGTATACCAGACGATACTAGACTACCAGCATTTTTAATTCCATATGAAATTAAAAGTATGGAATTTTCTAAAGTTTTAAAAAATTTATACGTAACATTCAAATTTGAAAATTGGAATGATAAACATCCAAGAGGAAAACTCGATTGTGTTATAGGTTCTGTTGATATTTTAGATAATTTTTATGAATATCAATTATATTGTAAAAGCTTAAACACCTCTATTCAAAAATTCCAAAAAGATACTTCAAAATCACTAGAAAGTAAATCTCATGATGGTATAATTGAAACTATTATGCAAAAATATCCCATAATAGAGGATAGAACAGACCAAAATATATGGCATATCATAACAATAGATCCACAAAATAGTCAAGACTATGATGATGGATTTAGCATTATACAATTAGAAAATAATGTAAAACAAATAAGTATATATATATCAAATGTAACTATATGGATTGATGTATTAAATTTATGGAATTCGTTTTCAAGACGAATATCAACTATTTATTTACCAGACAAAAAAAGACCTATGTTACCAACAATTTTATCTGATTGTTTATGTAGTTTACAAGAAAATGTAAGACGTGTAGCGTTTGTTATGGATATATTTATACAAAATAATGAAATTATTAATTTTAAATTTTGTAACGCATTTATAAAAGTATACAAAAATTATGTATATGAAGAACCTAAATTATTAGGCGATATTAATTATCATCACATTCTCAATACTGTCCAAAGTATGTCAAAAAAATATAAATATATTAATAATGTCCGAAATAGTCATGAATTAGTATGTTATCTTATGATTTTAATGAATTATCATACAGCTACAGAATTAATCAAATATAAAACAGGCATTTTCCGCTCAACAATTATTAAAAATAATGTTGTCATTCCAGATACTCTCCCTGAAGATGTAAGTAAATTTATAAAAATTTGGAATAGCGCTTCAGGACAATATATTGATGGAACGGACATAATAGATACTCGACACGAATTATTGGATGTAGACGCCTATATTCATATAACTAGTCCGATTAGACGATTAGTTGACTTATTAAATATGATTAAACTACAAAAAGAAACTAAACTTATTAATCTATCTGAGAATTCTGAAATTTTTTATAATAATTGGTTAAATGAACTAGAATATATAAATACAACCATGAGATCTATAAGAAAAGTACAATGTGATTGTTCATTACTCGATATGTGTAATAATGACCCTGAAACATTAAATAAAAAATATGATGGTTATTTATTTGATAAAATAAATAGAAATGATGGTTTGTATCAATACATTGTTTTCTTACCTGATTTAAAATTATCCTCAAGATTAACCTTAAGAGACAATTTTGAAAATTATGAAAAAAAAATGTTTAAATTATTTTTATTTAATGATGAAGATAGATTCAAAAAAAAGATTCGTCTTCAATTATTATAGTATTTATAGTAATTATAGTAATTATAGTAAAATAAATGTACTTAAAAAAATAGTATAATAATATTAAAATGGTAATAATATTATTATTTTTATTGTATAGTTTTGTTAATAGTTTAAACTGTACCATATCACAAATACATATAGCACAAGGTTTTAATTATTCATCTATGACTATATCATGGTTAACTCCAGATAATTGTTCAACAGACGTTATTTATGGTACTAATACTGATACTGATACTGAAAATATTGCTTGTGGGTTTTGTCATTCATATGAGTTTTATTATGAAAACAAAATAAATATTCCATACTATTATAAAAGTGGATATATTCATCATGTTACTTTAAATAATCTAAAACCATTAACACAATACTACTATAAATGTGGTGATATGTTATCTGGTGTATTTAGTGATAAATTGACTTTTAAAACTCTACCTAAACCTGGAGACAACACACCTATTCGTTTTGGTGTAATAGGTGATATAGGACAAACGATACATTCAATATCAACTGTTAATAATCTATTGAGTGAAAATATAGATATTATACTACATTCTGGAGATTTAAGTTATGCTGATTGTGATCAAGAATTATGGGATTCGTACGGCGAAATGATTGAACCATTAGCTTCAACTAAACCTTGGATGGTTTGTCCAGGAAATCATGAAATAGAATTTAATGGTACTGATTATATGAATTTATTTACTGCGTTTGAATCTCGATATCGTATGCCACATATTCGTGAAGCTGTATTTGGAGAGATAATAGTTAAAAGCACAATTAATCCTAGAACCGGTATGCCTTATTGTACTCCAAGTATCTTTCAAATGGAATATAATTATGGTAATTCATTCTTTTCATTTGATACAGGAATAGCACATATTATATATTTAAATCCATATACAAATTCTTCACCCACATCTCATCAATATAATTGGCTACAAAACGATCTAAAATCAGTAAATAGAACTATTACACCATGGTTAATTATCGTAATGCATTGTCCATGGTATAGCTCAAATATAAACCATTACGCTGATTTACAAACTATTCAGATGCGCGAATCAATGGAAGATTTATTTTATAAATATAATGTTAATATTGTATTTAATGGTCATGTTCATGATTACGAGAGAACATTTCCAGTTTATAAAAATGTAACTGATATTGATGCTCCCATATATATAACTATTGGAAATGCTGGCAATTTTGAAGGCCTTAGTAACGATTATTTTGAACAACCAATATGGAGTGCTTTCAGGAATGGAACAGAATACGGTTATGGTGTTCTTAATATATTCAATAGAGAAAAAATGCTATGGAGATGGTATATAAATGATGGTTATCAAATGATTTTTAGAGATGAAACTATAATTCATAATTCTATTTATAAATTCTATTTATAAATTCTATTTATAAATTCTATTTATAAAAATAATTGAAATATATTATAAATTGTAAAATAATGTATAATATATAACAAAGTCAAAAATATATTAACTAAAATGGTTTATCATATTCCATATGAATTATTAAATATTATATTAGAATATGATGGTAGAATTAAATATAGAAATGGTAAATATATAAATATTATTGATAAAAATGATGATAGATATAAAATACTTAATCCTTTAATAACATATAAAATACAAATTTTTAATTTAACTGTAGTAAGTAATCAAAAATTTTATAATATAATATATTTCACTAATGAACATTGTATAGGATTATATCATATGGGATTATGTTATGATTATAATTGGAGTAATAAAAATACGTTTGAAATATGTTTAACAACATATCATAACGATAGAGGTATGAAACAAATTAGAACTATAATTTCTTAAGAACTATAATTTCTTAAGAACTATAATTTCTTAATTGTAGTAGCTCTTGTGATATTTATAGCATTTTTATACGTTTCATTTAAGAAAAAAATTTATTACACCTTTGGACATTTAAAACGCCGTTTAATTTTAACATATAATATATTATACAATATTACATGTCTATTTATGGTCATTATACACAGCAATATTATGGAAATAAAATTATTTTTCCAGAAAAGTCATTTTTAATATCAGGCATAAGTTTTTATAAAGATAATTGTTTAGACATCACATATGAAACAGAATTAACAATGGAGTTGGAACCAGATAACGAGTACGATAAATCAGCGATATCTATCAAAAATAATAATAAAAAGATTGGTTATGTTCCGAATTGTCAAATAAAAGAATTATGTAAAGAAAATATAACAGAACCATTGAAAATAATAAATATAAAACTTATTAATGGAAATTATGGAATTCGAGTTATACCTAAATGCTTTTATGTTTATGATAAAATATTAGAAAGTAAAGTATTTTTCTCCGATGATTAGTCGGCGTTTTAAATGTCCAAAGATGTAAAAGCTTTATTATGTGAATTATTGTTATTTATATTAGTGTTATTTGTAGTATTATTTATTCCATTTTCCATTACTTTCATCATCATATTTTGTTGCTCCATTAACATAGTTTTAAATTCTGAATTTTCTTTTATTAACATCATAATAAGATTATCTTTATCTGATACATCAGATAATTTAGCTTGAGGATTAATATCTTTTATAATATTTTCTGTTAAACAATTTTTTTTATGTTTACATAACGATGATTGGTGTTTATAAGATTTTCCACATTCACAAGTAAACTGATTTATCGTTTTAGCGTAAATTGGGCGTAAATTATTAGCCATTGTTAGTCGTTTATGTTTTGCTGTATTTAAATGTCTATCATAGTCGTTATTTTTGTTACTTTTAAAGTCACAATAATTACAAATATATTTATAATCTGCGTAATTTTGCGTAAAACAATTAATCACCATTAGTATAATCAATTAATAAAAAATTCCTAAATCCTTTTTTACAAAATATAAAAAAAAATATCGTAACAAAATGAAAATTATTTTTTCTGTATTCACACCATAATTTTTCATTATGCAGCGAATCCATTCTTTTTTCATAAAGTGTTTTGGTTTTTTGAAAAATGGACAAAAATAAATGTCCAAAAATAGAAAATCCAAAATACTTTATGAAAAAGCAAATAATTCTTTTTTCTACTACATTGTGTAGTGATTTTGGCATGTTTTCATTTAAAAATATATGAATATTCCTACATTAATGTAGTGCGAATATATTATATTTAACTAAACAACTTAAAGAGAATATTTTACACACCTTAGGAAATGACTAAACGCATAATAAATTATTTTTGAGAAATAATAGTAGCTTTTGTAATATTTTTAATAATTTTTTCTGTTTTTTCTGCTGTATTATCTCCAGCACCACCCATAGCTTCAATTATCATTTTATTATATTTATCTGATAAACGTGATTCATATTTTTTACAATCAGGATATTTCTCTCTAAACTGAGTTATAAGCTTTATA
>Ga0129336_10001464_pt1 | contig 14325 bp, 20 predicted proteins | sample CPB6_02_DNA_FD_96878 | JGI IMG/M metagenome (GOLD analysis project Ga0129336, IMG submission 96878) | Freshwater to marine salinity gradient microbial communities from Chesapeake Bay, USA - CPBay_Sum_0.6_0.2_DNA | ecosystem: Environmental > Aquatic > Marine > Coastal | place: USA: Chesapeake...
TCCGCTCCTGGCCGCGACGGTTGTATTTACTTCCGGTGACCTGCCGGCCAGACTCGGCGCTGACCGACTGACGGTACTGCTCGTTCATCGCTTTGCGGCCCGTCCCGCTGGGGAGCTTGCCGCCACGCTCCGCGAACGGGTTACCCTTGTCGGAAGGACGCGGCTTGTAAGCACGGACCATCTTCTCACCGCTCGAAGAGGTGCTTTCATGCATCAGCTTGAAACCCTTGGGCGGCATGTTCTTCCTAGCGAACGACTCGCTCGCCGTCTTGTTGCCATCTTTCCACCATTTGAACTTCGGGTCGTCTTCGCTACGGCCCTTTTTGGCGTACTTCTTGGCGACAGACTTCTCAAGGTCTTTCTCGTACATTCCGCTGGGCATGATGTCCCCTTATTTGAAGAGGGCGGGGAGCCGTTTCCGCAGTTCGGCCCAACTGTCCCCACACACTTTGATTTTGACGGTGATCTTGCTGTACTCGTCTTCGGATTCGGGCTCTTCACCCATTTTCTCGGCGAGGTCCTCTTCCATCTTTTTGGCGTAGTCGCCAGGCATGTCAGTTTCCGACGACGAGGAGCGGGATCACAACCGCGGAGAGGTTACGGCCGGTGGACGACTGCTGCGGCGCGGCGGTCGCACTGTTCGTGTCCGGGGTGGAAGAAACCCACACTTTGAGCAGCCAGGTGCTGTCCGTCGATTTGACCGGCTCGATGATGTACCCTTCGGCGTGCGAAGGCCAGATCGCTTTGATGGTGCGGAGCCCGAGCTGGTCGGCGGTGATCTCCTCGCCGCCGGCAGCGTACGACGAGTCGAGAGTGATCTCGGTGTAAACCTGAGTGAACCGGCCCCGGTAGAGGATCTCGGTGTTGGCGTAGGAGGCAGGCATGTGCGTGTCCTTTGTCCGTAGAGGTGGAGGGTAGGGGGATTACCCCTACCCTCGTCCCTCTGTGCCTTTTAGGCGTGGCTGATGTCGGTGAGCTTGCCGTGGGCGTTGCGCTGGTCGGTGGCGACCTCCATGTACTTGAAGAGGACCGCCTCGTAGGCGTCGACGCCGCTCACCCGGTTCAGGACAGCACCGTCCTCCTGCATGAACTCCCAATCCGACGCCATGAACTCCATGAGGTGGTCGGTGTTGACGAAGAACATGCTGTTGGCGGGGCAGTCACGGTCGGTGACGACAGGGATCTCCTGGCCTCCACCGCCGATGAACGGGATACCAGCCGAGTAGCCACCCTTCAAGCTGACGGTGTTGTTGAACCGCTTCAGCCCGAGGAGCAGGTTGGCGTACGCTCGGAACACGCCGTGGTGGCAGACAGCCAGGTTCGGCCAGGTGCCGGACTGGATGTTGATGTCCTGCACGACCTGCGCCATCAGCGTCTCGCTGATCTGCCGGTTCGTGCCGCTGTTCCCGAACTCGGACGACTTCCACACCGGGTAAGTCGCCGGGTCCACGTTGAACAGCGAACCGGACGAATCAACGATGCTCTGAAGGCCAGTGACCTCTTTCTGCGAGGCACCCGAACCGCCGTTACCGGAACGGAAAATGTACGTCCCGAACGTGGTCGTGACCGCAGCCGAAAGCGTCACCTTGTAGTAGCCGTCAGTGCCGGCGGTACCCGAAGCGGAGGTGGACACAATCTCATTCGCCGAGGTGGTACCGGTCGGCGAAGCGACCGTACCGATGTCGATGAGCGTCCCAACCTCGAGCTGACGGAACTGAACGTCCGACACGCTCGACTTCAGGTTGATGACCGTGCTGTTGGTGGTCTGCGCCAGCTCGGCGATAGCCCCGTCGCTGGTGCCCCACACCTGACGGTTCAGGTCACGCTTCAGGTCGTTGACGACACGCTTCGTCTCCGAGTCGAGGGCACGCTCGAACGCGCCCTTGTCGGTGTCAGCGGCGCGCATCAGCGGCCCGGTGAGCTGGATCCGGCCGTAGTGGTACTTGAGGCTGACCCGCTCCTCGGCGTAACCCTGGTTACCGGCGGTGGGGAGAGTGCCACCCTCGGCGCGGGAACCGATCCCGCTGTTCCGGGTCACATGAAGCGAAAGGACCGCACGGCGACCGTCGGTGTCTTTCGTGTTCTTCTCGACGTAGGTCAGGATCGGAATGTCGTTGTTGATCTGCTCGCGGACAGCCGGCTGATAATCCTCTTTGAGGGCGGCGTCGGCAGTGGTTTTGGTAGCGCCCATGATGACTCCTTAGTCGTGATGAGGGCAGATAGGGGAATGTGCCGCTGCATCGAGCAACCAGGCTCTTGCATCGTGTGGGACGCTGATGGCACCAGGCCGTGCGTCGAAAATTGTGGTGCGAAATTATGGGTGTGAACGTCGGGATCTACCCGACATTCGGATTATAACAGGTCGGTTAGCCGAATTCACGGACGAGACGGTCGTGGAGCGCCTGTCGTGCCTCGGCGAGAGTGCGGGGCGGCTGACCGAGGTTCGGGGCGGCACCGTTCGACTGGGGGGTACGCGGACCGGAAGCCTGCTGCTGCTTCTCCGAAATGTACGAATCGATGATCTGCTGCCGGTATGCCTTCACCTGCTGGTCGGCAGATGCGAGAAGATCAGAATGCTCGTCAGGGTCCAGATCGTTCGCGAACTTGAGGAGAAGGATGTAATCCTCGCTGCCCTGCTGGTAGCCCATCTGCTCGGCTCGCTGCTGGATCCCCTGGACCGCCTCGACCTGAGCGCGATGAGCGGACTCCTGCTGGTACAGAAATTCGGCCTCCTGCCGGGCCAACGTACGGAAATAGTCCTCATCGAACTGGAAACCCTCATCGGGCTCCTCGTCGTAGCCGCCGTCGTCGTCGCCGGCGAACAGCTCCTCAAGGATCTGGATGGCGTCCGGGTCGCCCTGCTCGGCGGCACGCGACAACTGGAGGTACTGGCCGAGAGCGTCACGCTCCTCCTCGGTGTACCCATCGAAGTACGATTCGACCTCGCGGAGACGGGTGCGGTAACCGGCCGCTTCGCGGCGCAGCTCCTCGACGTAGGCCCGGTCGAACGTGTCGGGCTCGGACTGACTGGCTGCCGGCGCCGGATCCGGGGTCATGTCCGGGGTGGCGGCAGGCTCCAAACCCTGGAACGGCTCATCCGGGGTGCTGTCAATCAGGTTCGTCACTCGTCATGCTCCTTGGTTGTGTGCCGCCGGACGGCAGCGTCATATTCGCGTTCTCCGAGGAGAACATTTTTGCTGTGATCGAAGATAATGCCTGTGTGTGCAAGGATCTTATAGCCTGCGGCGCGTACCCGACGGCAGAACGATAGGTCTTCGCCGAACTGGTCGGCGTCCCACACAGTCTTTTGGAGATATGCGGCCTGCTCTGCGGGCGGGATATCGGCCAGGCTGGTGGCGATCAGATCCCAGTCGAGGATCGGGATGTGGTGAAACGGGTTGATTTTCTCGGCGCGGAACACTTCGAGGACTTTACGGTGGACGATCATGTTGGAACAGCCGGCCCCACCGATCTCGATCAGACTGTTTTTCGGGTAGACGGTCAACTGGACGTTCTCGCCGGGGTGGCGGCCATCAGCCCAAATGTTCGGGTAGAGGACATCTGCCCGCTCATCTTTACTGATGTAGGTGATCCCGCACAGAATGCCGATATCGGGGCGTTCCGCAGTCAACCGGGCGAACAGATCAATCAGCGTGAAAACCACCTCAGGGTCGCAATGCTGGTCGCTGTCCAACATGAGGAGAGCTTCCGAGTCGGTGTCATCGAGGAACGTGTTGACGAGCGTCCCCCGGCCGGCTGAGAGGAGCGGCCCCGACCGGATACACACATGATGGTCCAGTGTGTGATCCGGGGTGCTGGACTGCAACAATCCGACCATCGTGTGGAAAAACCAGGCGTCGATCTGCCCGCCGTGGACTACACCCACAGAAACATTCAACGGTTAAGCTCCTTCAGGGCCGAGCATGCCGCCCATCATTTCGGGACCTGGGGTCATGGGGGCGCCCGCCTCGGCAGGGTTACCGCCCATCTCTTGGCCCATCGTGACCTGCTGCGACTGGATGTCCTGCGGGTTCGCGCCTTCCGCGCCGAGCATCCCCGTACCAGGCATCTGGTCGGCGTTCGCAGCCTGCGCGAGCATCGGCGCCGTCTCGGTCCGCACCTGCTGCTTCGCGGCTTCTTCCGCAGCGAGGTTGCTGTGCGCCTGCACATGCTTGTCGATCAACTGTTGCATCTGCGGCTCGAGACGCTCGTAACGCGAGGAGAGACGAAACGCGTTGTGTTCCTCGATGTGGACCTGATGGTTGTCGAACGTGGCGGGAACCATCGGTTCGCCGAGCCCCATCTGATAGTTCTCCCGGCGGGCTTTCGACACGTTCGGGTCGATAGCCTCAATGAAACTGCTGTTCCCCGGGATGTCCACATAGGCGGAAAGCTGGCGGGGCGTCTGAATGATTTTCCGGTCTAGGAACGCCATCCCGCGCGCGAAACGGGCCGCTTCGTTCATCGGGGCGACCGCATCGTAGGGGACACGCGCGTTGGTTTGCCCGGCGAACGACTGGCCGTTCCATTTGAACTTTTCGGCGATATAACCAGGCTGTTCGATGCGCGCCTCACGCTGCTCCTCCACGGGGACTTTCATCTCGTAGGTTTGGAGGACCATCGTGGCGAGCTCACCGAACGAATCGGCGATTGTCTGTGCGAGTTTCCCGGTGGGGGTTTCGTCCTGCTCGGCGAGGATGGAGAGGCCGAGGCCGGATTCGACGTTGGTGGGGCTCGCTCCTCGGGACACATCGTGGATGCCGATGATGTGGTCCATCGCCCGGTTCAGTTCCTGCGGGGTGCGCTGCCACCAGTCGGGCATCGGCGGCGGCGACAACCACGACCATGCCTGGTCCCCGTCGTGGAAGATGAATTCGGCTGCCTCATCAGACCAGTTCTCAGCGTTGATCCGCTCCGAACTGTTGTTCTGGATGCGGGCGTTGCCAGCCTGCTTCAAATGTTCGAGGATGCTGGTCCACGAATGGTTCAGGGCAGTTTGGACAGGTACAGCGTCGGTGACGACTGTACGGCCAGCCCACCGGCCCTCGATCACAGTCTCACGGGCACACACCACGTTGAGACGATCTTTGAACGGGAACGGCCACGGGTGCGGCCCATCAACGATCTCGTTGCCGACAACTGTCGCGACGGTCCCTTCCCGGTTATCGACGTTGGGCCGCTCATAGTAGGTGAGGACAAGCGTCAAGTTGAGGGGAACCTGCCCGTTGCCTTGTTTCGCGAGGCGGGACTGCATCGGCGACAACGCCGAACTGGAATCCGACGGCGGTGTTTTCTTCAACCCGTACTGTTTCTTCACCTCGTCGGGTGGGATCACCTGAGCTTTGATCCACCAGCAGGCCCGCTCAATGTCACGGGTCCCTGGCTCGGTCGCAACTTCACTGATCGACAAACAAGTGACTTTGATGTCACCTTCGTTGAGGTTTCCGCCATCTTCGGTTTCGCCGAGGTACCGGCCGGCGGTCGTATCCCAATCGAGGCAGAGGAGCCCCGTCCCACCTTTCCAAGTCGTCAACGCGAGTTCCTCGCGGAGCCGCTCCCATTTCTGCTGTTTCGCGGTGCTGGTAATGACCCCTTGGGCCATCGCAGCGCCACGGGTGGTGAGATCATCAGGTGCGTCGGGGGTGACCTCGAAGACGAGGGGTCGTTTCAACAGTTTGGAGAAGATACGACGCGATTCGGGGCCGAGACGGGGGATCGTAACTCGTACTTTGCGGGGGTTGCGGGGCAGTTGGAGGATCTCCTGCCGGGTGTTATGCCGGTACACCCACTGTTCACCCTCGACGTACGCGGCGTTCTCCTGATAGATGAGCTGCTCGTTGCGGATGTTGCGGGTACCGTCGTCGTACTTTTTGCGGATCTTCGCGGCGGTGATCTTGTTGTCGTCAGGTTTCCCGGTCTGCTCTTCGATGAGGCTTGCCATCAGATACCAACCTGACCTTCAAAACCGTCGAGTGTCTCAATGGTGTCAGGGACACGGATCGGCGGTGGTGCAGCAGGAATGAATTCCTGGTTGAGGATACGCGCTTCGTTCGGATGACGGGCGATGATGGTGTTGATCAGATAGCGGCGTTCCCGCATATGGGACCATTCGATCCATCCGATGAATACCATCAGGGCGACAGCGATGATCGTCTCGATCATGTGAGAGCCTCCGCGAGACGGGCTTTCAAATCGTTCATTTCGGCGAGAGCTTTCTCGGCGTTTTCGGCCCGCTGCCGCCAATGCTTCAAGTTTTCACGGTCCGTGTAGTTCGGTTCGGTGTAGCCGATGAGGGTGGCGAGCTCGCGGGCGCAGGTTTCGCAGAGGACCGCTGCGACCTCCACGAACGCCGGCTGGCCTTCCATGTCGGTGGTGACATCACAGTAGAAACCGAGATCAACAAGTTTCTCGCCGCTGTCACGGAACTGGTCGAGGCGGCGAGGGGCACGGCAGGAGATGCATGCCCCCCCGGCGGGATGACTGGGCGGATATTCGGGGATCAACTGGAAAGCCATGTTGGTAAATGATACTCCTATGAGAGTGTGATGCTACGGGACCGTTGCCAAAGACGGTGCGCGCCGATGGTCGAAGAGGCAAAAATGGCGGCGGTGACAGTGCTGGTAACCGGTGGCCCTGATCCGACCGCTGTGATATCGAATGTGCCGGTCCCTGAGATGGTAGCGGAACCGAATGTTGTGCGGGTAACAGCCGGGATGAACGTGCCGGTACCGGAGATCGCCCCGATAATGAACGCTGTGCGGACCGCCGAAGCAGCAAAGGTGCCGGTACCGTCAATGGCCGCTGACCGTGAAGCGGTACGGACCGCTGTCGCCGCGAAAGTGCCCGTACCGGAAATGGTCGCATCACGGGACCGGGTCACATACGCCGATGCGCTAAATGTCCCTTCTCCGCTGATTGTGGCGGTACGCGACTGGGTGCGATATGTGGTGGCCGACAGGGTGCCAGTACCGTCAATGGTGGCGGTACGACTGTAAGTGATCGCAGCTCGGATTTCGACTGCGTGCATGAGCATCCGGTCGTTCGCCGCGGCGGCGGATGCGGTGACCGAGGTGTCGTTGTCGTTGCGGAACTCGAATGAGAGGCGGGTAGTGTCGCCGCCCATCGTTTGGGAGGCGTCAAGCCCGGAGACGAGCGCGAAGCCGGTCCCGGCGGTGTTGGTGAGCGTGCCGCCGGCGTTGTCGTAGGAGAGGAACCAGGCGCCGGTCGCATTGTCGGCAGAAGCGAATGCTGACAGGTTGACGGTGATTGTGTCGTTGATGGTTGATGCGACACCGGATTGGACCATCCCTTTGTCGGTTCCACGGCCAACATCGGAAAGTTCTACGATCCCCCAAATGGCACCGTCAGCGGTCTGCCCGGAAGAGACCGCACCGGTGAACGTGATCGCCCCGGCGGTACTTGTGGAATCCGCATAACCGGACCAGACGGCCATCGCCGGCTGGTTGGTTGCACCACCGACGTCGTTGCCGACACGATCCCATGTGATGTTGTTGCCGCTGACAGTTGGGACCGTCGCTGAAGAACCGAGGTCAAGAACCGCGAACGCGACTAGGTAAACTTTCCCTGCGGTTGGGGTCCACGACGCGGTCGTATAGTCGCGTGCGTCGGTATCGGTCCCGGTGACGTTGAGGGCCGACGCGGCCGAGACGGCCATTACGCCAAGGTGATCGTAAACGCGCTAATGGTCAGGGTGTCGCCGATGGCGACTGTCACCGACGAGCTGAGTGACCCTTTCCCCCAACAGTTACCGGCGGTTAGGTTGTCCCAAATGGACAGGTGGGTGATCGTCTCGGCGTTCCCAAGGTTCGTCCACGATGGGCTGTTGGAAAGGCTGACGACACCGCCGGATGCGGCCCCGAACTGGACTTCTACCCGGGTGGTGGTCGCAGCAGCGTTGCTGGTCCCAGCCTCGCCAGGGTCGCCGGTGTGGAGCTTCGCGTAAAGTGCTGCGGGGGCGGTGACGTTCGAACCGTTCCCACCGCCTCGGAGCGCATTCGCGAACGCGTTTTCTGCATGGTCTGAAAGGCCGCTCATCAGTCACCTCGTCGTAGAACATAGATGGTGGTTGTGACGGTCGCTACCGCGTAGACCCCTTCGTTGACGAGGTCGAGGGTGAGCGACTCGTTGATTTGGAGTGGGAACCCAGTTTGGGTGGTGACTCCATGTTCGCCGAGGTAGACGGTCCCCGGTCCTGGGTTGCGGATCAGACCGGACATCGGGTAGGCGACACTGTTGCCGTGGACGGCGATCACAATCGTGTTGGTGTCAGCCCCAATGTTCGGTCGCCGTGATTTCATTTGTTCAAATCCATTTTGAGACGGTCGGGGAGCTGCAAATTCATATGGAAGATTTTCTGTGCGTTGCGTTCCTCGCACCGCTGGTTCTCACGTTTGATGTCACGATAATGTTTGACGGCGAGTGTGACGGTGAGAACAGTGGCGGCGAGAAGCCACAGATAATCGAAGATTAGATCGGTCACGAATGGGTGGGGGTGCTGCTGCTGTTGGTGCGGAACACCTGGACGGTGAGTGTCGTCGTAGAGGTGATCCCGTACACGGATTCGCTACCGTCAATGACGAACGAAACATGCCCGTCGGATCCGATGTTGAAACCGGTGCTGGCAGTGACGGTCGAATCGCCGATATAAACGTTGCCGCTGCCCTGATGGTGGATAGCGATAGCCGGCCCACCGGGGAGGGTGACCATGTCGGCGAGGAGGACGGGACTGCCGGGGCCGACAGCTTTCCGGTATGCGATTGCCATGAGAGGGGACTCCTATCGGATGATGCCGAGGATCGGATGTTCGTGTAGTTTATTATGCCTGTCGAGTTGTTTCCAGCAGCGGTCTTCGATGCTGGGCGGCTCCCACGGTTTCTGGACGGGTTTCGTGAGGTTCATCCCTCGGAGGATTTGGGTGGCCGCATAGGCGAACGTGTCTACTTGGTCGTCGTGCGCGCCGGTCGGGAACAACAATAGTTCATGTTCCCAATCTGCGAGCCACGCCGCTTTTTTGGGGAAATAGACCCGATGGTTCTCTACGAGAAGTTCGGCGTCTTTGGCCCGGAAAACTTTGTCTTTGGAACGGTGTTTGAGGGGACGGACGAGGATCCCTTGCCGTTGGCTGTGAGCTAGGGTCATCGATCCTTGCATCGCTTCTTCGATACCGATGAAGGTGGGACGCCATTTCTCCCATAGTTGTTTGACGAGGTCGAGATGTTGGGCGCCTTCGATGCGGTCACGGTAAACGTGGGTGAGGATGAGCCGGGCGGGTTCGAGGTGGGGGGCTACGTCCCATACGGCGGCGACGGTGTAGTCGCTGGTTGTTTTGGCGGTGAGCGCCAAGTCCATTGTGATGAACCGCCAGCAGTCCCGCAGGTTGACGAGGAGGGTGCCGTCATCGTCGTGGAGCGCGAAGGTTTTCTGTTCGCCAGGGTGGGCGGTCCAATAACGGAAATCTTGCCGTTTGAACGATCCGCCCCCTTCGGGGGAGGGCCGCTGCTGGTACAACGCTGAGAAGGCGGTGGTGCCGACAGATTGGCGGATCGCGGCGAGGGCATTCTCGTCGTACCGTTCGGGGCAGAGTGCGGTGCCTGGGGTGCGGCCGAGCGGATCTTCGAGTTCGGCGAGGGCCGGCAGGTTGATGATGGTCCACGGGTCGTCGTCGTCTTGGTCGCGGAGGATCCGGCCGGTGAGGTCGTCTTCATGCCAGCGGGTTTGGATGATGATGACCGCCCCGCCAGGTTCGAGTCGGGTGCGGGCGGTGGTACGCCACCAGTCCCATTTCTGGTCGCGGATCGTCCCGGAGGCGGCTTCGGCAGCGTCTTTGACTGGGTCATCGATGATGAGAAGGTGGGCGCCACGGCCGGTGATCTGCCCGCCGACACCAGCGGTTTTCATACCGCCCCGATGCCCTTCAAGATCCCACCGGTCCGCAGCTTTGGATTGTTCGTTGATGCGGATATCGAGCTGGTCGGTGTGGGTTCGGACAAGGTCACGGACTTTGCGGCCCCATTCGGCGGCGAAATCGTCACCGTAGGAGCAGAGGATGATGCGCCGTTCCGGGTACCGGTTGAGATACCAGGCAGGAAAATATTTGGAGCACATTTCGGATTTGCCGTGCCGGGGTGGCATGGTGACGATAAGCCGGTTGATGCGCCCTTCGGCGATGTCCATGAGCCGTTCGTTCAACAACATCAGATGACGGTACGGCACCCATTTTTCGGCGTCTCGGCTGGAGATCGTCTGAGCGAACGCTGCGGGCGACTCGTAGATCGAGAGGCGTTGCAGCTCGTCGGTGATCGCTACAAGTTCGTCGTCGCTGATCTGCTCAACGGACGGTCCAAAGCTGTTGGAGTCGTTCGACATTGTCGTTTACATGTTCCCAACGTTTGGGGCCGGATTGGGATTCGTGATGTACCAGGGTACAGTCTGCCGTGTACCAAACTTGTTTCTGGTGGAGTGCGGCGCGGAGGCAAAGGTCTACGTCTTCGTACCCGTTGCGGAACCCGGTGTCGAACCCGCCGAGTTCACGGAACAGGTCGGTGCGGATCGCGAGGCAAGCTCCGGTGACAGCAGGGACAGGACCGGACGGCTGATCCCAGGTGCGGTTGTAGGCGGTGAGGATCCCGTCGGGCGCCTCGAAAAACACGCCGGAATGTTGGATTTGGCCGTCCGGGTAGATGAGCCGGCAACCAACAATCCCATTTTCGGGCCGGGTGAATGGTGCGGTGAGATGATCAAGCCAGGTGGGCTCATCGATTTCGATGTCGTCGTTGACGAACACAAGGATTTTGTTGTTGGCGCGGGCCGCACCGTCATTGCAGTTCTCTGCGTAGGTGCCGTTCTCGATGACGAGTAGTTCGTCGGTGGGCCGCATGGTCGCCTCAATGTTTTGGACGCATCGGGCGAGCATTTCGGGCTGATAGTTGATGGTGGGGACGATGATGCTGCATTTCACCCGCCGGATTTTACTGGTACGGGTCGTAGATGGCGGGTTCTGCGACGAGTTGGGACCATTTGTGGGCAAGTTCGGTGTCTGTGAGTGCCCCTCCTTGCCGCCAATGTGCGCCTTGACCTTGATCGAGACTGGTCGCATCGTATACAGCTTTCCCGTTTCGGAGTTTGCGGGTCATTTGTTCAAGGGAACGGTATTGGATGTGCCGGATTTGGAGTCCGTCGATCGTTTCGCCGGGCACATGGTCAACACCGTGGTTTCCTTCGTGGATGTGCGGGTCGGGGACGGCACGAAACACGATTTTGGGGTATGGTTGCGGGTTTGGGCGCCGCCAAGCGAACCTTCGGTACGGATCCGGGTTGTCGGGCATGTCGATACGGGGCAGATAGTCCCAACATTGGATTCTGACGGTGCTGACAGTGTCAGGCAACGTTTTGAGGTAGCTGCCGATGGTGTGTTCGGGATGCCAGATGAGTTCGTCGGCGTCGAATGGGATGATCCAAGTCGCACCTTGCTGATAAGCGAGTTTCGCAAGGTTGGTCATTTTACGGCCGTGATAATGCCCATATTCGGTGTCTTCTAAGATTTGGCACCAAGGAGCATGTTGTTCGAGTATTTCTCCGGTACGGTCGGTAGATAGATTGTTCGCGACGATAACATTGTCGATTTGTTGGGTGCGTAGCCATGTGAGGGTCGCCCCGATGATGTCTTCTTCGTTTTTGACGAGGCTGATTGCGGTGATCATGTGCCCCCCCAGGGGTTCGAACCCTGACGCTTCGGATTAAAAGTCCGCTACTCTGCCAGTTGAGTTAGAGGGGCTGGATAGTTAGCGGATCTGTTTGGCTGGGACCCCAACCCAGGTTGTTCCGGGCGGGATTGTGCGGGTGGGGAGAACAACTGCGCCAGCTCCGATGGTTGTGTCATCGCCGATGGTGACCCGGTCGCAGATGGTGGCGCCAGCACCGATGAGGACACGGTCACCGATGCGGACATCTCCGCAGATTGTGGCGGCCGGCCCGATGGTGCAATGTTCCCCGACAGTGGTGCGGGTCATGGTGACCGCATAGTTCACATGGGTGCCCGCCCCGATGGAACATTCGGGGCCGATGAACGTGTCGGGGTGGATCCACGCATTGTCGAGAACGTCGATTTGTTTGGAGATTCGGGCTCTGAGCTGCGGGTCGTTTACCCCGATGATGAGAGCTTGCCCATCGTCGGTGTATTGGTCGTGGTGGGGGACATGCCGGGAGAACATGTAGGTGTGGGCGATGTCTGTGGCGTGGGATCCGGCACCGATCAAAGTTGCCATTTCGCGCCTCTCTGATCGCCGATGTGCGCCACCCAGGTTTGTTGATCGTTGGGGTGGCCCCACGATCCGAACATGTAGCCGCCGGCGAGCAGTTTGCGGGTCATGCCGGCTTCGTTGTCGGGATCCCAGCCGAGCTGGCAGATATCAGCGGGGATCAACGACGGGTTGAGGGAAAACAGGGCGTCGTATTCGGTCCATGTGTCATGTTGGGTGATGTTGGCGGATTGTTCGCAGAGGGTGGCGAGAACACATCCGTGGCGTGTCTCGTCAGGGTTGATGTTGAGGGGCCGCCGCCGGTAACACATTTGGGAGATGTGGGTGTGTTGGTCGAGAGTTTCGATGCTGGCGGCGAGGGGTGGGGTGGCGGTGAGCAGCATGTCTTCTTCGAGCCAGAAGACGAAGTCGCTGTCGGATTCGGTGACGAGATCAAATCCGGTTTGGACGGCTGCGGCCATCCCCCGGTTCTCCGAGTGGTGTTCGATCCGCCATTCGGGGTAGCAGCGGTCCAGTTCGAGGTGTACCTCAGGGTTGCCGCTGTCATCGACCATGAGGAAATGGGCGAATTCGTGGAGGGGCAGGTAGGTTTCGGCGGCGCGGATCGTCTGGTGGAGATAGTCGAGCCGGCCGTTGCCGATCACACAGAGGGCGAGAGTCAAATCAGTTCCACTCCGAGTAGTTCCATCCGTTTCTGGAAGGTCGCCCGGTCTGTTTCGGCGTGGGATTCGCCGAGCTGGTAGGTCGGGTCGGATGGTTGCCCAGTCCAGTACGGGTGGAGATGTTCGATGATCGCGTCGGGGCAGTGTTGCCAGGCGCCTCGCATTTTGGCGGTGATGACCAGTTCGTCGTCGCAGTACCAGTGCCGGTAGCCTTCGTGGATGGCTTTACCTGGTTGATCCCAGGTGCCATGTTGGAGGATGTATTCGCGGCGGATCAACGGATGGCAGGTGTGTTCCCCGGCGATGACGCGAGGGTTCCCGAGGTCGTTGGTGCCGATCACCCCAATCTGCGTGTTTTGGCGGGCGATCAAAGTCGCTTGCCACCAACCCTGGTGGAATCGGATGTCGTCGGCGCCGCACAGATACCAGTTCGCGTTGATCTGTTCGACCGCAACGTTGATTTTCTGCGGCCAGGTCGTCGCATCCACAACCGGGATGTTACGGACGAACAGATGCCGGTTCTTATGCTGGTTGCGGTGAATCTCTAACGTTTCGTCGATATCATCGAGCTGGTGGACGAACACTAGCCAGCCGGGGGTTTTCGACTCGATGAACGATTCGATGAGCGGCTCGACGTTTTGGGGCCGGCCGAGAACTGGGATGATCGTCGCCAAGTTCACCTCATAGTGGCGTCGCATCAGGCCGCATCACCCGACTTGTCGCCTTCCGCAGCGTAGAGGGCACGCATCTGAGCGAGGGCCCGCGCCCGTGACGGGTGGGTGCCATGAACCCGGCCGCCAGCCCCTTTCTTTTTCACCACATACTGCCCGGCGCGTTTCACGATCTCGTACGGCATCTCATTGTCCTTCCTGCGTGTCGATCGCCGCGAGCCTGGCCCGCAGATACGACATCCGTTCGGCACGTTCCTCGTCGCTCATCGCCTGCCCGTGAGCGACATTCGCTGTCGATTGCCCCGATGCTAGACGCCCAATCCTGTGCAACGTCTCCGCAGCCGACGCCAACCGTTGAGCATCTAACGGTGACGACACCACCAGACCCGCCAGGCCCCCCTCAACCTGCTCGATCAACCCCAACACTGTCCTAAACGCCGCCGGCGCCAAATCATCCGTCTGCGACACCACCCGCCGGATCGCCAACTCCCGCTCACGACGCTCCGCAGCTTTCCGGCGCCGCACCTCCAACGACCGTTCCAACCCACGCCGACGCGCCTCATCATCCAACGGCATACCACACCCCCCAAACGTGGAGCTGTCGGGAATCGAACCCGAGTCCCCGACCAGTCCGACAAGCGGTTCTCCAGCCGGATCGAACCCTCGCAGCCCCAAAACCACCAAACACCCAACCACCAACCCTCAAAAACGACA
>Ga0129336_10001466_pt1 | contig 14322 bp, 12 predicted proteins | sample CPB6_02_DNA_FD_96878 | JGI IMG/M metagenome (GOLD analysis project Ga0129336, IMG submission 96878) | Freshwater to marine salinity gradient microbial communities from Chesapeake Bay, USA - CPBay_Sum_0.6_0.2_DNA | ecosystem: Environmental > Aquatic > Marine > Coastal | place: USA: Chesapeake...
GCGCGGCAGTTGCCGCCCTCGGCTTTGACGTCACCATGCCAGCCATGATTTTTGCTGCGGTCTGGTACATGCCGGAACTGCTTCTGGTTCGCTCAGCCGGTTGGCCACGGACGCTGCCGGCACTCCTGCTTCGTGACGCGCTCCTGCCTGCAGTCTATGTCGCCGGTCTTCTGGGGAGCAGTTTTGAGTGGCACGGTCACCGCATGGTCACCGCCCCGGCGGCCGAAACGCGACGCTGGACGCTCTCCGGCGGGCTCAGCAAGTTGCGCGGTTTCCTCTAGTCACCAAGGGTCAGCCTGTTGCCAATTGTCGTGGAGTCTCCCGCCTGAATTGTGTTCTTATAGAGTAAGATCAATTACATAAGGATTATCATCTTCATTCCGCTTGGTGCGCCATTTGCGAATAATGCCACGAACCTCTCCGGATGCGTCCCGCCGGCAATGCCGGACCTCCATACACGTAAGGGATCCACTGCCATGTGGACAGATGCTCTGGTAACGGGCGCCCACCACCGCCATTACGCTGACCGCCGCGCCTGATCCTGCCGCCCCGGATCCGTTTGCGCTCTGTTTCGCAGGGCGCTGTGGTCCGCAACTCTGGCCAGATCGCCATGGCCGTCAAATGACTGTCACATATCTTGTCGATACGTCCCGACACATGAGACAAGACCTTGCCATTGATGTCTTTTCTGCCCTTGCCCAGTCCACGCGGCTTGAGACCGTCCGGCTGCTGGTGGCGCAGGAGCCAAACGGCCTGTCTGCTGGCGAGATCGCCCGGAGGCTCGATGTCCCGCACAACACCCTCTCCACCCATCTGGCAATCCTGGTACGGGCAGGCCTCATCACGGTCGAGCGGCACAGCCGCAGCATGATCTGCAGGGTCCAGCTTGGCGCGATTCGCAGCCTCGTCCTGTTCCTGCTCAAGGACTGCTGCAACGGCCAGCCGGAACTGTGCGCCCCTCTCATTGACGACATGTCCAGATCATGTCCGGAAACGGCGGGCTGCTGTGGCTGACCGCCACGCGGGGCCCGGCATCACGGAAAGGCAAGGAGCACACTAGCATGCGCGTCGGTATCAATGGCATGGGCCGCATCGGCCGCCTGGCTCTCAGGGCTGCCCTCGGGGCGGCGGAGCGCGGGGGGGATGACCCACGGCAGAACAACCGGCTCGAAATCGTCCATGTGAATGAGGTCAAGGGCGGTGCCGTCGCGACCGCGCATCTCCTCGAATTCGACTCCGTACAGGGCCGCTGGCGGAACAGCTTCAGCTCCGAGGACGAGCGCGCCTTTCGGATCGGTGAGCGAAGGATCGGCTTTTCCGCCTTGCCTGCGCCCGGTGATATTCCGTGGGGTGATCTGGGTGTCGACGTCGTGCTGGAGTGTACCGGGAAGTTCCTGACCCATGCCACACTCGATGGCCATCTGAAGCGCGGCGCAAAGCGTGTCGTGGTCGCTGCCCCGGTCAAGGAGCCGGATGTCCTGAATGTCGTCGTCGGCGTCAACCACCAGCTCTATGATCCCGCGAAGCACACCATCGTGACCGCTGCCTCCTGCACCACCAACTGCCTCGCCCCGGTGGTGAAGGTTGTGCATGAGGCACTCGGAATCCGGCATGGTCAGATCACGACAATTCATGATCCCACCAACACCAACGTCGTGACGGATGCCCCACACAAGGACCTGCGCCGTGCCCGATCGGCCATGCTCTCGCTGCAGCCCACGACCACGGGGAGCGCGACGGCAATCGCCCTCATCTACCCGGAACTCAGGGGCAAGCTCGATGGTCATGCGGTGCGCGCACCGGTCCTCAATGCGTCTCTCACGGACTGCGTCTTCGAACTTCAGCGCATCACGACGAGGGATGAGGTCAACGCCCTGTTTGCTGATGCGGCAGCAGGCCCACTTGCCGGCATCCTCGGCTATGAACCGCGGCCGCTGGTGTCAGCCGACTATGCCCGGGATACGCGGTCTTCCATCGTCGACGGGCTATCGACGCTCGTGACAGACGGCACGCTGCTCAAGGTCTATGCTTGGTATGACAATGAGATGGGCTATGCCTGCCGCATGGTTGATCTCGTCTGCCACATGCGCGAGGCTGGAGTCTGATGACGCAGGGTGCGCGCAACTACGCCATCGTCACGGCCGCCTACTGGGGGTTCACCCTCACCGACGGCGCACTGCGCATGCTTGTGCTGCTGCATTTCTTCCAGCTTGGCTATTCGCCCTTCGTGTTGTCGTTCCTCTTTCTTCTCTATGAGGCCGCGGGGATCGCCGCCAATTTCATTGGGGGATGGCTCGCCACCCGCTTCGGCATCACCCGCATGCTGACCGTGGGGCTCTTGACGCAGATCCTGGGCTTCCTCGTGCTGTCGGCCCTGTCGCCGGACTGGGCGGTCGCCCTTTCCGTGGCCTGGGTGGTGGCGGCGCAGGGGATCTGCGGTGTCGCCAAGGATCTCACCAAGACCGCATCCAAGTCGGCCATCAAGGTCGCTGAGAGGGAGGCACGCGCAGAGCATGCCGAAGGCCGCCTGTTCAAGTGGGTTGCGTGGTTCACGGGTTCCAAGAATGCGATGAAGGGGCTGGGCTTCTTCCTCGGCGGCCTGATGCTTCAGTACCTTGGCTTCCGCATGTCGCTGTGGCTGATGGCTGCTTTGCTGGCGGTGGTTCTTGCAGGCGTTCTCGTCGCACTCCCGCCGATGATGGGCAAGAGCAAGGCGAGTGCCTCCGCCCGGGAGCTTTTCGGCAAGTCACGAGGCGTCAACCTGCTGGCGGCAGCGCGTATCTTCCTGTTCGGCGCGCGCGACATCTGGTTCGTCGTTGGCGTTCCCGTGTTCCTCTATGCCAATGGCTGGACCTTCACCATGGTGGGCGCCTTCATGGCGGTCTGGACGATCCTCTACGGTCTGGTGCAGGCATTTGCCCCGACCGTCATCCGCCGCAGTACCGATGGTCTCTCCCGCGAGGTTCCGGCCGCGCAGCTGTGGAGTGCCGTCCTGACGCTTGTTCCTGCACTGATCATCGCAACCCTGACGGCAGACCTTGATGTCCGCCCGGACGCCGTCCTCGTCATGGGGCTGGCCGTCTTCGGGGCAGTCTTCGCCATCAACTCTTCTGTGCACTCCTATCTGATCCTCGCCTATGCCGGTTCGGAGAAGGCCGCGGAGGACGTGGGCTTTTACTACGCGGCCAATGCGGCAGGCCGGTTTGCCGGAACTCTTTTCTCCGGCATCCTGTTTCAGTGGGGCGGGCTGACCGCCTGCCTTGCCGGATCAGCTCTCATGCTGGCAGCATGCTTTGCCACCACGCTTCTGCTGCCGCTGCGCCCCGCGGCCTGACGGGCAGGGAACATCCTGTCATTGTCCAACGTGCCGTCAAACACGCGTCGCCGCACTTCGTCGCAAGGCACAGAATCCGCCGGCGACCGGATCAGACAGTACAGGCTGCTTGACCTGCACAACGCCTCTGGCCCTTTTTTAACCCAGCGCCTAGACTCTGTCCCGAACCACCATCCCGGCATCCGGGTCCGGCCTGCCGATGGCCGGACTGCTCTGGAAAGGCGAGGCCCATGACCGTCAGAACCGTCTCCCTGGTGACAGGCGCCAGCCGGGGCATTGGCGCAGCGATTGCCCGGGCGCTCGGCCGCAGGGGCGGGGCCGTTGCCGTGCATTACGGCACGCACCGCGAGGAGGCCGACGCCGTCTGTGCGGAAATCCGCGCGGAAGGGGGCGAAGCCATGGCCCTTCAGGCTGACATGGGCAACGAAGCGCAAATTGTCACGATGTTCGAGAAGGTCGATGCCGCCTTCGGTCCGCTGGACTGTCTTGTGAACAATGCCGGCGGGATCATCGCCGTCAAACCGGTTGCAGAGGTCGATGCAGCAACCGTAAACCGCGTGCTGGCGCACAATCTGGCTGGCCCCATCTACTGCTGCCGCGAAGCCGTACGGCGCATGTCGACCGCGCGTGGTGGCCGTGGCGGCGCCATCCTCAACATATCCTCCATGGCTGCCGTTCTCGGCGGGCTGCCCCATGAAGTGCATTACGCGGCCAGCAAGGGCGGCCTCGACTCCCTCACCATCGGGCTTGCACGCGAGGTCGCCACCGAGGGTATCCGCGTGAACGCGATCCGTCCTGGTGTCATCGACACGCCGATCCATGCCGCACACCATGGCGCGAGCTTTGCCATGGATTTCGCCGCCAATCTTCCCATGAAGCGGGCGGGCACTGCCGATGAGATCGCAGAGGCCGCCGTCTGGCTCCTGTCGTCCTCTGCGTCCTACGTCACGGGCGCCATCCTCAATGTCTCGGGCGGGCGCTAGCACCATCTGCCGCGCAGGTGATCGGAGCATTGACTCCTCGCATGCATGACCGCACACTCCTTCTCAAACAGGCAGGGGTGAAGGACCATGCAACAGCGGCAGACAGTGGCAGTCGGTATGGTGGGTTGTGGATTTTACGCCCAGAACCATCTGCATGCCTGGGCGGATCTGCGTCCGGAGGGGGCCATCCTCGCGGCGGTCTGCGACATGGATCCCGAAAGGGCAAAGGCTGCCGGCGTGAAGTTCGGTGTGCCCCATTTCTCGCGCATCGAGGCGATGCTCGAGGCCGTACCGCTCGATCTTCTCGACATCGCAACGCGGATGGACACGCACCGCCCGCTCGCTGCCATTGCCGCAGAACGTGGCATCGCCGCCATCGTCCAGAAGCCCTTTGCGCCGACCTGGGAGGATTGCATCGCCATCGTGGAAAAGGCCCGTCAGCACAATGCCTGGCTCGCCGTCCACGAGAACTTCCGGTTTTCGACGTCCATGAGGGCTGTGAAGAAAGTGCTCGCGCAGGGTACGATCGGCACACCACGCTGGGCACGGCTGTCCTGGCGGACCGGTTTCGATGTCTATCGTGGCCAACCCTATCTCGCGGAAGAGGCGAAGCTCGTGATCCAGGATGTGGGCATCCATATCCTGGACCTGGCACGCTTCTTCCTCGGCGAAGTGGAGCGCCTGTCCTGTGAAACACAGAAGCGCAATCCGAAGATCAGGGCTGAGGACACGGCCACCATCATGATGCGCCACACATCCGGCGCCGTCTCCGTCGTCGAGGCGACCTATGCGGCCAGGCGCGGCGATGATCCGTTCCCGGAAACGCTTCTGGAAATCGAGGGCGATGAGGGCTCCCTGATTCTCTCAAAGGGCGAGAAACTGACGGTGACGACCCAGGGCCTCACCTTCGAGGACCATGTCGGCGGGCCGCTGCTGCACTGGACGAGCCGTCCGTGGCACGTTTCGCAGGAGGCCGTGCTGCACACCAATCGCCACATGTTCGAACGCTTCAGACTCGGTCTGGCAGCGGACACCTCGGGCGAGGACAATCTCAAGACCTATGCCCTCGTCGAAGCCGCCTATGAGGCTGCGGCAAGCCATGCCTCGGTCAAGCCCAGGGCACACGTCACTTGACGTGACGTGCCGCATGGCGCTGCAGCTTTCTCGCGAAGCCGGGCTGCGTCATCACCGTCCTGTTGAGAAGACCAGGTGGCTGGCGTCCGGCATGGATGGCCAGCACCGATGCCACATCGGCTGCTCCGATGCCGGCGAAGCACTGGTCAGTCCAGCACAGGGCATGTGGCGTCACGATGACATTGTCGAGCGCGAACAGCGGATGATCGGCGTTCAGCGGTTCACCCTCGAACACGTCGAGACCCGCACCTGCGATGCCGCCCCGCTGGAGAATGTCCGTCAGCGCATCCTGATCGATGATCGGCCCCCGTGCGGTATTGATGATGAAGGACGTCGGCTTCATCAGGGAGAGCAGGCTTGAATTGACGAGGTGATGCGTCTCCTCGGTGAGGGGGCAATTGACGGTGAGAACGTCCGACTCACGGAACAGCGTTTCTCTGTCAACAAGCGTGACTCCCAACTCGTCCGCGACCGCCTTCGATGTGAAGGGGTCATGCGCCAGGAACCGCATCCCGAAAGGCTTCGCGAGCCGGAACATTTCGGCGCCGATGTTGCCGATGCCGATGGATCCGAGTGTGCGCCCCACCAGCCCCACGCCCATGTGTTCATTGCGCGCGGCAGAAAAACCTGAAGGCCCCAGACGCGTCATGCGGTCCTTGATCAGCAGCTTTCCGGTGAGCGCCAGCATCATGGTGAGAATGGCCACGGCGACCGGACGGCGAACGCCGTCCGGCGTGATGCAGACGGCAATGTCGTGGGCGGTGCAGGCCTCGACATCGACAGAATCATAGCCAACGCCGAAGCGCGCGACGACACTGAGCCGGCCTGACGCGGGGATGCTGTCCTTCGTGAATTTGCATCCGAGAAGGATCAGCGCATCCACATCCTCGAGGAGATCCGCACGCACAGGGTCTGACTCGGGCAGGAAGCCGACACTCAGGCCCGGCGTCGCGCGCAGCGGAGCCAGATCAAAGTCCGGAAACTTCGGCGATCCGTCGGGGTTGATGAAATCACCGGACAGGACGACGCGGAAATCCTCACTTGCCATCGCATGCACTCCGGAGTTCGGAAATTCCTGCCTTCAGCGCCCGCTGATAGAGCGATGTGTCGGTTCCGTAGCAGCAGAAGTCGAAACCGCGCTTGATGTCGGCAATGCCTTCGGCGGGCGTCATGACCAGCCGTCCCAGCGAGCGATTGTGCTTCTTCGCAGCGGCCACGATCTTGTCGAAAGCTGCGACATAGTCCGGATGGTCGAATTTTCCCGGTATGCCCAGCGATGCGCTGAGATCGAAGTGACCGATCCACAGACAGTCGACTCCCGGTGTCCGGGCGATTTCATCGGCGTTCTCCGCGCCCTCGCGCGTCTCGATGAGAGCGAAGAAGGTCATCCGCTCATTGGACAGCCGCAACCGCTCGTCGACGGGAATGTCGCCCGAGAAATAGTTGTCATGGGCGATGCCGAGCGCCACGCCCCGCTTGCCGGCCGGCGGATATTTGAGATGCCGCACCACCATTTCGGCCTCTGCGGCATCCTTGACCATCGGAGCCATGATGCCCTCGGCACCGGCATCGGCGATGCGCGCGATCATGTCGTAATCCTTGCAGGGCGATCTCACCAGGACCGAAACGCCCCCGGCTTCGAAATACCGGACTGCGCTCTTGAGCGTCTCGAGGCTGAGGCCCGAATGCTCCATGTCGAAGAACACGAAATCGCACCGCGCCGAAGCCACGATATGCCCGATCCCCGGGGTTGCGAACTCGCCCACATAATGGCCGAATTTCGGAGCACGGGTCTGGGTCATCTTCTTCAGGGAGGATTGCTTCATTTGACGATCCTTTGTGCTCATGTCCCGGCGGATGCTTCACAGACCAGCACGCCCCGCCGGATGCGCCTGCTCTCCAGAAGGTGGTCGGAGGCCGCATGGAAGGTCAGAAAATGCTCGGTCTTCAGATGCGCGGCGAAAGCCGCTTCATCATCATAGATTTCGTAGAGAAGGATCTGCGTGCCGCTGTCGTCGGGCACAACCACGTCAAATCGCCGGCATCCGGGCTCGTTCTTCACGGACAGCCTGGCATTGTCATCCATGAGGCGCCGGAACTCCGGCATCAACTCGGCAGACCGGACATTCATCTCGACGAGGATCACAAAGGGCGGGCTCATGCTGGCCTGCCCTTGCCCCGTTCAAACTGCTGGGCGACCTGTCTCAGGTGGCGGTCCATGGCGTGCCATGCGCCCTCGGGATTTCTCGCGGCCACGGCTTCGTGGATCTCCTCATGGCTGCGATAGGCGCTGAGGGCGACGCCGGGAACACGAAGTGAGATATGCCGCTGCAGGGCCAGCCACTCGGCAATCGCCGCATGAAGGGCCGAAAACACCGGATTGCCGCCGATCTCCGCCAGGGCCAGATGAAAGGCGATATCAGATCGCTCGAAGGCATCCATGTCGCCCAGAGCCTCGCGATTGATCTTCAGATACTCACCAAGCCGCGCAATGTCCTTGTCGGTTGCGAACTCGGCGGCGTTTCGCGCGATGGCGGATTCAAAGATGCGACGTGCATCCTGAAAGGCCTTCTCGCCACCCTCCGATGACAGCAGATATCGCGCCGAGCCCGAGAGCTGCTCGAGGAGGTTGGCAGCCGTCGGCCGGGTCACGACCGTCCGGCCCCCATTCGTGATCCTGATGAAGCCGCTTCTCTGCAGAAGCAGAAGGGCCTCGCGGATCGCCGGACGCCCGACATTGAAAGCCTCCATCAGGCTCCGCTCGGACGGCAGGCTCGTTCCCTCCGGCAGCAGGCCCGAGAGAATCTGGTTCTCGATCTGCTCGGCGACGTCCTGATGGACCTTCCGCCGCTTGATGCTTGTGAACAGCATCTGGCTGCCATCTCGGCTCTGTTGCTGGGCTGGTCGCACGGCGCGCTGGCTTTCTGTTGCTGTCTTTCCGGTCATGCCGCGGTTATCCCGGCGGAGGCGCCCCCGCTCCCGTCAGTTTGAGGCCGCGGGCTGTCCGCCCGCTGGCTCCTGGCTGACCTTCTCGAAGGACCGGAAGCGGACGCGTTGCGCATCGATGAACATCGCCAGCATGATGATGAGGCCCTGGATGACCTTCACCCAGAACACGTTGACGTTCATCAGGTTCAGGCCGCGGTCGATGGTGGACAGGAGCAGCACGCCGCCCAGCGCGCCGAGCATGGTGCCGCGACCGCCCTGAAGGCTGATGCCGCCGATGACCGCTGCCGCCATGACCGTGAAGATGTATCCCTCGCCCAGATTGGCCTGGATCGACCCCACCCGTCCGGCCAGCATCCAGCCGCCCAGTGCCGCGAGAAGACCGGAGAGCACATAGACCTGGCGGACGCGGGCATCGGCATCGATGCCTGAAGCAATCGCGGCCTGCCGGTTGCCGCCGATGGCATAGAGCTCGCGGCCGAACCGGCGGTGATTGAGGATGATGTGGCCGATCACGAAGACCGCGGCGGTCGCGACCACGGCCACCGGGATCTTGATCACGCCGGGAATCTCAAAGAGCGCCTTGTGACCGAGCCAGAAATAGGTTTCAGCTGGCGCAAAGCCAAGTCCGCTGATCGGCGTTCCCTTGGTGAAAGCCATGATGAGGCCGCGCAGGATCAGCAGCATTGCGAGGGTGACGATGAAGTTGTTCATCTTGCCGATGGTGATCAGCGCGCCGATGATGTAGCCGACGATGGCGCCCATCAGCAGCAGCACCACGATGGAGATGTAGGGGTTGAGCATGATGCCGCCGCCCCAGTAGGGCGCGGTGGCCGGAACGATCAGGAACATGCCGATGAGGCCGGCCAGTCCGAGTGTCGATTCCGTGGAGAGATCGAAATTCCCCGTGATCAGCACGAATGTCTGTCCGACGACGAGAATGCCGAGGATCGCCGCTGCCGACAGGATGTTGGTGATGTTTGTCGATGACAGGAACACCGGCGACTGGGTCATGAAGAATATGAACACGGCGACAAGGATCACCCAGATCAGATGATCGAGTAACGCTGGAACATGTTTAGACAGTTGCATCGGCTTTCTCCCCCATCTCGCCTTCGATCGCGGCCAGAAGCCGCGCCGTCGTGATTGTGTCCTGGCCCTTCCGGAACTCGCGGATGATCCTGCCCCTGTAGAACACGACGATCCTGTCGCAGATGTCCATCAGCTCGTTCAATTCATCGGAAACAACGGCGACCGCCACCCCCCGCTGGCTCAGCTGGTCGACGATTCGCAGAAGGTCGACCTTCGCCTGGACATCAACACCCTGGGTGGGCTCGTCGAGAACCAGAACCCTGGGCTCCGTGGCGGCAAGCTTGGCCACCACCACTTTCTGCTGGTTGCCGCCGCTGAGGTTTTCGACCGCGGTATTGATCGAGGGGGTCTTGATGCCGAGCGCCTCGATGTAGTCTCCGGCGAGCTTGCGTTCCCTGCCGCCATCGATGAGGCCCACGAGGCTCTGCAGACGCATCAGCACCGAGAGCGAGATGTTGTCGCGCACGCTGCGGATCGCGACAATGCCGAGGCCGTGGCGGTCGCGCGGAAGATAGGCGAGCCCCTGCGCCAGCGCCTCGATGGGGCTTGCGGCGCTGTAGGGCTTGCCCTGCAGCCGGATGTCGCCCGCCCCCAGCGGCTCAAGGCCGAACAGGCCGCGCGCCAGTTCGCCGGGTCCGCTGCCTTCCAGGCCCGTGACGCCGACCACCTCGCCGGCATGGAGTGTCAGGTCGATGCCGGAATAGACGCCGGGCCGCGCCAGCTTCCTGATTTCCAGAACCGGCTTCCCGATGTTGCCGCCCGCCCTGCGGTAGCGTTCCACATTGGCGCCGCTGATGAGGCGGATCAGCTCCTGCTGGGTGATGTCCCTGACGGCCGATGTACCGGTGACGGCGCCGTTGCGCATCACGGTCACATGATCGGCGACCTCGAAGATTTCCTCGAGATAATGCGAGATATAGATGAAGGATGCACCACGTTCGCGCTGGCGGCGGACGAATTCGAAGAGCTTGGCCACATCATGCTTGGGCAGCGGCGCGGTGGGCTCGTCGAGAATGATGACGCTGGCGTCGGCAAACAGCGCGCGGGCGATTTCGATCATCTGGCGCTCGGCGACGGTCGTGTCTTCCATGAGCCGCGTGACGTCGAGATCAAGGCCGAAGCGCGACAGCTTCTCATGCGCGTCGCGATTCATCTTCTTCCAGTCGACGAACCCGCCGGCCTTCATCGGCAGCATGCCGCAATAGACGTTCTCGGCGATGCTCAGGCCTGGAATGTACTTGGCGTGCTGCGAGACGAGCGCAATACCGGCCTGCTTGGCGCGTGCCGTATTGAGATTTTCATGAACGGTGCCGCGGATGCGGATCGTTCCGGAGTCGGGCGCATAGAGCCCGGTCAGCACATGCATCAGTGTGGATTTGCCCGCACCGTTCTTGCCGAGCAGGGCGTGAATCTGTCCGCGGCGGACCGTGAAGGAGACATTGTCCAGCGCGCGCACGCCCGGAAAGACCTTCACGATGTCCAGCATTTCGACGACAGGCGGCTCTGAGGCGCTGTCCATCACCATTCTCCACTCGGCTCTTGCATTGGACCGGAAGCTGCGGGGCGCGGTGCGTAAGGCCGCCGCGCCCCGCCGTCATTCGGACGTCAGCGGATCAGCCGCCGTTCTTCTTCTCGATGTTGCCCCACAGGCGCTCGTCATTCATGTTCGAGGAATTGACGGGCGTGGTGGAGAGGAAGAGCTGCATGCCGACATCAGCCTTCTCGACGCGGGCGGGCGACCAGAGAGCGCCATCCTGCTTCACTTCGCCGGGAGCGATTTCCTCGCCCTTCAGCTTCTTCTCGATGTAGTCAGCCGCCAGGACGCCGAAGTCCGGAATGGGCTGATTGGACGCATGGTCAAATCTGCTCTCGCGCATGAGTTCGAGGGCGGCGAGGCAGGCATCGACGCTGGCGAGGAAGATGTGGCCGTCCTTGCCGGACTGGGCATCCTTGCCGAGCTCCTTGAGCGTCTGGACCGTGCCGGTGGAGTAGACGCAGTCCGAATGCATGTAGATGCCGTCGAGATCGGCCTGGGCCGAGACCACGTCACGCACGATGTCGACGCCCTTCGATGCATCCCAGTCGCCCACCTTGGAGATGACTTCGACTTCGGGATGCTGCTTCATGACGTCGTTGAAGCCGGCGCCGCGCAGCTGCGCGACGTTCTGGGCGAGGTTGCCGGTGATTTCGAGAACCTTGCCCTTGACCGACCCATGCCGCGCCTTGAGGAAGGCCACCATGGCCTCGCCGGCCTGCTTGCCGGCCAGGTAGTTGTCCGACAGCACGACCATGTCGACTTCACAGCCCGACGGAGCGCGGTCGATGGTGTAGAAGGGGATCTTGGCTTCCTTGGCCGCCGCCACCGCCTGGCAGATGCCGGCGCTGTCATCGGGAACCGCAACGATCGCTGCCACCTTCTGGGCAATCAGGTCGTTGATGTCGTTGAGCTGCTTCTGGGCGTCACCGCCGGACGTCAGGGTGACGACCTCCCAGCCCTTGGCCTTTGCGCCGTTCAGCAGGCCGGCCTGGATCTGTCCCTGGCCACCCAGCAGCGCCGGGGCCGAATAGCCAATGACGACCTTGTCGGCGGCAAGCGCCGAGGTTGATGCCGCAGCGGCCACGATTGCCGCCAGGATCAGGTTGCTCTTGAATAACTTCATGTATTTCCTCCCATTTTCTGGACTTGGAGCCGATCTCTCTTGGCAAAACCAACTCACCGGGAAAGGCTAACAAGCCGTTTTGGGGCTGTCAATGCGTTGATCATACCATGTAACCTGTCATACCAGTTTGGGTGGTGACAGGATGGTGGATCAGGCTGAAATGGCAGCCACCGGTCGGCCGGCCGTGAGGCTGCCGGCCTTCTGAGCGATACAGGCAGCCGAGATGCCGAAGTGCCGGTAGAGATCGCCGATCGTGCCGGTCTGCCCGAAATGCTCCACACCCAGCGGAATGGTCCTGTGCCCGTGAACACCGCCAAGCCAGGCAAGCGTCGCCGGATGGCCGTCGATCACGGTGACGAGGCTGCAATGCCGTGGCAGCTCCGCAAGCAGGCGCTCGACTGTCGAGACGGCAGTGTGCTGGCCCCGGGCGCGGGCGCGTTGCGCCGCTGTCCACCCGGCATTCAGCCGGTCGGCGGAGGTCACGGCCAGAACCCCGACATCGCGTCTTGCCTCCGCGATCAGACCGGCGGCAGCGATCGCTTCCGGAGCAATGACGCCCTGATAGGCGATGACCACCTCACAGCCTGGACCTGGCTTGCGCAGCCAGTATCCGCCATCGATGACGCCTTGCCGGAATGCGGCGTCATCGCGGCGCGCGGGCTGGGCCACGGGGTTGGTGCTGAGCCGGAGATAGACGGAGCCGCCCGTCTCGTCGCGCAGCCAGTCGCGCTCATCGGGATCGCCCTCGCCGCTGCGCTGCAGATAGTCGAAGGCCCAGCCCATGATCAGCGCCAGTTCATCTGCAAAGGCAGGTTCGAATGCGGCGATGCCGTCCTGTGCCATGCCGATCAGCGGCGAGGCGATGGACTGATGCGCGCCCCCCTCGGGCGCGAGCGTGACGCCCGAGGGCGTTCCGGCAATGATGAAGCGCGAATCCTGATAGCAGGCATAGTTCATCGCATCGAGGCCGCGCGCCACGAAGGGATCATAGACAGTTCCGATGGGGATCAGCCGCTTTCCGAACAGGGCATGCGCCAGCCCCGCCGCACCGAGGAGCAGGAACAGGTTCATTTCGGCGATGCCCAGCTCGATGTGCTGGCCCTCCGGCGAGAAGTCCCATTTCGCCGTCGAGGCAATGTTTTCCAGCCTGAATGTGTCGGCGCGTGCGGCGCGCGCAAACAGCCGCCGCCGGTTCACCCAGGGGCCGAGACTGGTGGTGCCGGTCACATCGGGCGACATTGTCAGAATGCGCGCGGCCAGTTCGCTGTCGCCCCTGGCCAGCCCGTCGAGAATCTTGCCGAAGGCGGCCTGTGTCGAGATTTCGCGCTCCTGCGGCGTGCTGATGCCAGGAACACCAAGCCCATGGTCCGCGAGCCGCCGTGCGCCAGCCCTGAAGAAGGGCACTGTCTCAAGAAATGCTTCGAGCGCGGCCTTGTCCGCAACGCCTGCGAAGAGGTCCCATTCCTGTCCCGCCGGCACGCCCATCCTGATCTGCCAGTCCGCCATCTGGGCGCTGGTCATCAGCCCGCCATGATTGTCCTTGTGTCCGGCAAGGGGCGTGCCCCAGCCCTTGATCGTATAGGCCAGAAAGCAGACGGGCCGCTCGGTTTCGACGGCGGCAAAGGCCTCGGCCATCGTCGCCACACAGTTGCCCCCCAGATTCTCCATGAGTTCCGCGAGTGCGGCATCGCTGCGTCGGGCCAGCAGCGCCGAGACCGGACCCTGATCGCCGAGGTCATTCAGCAGCCGTTCGCGCCAGGCCGCGCCCCCCATGTAGATCAAGGCCGAGTAGAGCGGATTGGGACAGCGATCGATCCAGTCCCTCAGCGCATCTCCGCCGGGCTCGGAAAAAGCCTCTCTCTGCAACCGCCCATGCTTGAGGCGCACGACATCCCAGCCGAAGGCATCGAAGATCTTCTCGATGCGGCTCCACAGGCCCTCATGCACGATGCCGTCGAGCGACTGACGATTATAGTCGATGATCCACCAGCAATTGCGCAGATCATTCTTCCACCCCTCCTGCAGGGCTTCATAGACATTGCCCTCATCCAGTTCCGCATCCCCGACAAGGGCGATCATGCGCCCGGCAGGCCCCGCCGGGCCCCATGGCTTGGCCCGGATGTAATCCTGAACCAGTGCCGCGAAGGACGTGATCGCCACGCCGAGGCCAACC
>Ga0129336_10001468_pt1 | contig 14318 bp, 11 predicted proteins | sample CPB6_02_DNA_FD_96878 | JGI IMG/M metagenome (GOLD analysis project Ga0129336, IMG submission 96878) | Freshwater to marine salinity gradient microbial communities from Chesapeake Bay, USA - CPBay_Sum_0.6_0.2_DNA | ecosystem: Environmental > Aquatic > Marine > Coastal | place: USA: Chesapeake...
CTACACGGCGCGGGCGGCCGGTGGAACGGCCATGGTCATCACCGGCACCGGCGCGGTGGCGTGGCCCGTCGGTGCCACGTCGCGACATCAGCCGGCGTTCTCCGACGACCGGTTCATCCCCGGCATCCGTCGTCTCGCCGATTCGGTACATGCCGCCGGGGGACGCCTGTGCATGCAGTTGTGTCATCACGGCAAGACGGCCAGCGTCGACACCGCCGACGGTCGCCCGCAGTTGGTGCCGTCACTGCTCGAGGGCGGTGCCGACATGTCGGCGCTGCGGGACAACCCGATGGACGAGTTGATGCGCCTCGCCACGGCCACCCACGGCAAGAAAGCCACCTACAAGGTGGCCGACGAGGACGATCTGGCGTGGGTGGTCGATAAGTTCGCCGCCGCGGCCCGACGGGTGAAAGCCGCCGGTGTCGACGCCATCGAGATCCATGCCGCCCACGGCTACTTGTTGTCCTCGTTCCTGTCGCGCACCTACAACAAGCGCGATGACCGCTGGGGCGGTTCCATCGAGAATCGTGCTCGACTGACCTGCGAGGTGGTGCGGGCCGTGAAGGCCACGGTCGGCCGCGAATATCCGGTGATCGTTCGCGTGAACGGACACGAGTACGGCGCCGCTGACGGACTGACGGCCGCCGAGACCGCCGAAGCCGCCGCGATGATCCAGGCCGCCGGCGCCGATGCCATCCACGTGTCGGCCAACGCGCACAACCCGTTCGCGGACTTCACCGACGGTCCGCTTCCCAACACGGTGGCCGCGTATCGCGAGCACACCAAGACCATCAAACGCGCCGTGACGATTCCCGTGGTGGCCGTGGGACGCATGTTGCCCGAGGTCGCCGACGAGATGATCGCGGCCGGCGAGTGCGACTTCGTCTCGATGGGGCGCCAATTGTTGGCCGATCCGGATCTGGTGAACAAGATCCGTGCGGGGGAGCGGCGCTCCGTTCGGCCCTGCATCAACTGCTACGTCTGTGTCGAACAGAACTTCTTCGACGGGAATCCGAAGTGCGCGGTCAATCCGGCGTTGTGCAACGAAAAGGTCGCCGTTCTCACCCCGATCGCCGGGGCCCAACACGTGGTGGTCATCGGAGGCGGACCCGGTGGCATGGAGGCGGCGCGCGTCGCAGCCACGCGTGGAGCCAAGGTGACGCTCATCGAGAAGGGTGGCCGACTCGGGGGCACGATGTGGTTCTCGCAGCTCACCACGCCGGCCAACGCGATGCTGGTCGACTGGTTGACGCACGAGATCGAACGGCTCGATGTCGACGTCCTCACGAACACCGTCGCCGACGTGGAACTCGTCGCGAGTCTGCGCCCCGACGTGGTCATCGTGGCCACCGGCGCGCGTCGTGGTCGCCCGGCGATACCCGGAGCGGAGATGCCCCACGTCCTGACGGGAGATGGTTTGCGAGCGGTCATCACGGGTGACGCCGACGCGGACCTGGGTTCCATCGGGGGCCTCGGTCGCGTGGCCGTGGGGGTCGGTCGAGCGATCGGTCTGTTGAACGATGCCGACCGCATCCGGCGCCTGTCCAAGGTGTGGATGCCGGTCGGACGTCGCGTGGTCGTGATCGGTGGTGGGCTCGTGGGTCTGGAGTTGGCCGAATACCTCGCCGAGCGGGGACGATTGGTCACGGTGCTCGAGGAGGGCAAGCACCTCGGCCTGCCCATGGCGATGCCCCGACGTTGGACCGCGGTGCGCAAGGCGGCCGAACACGGGGTGACCCTGGTGCGCGAAGCCACGCCGGTGTCGATCTCCAAGGTTGCCGTGCGTTACCGAGTCGGAGGGGACGAGTTCGAGGTGCGCGGTGACAGTGTCGTCATCGCGTCGGAGGTCTGCGCTGACACCTCGTTCGCCGACCAACTGGCGGCGCGGGGGTTGAACGTGAAGGTCGTCGGCGACGCCGCCAATGTCGGATACATCGAAGGTGCGATGCACTCAGCCCACGAGGTGGCCCGTGAACTCTGAAGCCGTTCCCACGTTCGCCGATCATGTGCGGGCTCGCGCGCACGATGATCGTCCGGCACTGTTGTTCGAGGACCGACGACTCTCGTGGCGTGAATGGTGCGCGTCGGTCGCCGAGCGCGCGGTCTGGTGGCGCGCGCACATGGCCACTCGTCCGGTGGGTACGCCACCGCACATCGGTGTGCTGATGGACAACACCCCCGAGTTCACCATGTGGCTCGGGGTGGCGGCCGTGACCGGGTCGGTGGTGGTGGGTATCAATCCCACGCGGCGCGGGGCTGAACTCGCGCGCGACATCCAGCACACGTCGTGTCAGGTCGTGGTCACCGAGTCCGGCCAGGTGGAACTGCTCGACGGATTGGATCTGGGAGACGCGAACGGGTCGGTGCTGAACACCGACACGGACGACTACGCCGCGCTGATGGCGAAGCATCGTGGTGCCGCTCTGCCGACGGCCGATGAATGCCCGGTCGATCCGAGTTCGACGTTCCTGTTGCTCTTCACCTCGGGAACCAGCGGAGCGCCCAAGGCGGTGATCACCAGTCACCAACGATTGAACTTCGTGTCCGGGTCGATGCTGATGATCCTGTCGCTCGACGCGAACGACGTCACCTACATCTGCATGCCGTTGTTCCACTCCAACGCGCTCTTCACGGCCTGGGCCCCGAGTCTGGTGTGCGGAGCGACCATCGCCCTGCGACGCAAGTTCTCGGCCAGCGAGTTCCTGCCCGACGTTCGGCGATTCGGCGCCACCTACTTCAACTACGTGGGCAAGCCATTGACCTACATCCTGGCCACCCCGGAACGACCCGACGACCGCGACAACCCGTTGCGTCGCGGATTCGGCAACGAGGGTTCCGAGGTCGACCTCGCGCGTTTCGCCGAGCGGTTCGGCTGCACGTTGACCGACGGCTACGGCCAGACCGAAACGGGCGCGTCCATCGTTCGTGTGCCGAACATGCCCGCCGGTTCGTTGGGAGTGGCGGCGCAACCCACCATTTCGGTTCGCAATCCGGAGACGGGCGACGAGTGTCCGCGGGCGATCTTCGACGCCGAGGGGCGACTGGTGAACGCCGAAGAGGCCACCGGAGAGATCGTGAACTCGGGGGGCGGAACGTTCGAGGGGTACTGGAACAACGACGAGGCGAACAAGGAACGATTGCGAGGCGGCGCGTACTGGACCGGTGACCTCGCGTATCGCGACGAGAACGGCTTCTTCTACTTCGCCGGCCGCAGCGCGGATTGGATGCGCGTGGACGGGGAGAATTTCGCCGGTGCCCCGATCGAGCGCATCATCATGCGCCACCCCGACGTCATCCTGGCCGCCGTGTACGGCGTGCCCGACGCCGACATGGGTGATCGCGTGATGGCGGCCATCCAACTGCGACCCGGTGCGCGTTTCGACCCCGCCGAGTTCGGTGGGTTCCTGCGTTCGCAGAACGATCTGGGTCCCAAATGGATGCCGACGTTCGTGATGGTGGTCGACGAGTTCCCGATGACACCGTCGAACAAGGTGATCAAGCGCGAACTGGTTCTGCGTCGGTGGCACGCGGCCGAGAGCGACCCGTCGGCTCGCATCTGGTGGCGAGACGGCAAGAGCATCGACTTCGTCGGGTTCGATCGACGGGCGGCCGATGCCCTGCGCGAACGGTTTCGCGCGAACAATCGCGAGAACGTGATCAGTTGACCCGTCGTTCCGGCGACGAGTCGTTCGTCACGGGATCAGCGCGATCTTTCCGGCCACCTTGCGGTCTTCGAGGTCGCGTAACGCATCGGCGGCCCGTTCCAGGGGATAGGTCAGTGGTTCGACCGGCCGCAACTCACCGCGGGCGATCAGCTTCATCACCTCGGCGAGAAGGGCGTTGTTGCGATCGGGGTTCTTCCCGGCCCAACCACCCCAGTCGACGCCGGTGATCCGGCGGTTGCGCAACAACACCTGGTTGGCCGGCAACTTGGGGATGCCGGCCACGAATCCGATCACGAGATATTGACCGTCGTCCCCGAGCGCGCGCAGACAGGTCTCGCCGACCTCGCCACCCACGGGGTCGTACAGGTAGTCGACCGCGCCCCCGGACAACGATTTGGCGAGCTCCTTGATCTGATCGGCCGGAAGTGTGGAATCGATGGTGGCCTCGGCACCGCGTTCACTGGCGAAGCGACGCTTCTCCTCGGTCGAGGCCACCGCGATGACGCGCAACCCGAGAGCACGACCCACGTCGACGGCGGCCAGGCCCACTCCGCTGCCGGCCCCCAACACCAAGAGCCACCGACCCGCCTCCACCCGCGCGCGCTCCACCAGCGCGAACCAGGCGGTCAGGTAGCTCTGCATGAACGTGGCGGCTTGACCGTCGGACAAGGTGTCGGGGAGCGTCATGCATCGCTTGGCCGCCACCATGGCTTGTGACGCGAAACCGCCGAGGCCGACGTTGGCGAACACGCGCTGACCCAAGGCGATGCCCTCGACGTCGGGGGCGACCTCGGTGACCCGGCCCACGATCTCCATGCCGGGCACGAACGGCACCGGCGGTTTGATCTGGTACTTGCCCTGCACGAACAAGGCGTCGACGAAGTTCACCCCGCAGGCCGACACGTCCACGCGCACACAGCCGGGGAAGAGTTCGGGGGCGGGCTTCTGCTCGATCACCAGACGATCGAGGGGAGCGAATTCGCGACAGACGACGGAACGGACGACCGAAGACATGTCATCACCGTAGTCAGTGGGGACGGATTCCGATGGTCCGCGACGGCGCCGATCTGACACACTGTCAGAAAGCGAAGGGGACGGAATGGGAACGATCTGTGTCACGGGGTCGGCGTCGGGAATCGGGGCGGCCACCAAACAGCGTCTCGAGGCCGAGGGGCATCGGGTGATCGGGGTCGACATGCGCGACGCCGACGTGATCGGTGATCTCTCCAAGGCCGATGATCGTCGTCGGATCGTCGAGGAAGTCACGGTCGCGTGCGGGGGAGTCCTCGACGGATTGGTGCCCTGCGCCGGCGTCAGCACTCCCGCACCCAACGAACTCGTGGTTCGGGTCAATTACTTCGGAACCCTGGCCGTCGTCGAGGGCCTGCGGGGGTGTCTGGAAAAGGGGTCGAATCCGGCGGTCGTCATGATCTCGTCGAACAGCACCACCATGACGCCGGGTCTGCCCGTCGAGGAGGCCATGGCCTACCTGAACGGCGACGAGGAGTCGTTGGTCGCGCGCCACACGGCCCCCAACACGTTCCTCGCGTACCCCGCGGGCAAATTGGCCATCGCGTTCTGGGTGCGTTCGCAGGCGGCCGCATGGATGGCGTCGGGAATCCGTCTGAACGCCGTGGCGCCCGGCGTCATCGACACCGGCATGACCCGACCGTTGCTGGACATGCCCGGGGTGAAGGACTCGCTCGACATGATCCCCATTCCCCGGGGACGGTGGGGCAAGCCCGAGGAGATCGCCGGCGCCATTCACTTCTTGTTGTCGGCCGACGCGTCGTACGTCGTCGGTCAGGTGTTGTTCGTCGACGGAGGCACCGACGCCCTGTTGCAGCCGACCGCGCACCCGCACCCGCTCCCCGGAGGACGTTGAGCCATGGAGGAACTACGCGACGCCGATCCCATCGCATGGTTGAGCGCGTGCGAGGAGATACGACAACTGGCCAGTCGTTACGCCGTGTGGTACGGAGCCCGCGACACCGCCAATCTCGCCCGTCTGTTCGTGCCCGACATCAAGGTCACCCGCGAAACCGCAGGCACCGATGCACTGCGGCAGAGCTTCGACGCGCAGATGGGTTCGCTGGGTCGGGTGATCCTGATGGTCGGCAATCACGTGATCGACGTGAGCGATCAGGACAACGCCACGGGTGTCGTCAGCTGTCGGGGCGAGATCGAGGACGTCGCGGGAAACTGGATCATCCATCAGATCCAGTATCACGACACCTACCGGCGCGTGAACGGTCGCTGGTTGTTCGCGCGTCGTCGACACCTGTTGTGGTACGGACACGACATGGCGAACCCGCCCGTCGGATTGCCCGATGCGAATTGGCCGCGTAGCCAAACAGGAAAGGGTGAACTACCCGAATGCATCGAGACCTGGCAGACATGGACCTCGGCCAACTCCTGACCGGGTCAGGGTCCACTCAGAACGTGGGCCCGTTTGTTCTCGGCGAAGGAACGTTCGAGGGCGACCTTGTCGTCATCGGTCATGGCTCGTAGCCGATCGCCCCGCTCGGGTCGCCAGTAGAGGGTCTCACCGGTGCGCCACTTCTCGGCGCGCAACGGAGGCTTGTGCACCTTGTTGTTCGCGGTCAAGGGCATCGCACCCGTGACCCGCACGATACGGGGCGACCACTTCGTCCCCAGATCGCGTTGCGTGTCGAGGAATCGATCGAACGCATCGGGATCGAACGTGGTGGTGGAGTTCATCTCGATGGCCGCCATCACCATGTCGCCGGTGACCGGATCCGGCACCGGGTACACCGCCGCCATCACCACACCGGGGAAACGGCTGATGATGTTCTCCACCGGGGCGCCGGCGAAGTTCTCGCTGTCGACGCGCAGCCAATCCGCGCTGCGCCCGGCGAAATAGAAGAAACCGTCGTCGTCGCGGTAGCCCAGATCGCCGGTCCAGTACCAGCCGTTGCGCACGCGCTCGCGGGAGGCCTCGGGATTGTTGTAGTAGCCCTCGAACGTGGATCCGCCCGTGGTGTTCACGATTTCGCCGATGCATTCCGGATTCGTGATGGCACCATGCTCGTCGAAGATCACCCGCGGGCACTCGGCGTCGGTGGCGGGGTCGACGATGACGACCTTGCCCGCCATGTCGGGCCGTTCGCGACCGAGGGCGTTGGCCGGCGTGTCCGGGGTGCGGATGATGGCCACCACGCTCTCACTCGATCCGTACCCCTCCACCAGTTCGCATCCGAATCGTTCGAGGAAGCGTTCGCGGTCGAGAGCGCTGGCTTCGGTTCCGAATCCGAGGCGCAGTCGGTGATCACGATCGACGGCGGTGGGTGGTTGGCCCAACACGTAGGCGATCGTGCGCCCGACGTAGGTGAAGTAGGTGCACCCGTAGGTGCGCACGTCGTCGAGGAAGCCGCTGGCCGAGAACTTGCGTCGCAGCACCAGCGTCGCGCCCACGGCCAATGCCGGTCCCCAGCAGGCCATGAGCGCGTTGCCGTGGAACAACGGCATCGGGCTGTAGCAGACCTCGTCGCGCACGACTCCGTAGATCTGGCCGGCCCGCACCGCGGTGGTGGCCATGCGCTCGTTGGTGCACACCACCGCCTTGGGTGCGCTGGTGGAGCCCGAGGTGAAGAGCAAGAAGAGCGGCAGCGACCCGTCGGGTGCGCTGTTCGCCAGGAGTTCGGCGTCGAACGGTGGAAGCGTCGGGCGCACGGCGTCGACGTCGACGAACGCCGTGGCGGGTACTCCGCAGTCGAGCCCGTCGAAGGTCGAACGCCCGGCAGCATCGGTGACGATCATCTGGCAGTCGGTGTGGCGCACGTCGCGCGCCAACTCGGCACCGCGTCGCGTGGGGTTGATGCCGACGATGCACGAGCCGGTGAGCGCCGCCGCGCCGATCCAGTACAGATACTCGGGGGTGTTCTCCAACAACACGCCCACGTGCGGCTTGGCGGTGGGGTCCAGGTGTTCGCGCAGGAACGTCGCTCGTCGAGTGGACTCGCGCACCACGTCGTCCCAGGAGGTGACGGAGCCCTCGAAGACGTAGCCGGCGTGGTCGTCGCCCAGGCGGGCACGGATCAGATCGGCGATGGTGCTCACGGAACGATGCGCGGGGGGAGTGGCTGGCGATACAACGCGGCGGCGTTCTCGCAACACAACTTGCGCAACAGCGAAGGGGAGAGGTGTCCCCACGCGTCGCGGAGAATCGATTGCGTGTTCGGCCAGGTGCTGTCGCCGTGGGGGTAATCGACCTCGACCATGATGTGGTCGTCGCCGATGACGTCGTGCAGGTCGATGGTGGAGGGGTCGTCGATGGTGCAGAACCAGAAGTTGCGACGCAACACCTCGGCCGGACGCAGATCCCAGCCGGCGCCGTAACCGCTGCGATCGACCACGTTCTCCAAACGATCGAGCAACATGGGTACCCAGCCGATGCCTCCCTCGCTCATGGCGATCTTGAGGTCGGGGTACTTGTAGGCGTAACCGCTCCACAGCCATTCGGCGCACGCGGTCAACGACAACTGCCCGAACAACGTGGCACCCAACTGAAGTGCCGGCGCGTCGCTGGGCATCGCGTACATGCCCGACGAACCGACGTGCAACGAGATGACGGTGTCGGTCTCGACGCACGCTTCGATGATGGGGTCCCACCAACCGCTGAAAAGGCTGGGGCATCCGATGTTGTGGGGGCGTTCGGGAAGCGTGACCGACGTGAAACCGCGCGCGGCGTTGCGACGGATCTCGTCGGCACCGAGACGCGCCGAACCATCGGGACCCGGGGCCAGCCAGGTGATGCCACACGGGATGATGCGCTCGGGATAGGGCTGCCACCACTCCTCGTACAGCCAGTCGTTCCACGCGCGCATGGTGGCCAGCCCGACCTCGGGGTCGCTGCACGCACTGAACACCCGACCGGCGAAACCGGTGACCTGCGACGGGAAGTTGAGCGAGGCCCAACAACCGATGAGGTCCATGTCCTTGATGCGCTCGTGGATGTCCCAACAACCCGGGCGCATGTCCTCGAAGCGGGCCGGCTCCAGCGATCGCAGTTCTTGTTTGCGTCCGGCGACGGCGTTCATGCCGACTTGACTGAAGATCTGGCCGTCGAAGGTCCAGACCTGATGCCCGCGCTCGTTCACGATCAGTCGCGGCGCTTTGTCCTGCAGAGCGGACGGAAGACGACCGTCGAACATGTGCGGTGGTTCGACGAGGTGATCGTCGACCGAGATGAGCGTGTAGTGCACGGGGGCCATCTCGGGCTCGGGCAGGAGGATGTCGTAATTCGTCGGCCCGATCACGTAGGTGTCAGTGGTCATCGTCTCCCGCTTTCGCCGACTTCAGTAGTGCTTCATACTCATCGTCGCCGAGTCGTTCGCGCAAGTAGGGCTGGGCGTGAACGTAGCCACCATTCGTGATGGTCGGGTCGGCGATCATCGTCGCGACCGCCCGCCCGATCACCGACGGTGGCACGCCGTGTCGGGCCACCCACTCGAGTCCGACGCCGGAATCGAGCACGCGCTCGGTGGCGACGAACCCGGGATTCACGTTGAAGGCCCGAATCGTCGGGTGTTCGACGACGACCATGTCGGCGATGCGGTGGAATCCGGCCTTGGTGGCCGCGTACACCAGGGACCATCCACCCGTTCCGGCCGGTGAATCCGGCACGCGTTGGCCGGCATCACTGGTGATGTCGACGATCGTGGCGCTATCGGTTCGCCCCGTCGCCACCACGTGGCGCAGGAACGCGCGGGTCAAGAGCAATGGTGCGGTGAGATTGCCGGCGACCCGGCTGATGATGTCGTCGGGGGAACCCTCGGACAGGAGAACATCGTTGCCCGGTCCGACGTACACGGCGTTGTTGACGAGAACGTCGATGCCTCCCGCGGCCGCGAGGCAGCGTTCGAACGAGGCCTCGATGTCGTCGAGATCGAGGATGTCGGCCCGCACGCGATACGCGCGTCCCCCGGCGCATTCGACGGCCTCGGCGGTGGCGTTCAAACTTCCGGGCAACGAATTGCCGGTGGCGGGGTTGACGGCCGAGCCCTCGTGGAGGGTGCGCCCGGTGATCACCAGGTCATGGCCCGACGACGCCAGAGCGATGGCGATGGCGCGTCCGATTCCACGGCTGGCACCGGTCACCAGAGCGACGGGACGCTCGCTCATCGACACTCCATCACCCTCCAACTCGCATCGCGGCGACGCGTTCGGTGTCCGGGATATCCGGTGCACACCGTTCGGCGACTAGTTTCTGACACGGTATCAGAAGCGTCGAAATCGGAGTCGTGACAGATGGGTGCATTGACGGGCAAAGTGGCGATCGTGACCGGTGCGGGTCAGGGCGTGGGTCGGTGCCACGCCGAGTTGTTGGCCAAGGAGGGCGCCGGCGTCGTGGTGAACGACCTGTCGGACCTCGCCGACGACGTGGTCGCGGCGATCGTCGCCGCCGGTGGCCGTGCCGTGGCGTGCAAGGGCAGCGTGACCGATTGGTCCTTCGCCGAAACCCTGGTGGCCACCGCCATTCGCGAGTTCGGCGATCTGCACATCCTGGTGAACAACGCCGGTTTCATCCGCGACGCCATGAGCTTCTCGATGGAGGAGGGGCAGTTCGACAGCGTGGTGAGTGTGCACCTGAAGGGCCATTTCGCCCCCGCACACTTCGCCGCGCTGCATTGGCGCAACAAGGCCAAGGAACTGGAGGGCACCGAGGGTGGTCTGCCCGCGCGCCGCATCATCAACACCACCAGTGAGAGCGGACTGTTCGGTGGACCCGGCCAGGGCAACTACGGATCGGCCAAGGGCGGCATCATCACGATGACCACGATCCTGGCTCGTGAGCTGAGTCGCTACAACGTCACGGTGAACTGCATCGCACCCCGCGCGCGCACACCGATGACCGAGGTGAACCCCAAGTTCACCAAGCCGGAGAGCGGCTTCGACAAGTACGACCCGGCCAACATCAGTCCGATGGTGGCGTTCCTCGCCAGCGATCTGGCGGCCGACATCAACGCTCAGACGTTCATCGTGCTCGGCGATCAGGTGCACCGCATGCGACCGGCCGAGATCGCGGGGTCGATCACGGCCGGCGGCAAGCAATGGACCGTGGACGACCTGGCCGCGGCGAAGAGCCAGTTGTTCGGTGATGCGTCGAGCGGGTTGCCCGCCTGGGGCGGCCCGCCGATGTGAACGGGTTGCCCGCCTGGGGCGGCCCGCCGATGTGAACGGGTTGCCCACCTGGGGCGGCCCGCCGATGTGAACGGGTTGCCCACCTGGGGCGGCCCGCCGATGTGAACGGGTTGCCCGCCTGGGGCGGCCCGCCGATGTGAACGGGGTGCCCGCCTGGGGCGGCCCGCCGATGTGAACAGTCAGTCGGCGAGTCGTCGGCGTCCGACCACCGACATGGCACCCGCGACCAACATCACGAAGGCCATCAACGCGATGGACGATGACGATCCGCCGGTGGCCGGAAGGTTCGGCACCGTGGTGACCGCGCGCACCGACAGCGTCGGTCCGGAGTAATGGAAGTTCGTGGCGGTGATGACCACGTTTCCTCCCTGAACGGCGACCGTCGCGGTGGCCTCGTTGTTCGGGTCCTCCGGATCGGAGATGTCGAACGTGAACGTGGTGCTCTCGTTCACCGTGGGGCCCCACATGCACTGGGCGGTTTCCAGCGGGATGCGGGCTTGGTACTTGCCCGACCACACGGTGGTTCCGTCGGTGTCGAAGTGCGGGTTGTCGATTCGCAGACTGAGCACGCCGGTCGAGGCATCGAAACTCGGAACGCTGGGCCGCCAGGAGTTGTCCGCCACCACGAGGGTCGGCTTGTCGGCGCACTGCGGGGCCGGTCCGAGGTAACGGGTGTCCAGAATGACGAACGCGAAACGGTTCACCTTCCACGCGCCACGAGCGTTGGGATCGTTTACGTTGCCCAGCGTCGCGGTGTCGACACCAAGGACGTCGTAGGGAATGCCCTCCACCGAGATCTTGGACGCGCCATCGACCGACAGTCGCTCGGTGGTGACCACCGTCTCGCCCGCCTTGGGAGTGACGACCGAAGGCTGCAACCAACTGGTGCGGATCACGGCGCGGAACTTGACGTCGCGCTGGGTGTTGCCGTAGCGGACGCACACTCCGTTGTTCTTGTTCGTGGTGCAGGCGGTGCTGCCGCTCTCGTACGGGACGCGGAAGTTGTCGCGGGTGCTGGCGTGAATCTCGAACTGGAGCCGGGGAAGCGTCCCCGCCGTTCCGGGAAAGTCGAGCGTGGCCTGAGTTTCGACCTTGTCGAACCCGTCCTCGTTCACCAATCCGGGGATCTGCCATTCGTGGCAACAGACGCCCCCGGTCGCTGTGGGTGCGGTGCGTCCGGTGACGGTGCCGTCGACCCAGGCTCCGTTCAGGAACGCCCCGATCGATTCGATGCAGTCCAACTGGGTGGCGGACGTGCAGGGTCCGATGAACGACTGCGGTTGACCGGGCGTGGGCTCGACGGGCACCCATGCCCGCGCCGGTGCGGCCGACAGCGCGCCGATGCCGAGCGCCGTCACGAGGACGACCAGAGCGCGCACGAGGCGGGAGGACGAGTGTGTTGATGCCGTGTTCATGCGACATCAACGTTCGGGCGACGACCGTGTGACCTGAAGTAGGGTCCGATTCGTGGACGAGGTCGAGCGGATCCAACGGCAGGCCGCGCTCGTACGGTCGTGGCTGGAGTCCCCGGAAGCATTGCGGACGGCGAATGACGTGGCCGGACGACTTCGGCTCGACTGCGACGGCTCCGATCTGGTGCAGCAAGCGTGGTTGCGGGTGACCACCAGCTTCGCCGCCCGTACGACGGCCCTGGACGATCTGCACGGACCCGTCGAGGCGGCTCGATACGGCAGCCGGGTGGTCTCCAACATCGGTCTCGATCGCCTGAGGTCGATGGCGCGCGCCGAGGTCGTGGCATTGGACCGAGTCGAAACACATCTCGTCGACGACCGACGGGACCCGGAGCGCGGTGCGATGGCGATGTCGTTCTTCGAGGAACTGCTGCGTCGGATCCCCGTGGCCGCGCCCCGGGGGAGCAATTGCGGGGGTTGCTCGGTCGACACGATCCGATCGATCGCGATCACGGTCGTGCAGACGTTCGCCCTGGAGACGAAAGCGGGCGGCGTCGGCGGCGCCGACGACGGACGCGAGCGGCTCGAGCGACTCGTCGATCGAGCCATCGAATCCTTCGGTGACCCGGGAGAGCCGGTGCGCCTTCGCAAGCGCCGCTCGCGCTGCAAGCACTGCGTGCGCGACCTGCTCGCCCGCGTCCTCGACGACATGGAGGTGCGCCATGACTGAGATGCGCGTCGTGTATTCGGCCGTGGCCGACCGGTGGGAGGCATACCCGGTGTCGGCCGACGTCGTGGACGTCGTGGAGGACGATGGTGTGCGCCTGCTCATCGGCGACGGTGGCTTCGTGGTGGGCTTCGCGTGCGACATCGACGGTGATCCGAGGTCACGCACGGAGGTGTTGCGTCGTTATCTTCGCGTGGAACCGATCGCGGACCTTCTGGCGTCTCGTTCCGATGCCGACCGCGAGATGCTCGTCAAATTAGAGTCGGAGCGATCGCACGTTCCGGCGACTGCCGTGGACACGGTGCGGTCGATCTCACGATTCGTCGAGGCGCGCTCCGAGGTCGGACGCATCGCCGTCCACGTCCGTTTCGCGTGGTGGTTCGCGTTGTGGGGCATGTGGTTCTCGGTGGCCCGGGGCGACGGACTGGTGTTGGCCGACCGTCCGGTGCGACGCCAGAATCTTCCGGAATCGTTGCCCAACGCGTTCACCGTTCGGCCCGATGACCTGCGTGCTCGTCTGCGCCGCGGGCCGGCCACGGCACGGCGAGTCGCGTTGGCACTGTGTGCCGCCCTCGTCGTGGTGCTGGTCGCGGTCGTACTCGCGGGAGGTGCCATCGGGCCCGCGACGACCGCCGCCGCTCCGGTGTCGACCGCATCGGTCGAGCCGACCCCGTCGGCCCCCACGTCACCGGCGCCCACGATCACGTTGCCGGTGGGGCGACAGCCCGGCACCGATTACGTCTCCGTCGATGGTTCGGCTCGATTGAACGTTGCCCCGACGTCGAGCGACGTGTCACGGGGCGGGATCCTGGAACTCGAACTGTCCTTCGACAAGTCGGCGATCAATCCGTTCGGAGTCGTCGGCGCTGACGGCAACCAGAGCGAGGCCTTTCGCTCGTGCCAAGCCAATCTCGATCTCTACCGCGAGGTATCGATGCAACCCGGAGCCAGCGAGCAGTTTCGCGTGTATCTGATCGACGCGAGTGGAGGTCGCTCCATGTTGGCGGACCTTTTTCAACAACTTCAGTTGGTCGGCGCGATGGTGGAAGGCTGCCCGGCGCCGATTGTCGCCGGCGGCGGCCCCTATCTCATCCTGCAACGGACGTTCTACGCCCCGCTCGTCTTGTCGATGTCCGTGCCGGATCAGTTGCCCGCGGGGGAATACGAGGTGCACCTGGAAGTGGGAGCACAACAGTGGGAGACGGCGACTCCTCTGGCGGTGACGATCGACTGAGCCTCGATGCTCAGTGCGGAGCGCCGAACTGACGATCGCCGGCGTCGCCCAAGCCGGGAACGATGAAGGCGTTCTCGTTCAGGCGTTCGTCGATGGACGCGGTGAAGATACGCAGA
>Ga0129336_10001469_pt1 | contig 14302 bp, 13 predicted proteins | sample CPB6_02_DNA_FD_96878 | JGI IMG/M metagenome (GOLD analysis project Ga0129336, IMG submission 96878) | Freshwater to marine salinity gradient microbial communities from Chesapeake Bay, USA - CPBay_Sum_0.6_0.2_DNA | ecosystem: Environmental > Aquatic > Marine > Coastal | place: USA: Chesapeake...
CCGGCCAGGGTCCCTTCTTTGGTGATGTGGCCAATCAGCGCCACGGGTACGTGCCGGGCTTTGGCGTAGCGCAGAAATTCGGCGGCGGACTCGCGTATTTGCCCGACGCTCCCGGCGGCCGACTCGAGCTGCGGGTTGTAGGCCGTTTGTATTGAGTCCACTACCAGCAAATCGGGCTTGAGCTGCTCGGCAGCCTGCAGAATTTTGGAGGTAGAAACCTCGGCCAGCACGTGGCAGCCGGGACCGTTAAAGCCAATTCGTTCGGCGCGCATGCGAATCTGCTCTGCACTTTCTTCACCGCTGGCGTACAGCGCCTTGGCGCCCGCATTCAGGGCTACTTGAAGCATGAGCGTCGACTTGCCGATTCCGGGCTCGCCCCCCAGCAAACTGAGCGAACCTGGTACCCATCCGCCTCCGAGGACCCGATCGAGCTCGGCGTCTCGGGTCGGAACCCGGCGCTCGGCGCTGCGGTCGACCTGGTCAAGGGTAAGTGCGCGGCTTTGGCCGGGAGCGACCCAGGCCTGCTCTGCGGGGGCCCGTTCCATGACTTCTTCCACCAGGGTGTTCCACTCGCCGCAGCTGCGGCACTGGCCGGCCCACTGCGGGTAGTTGGTTCCGCAGGACTGGCAAACAAACGCTTTTTTCAACTTGGCCATAGACGTACCGCCAAGGTACGCACCCCAGCCCGCTTAGTCGTTTTTAAAGCGGCTAAGACCTATGAACCCAATGACGCCGGTTGACATCAGCATCAGGGCTTGCGAAGCATGGACGAGTGTCGCAAAAGCGAGGCCTTCGACGTAGGGAATGCTAAGCACCTCGAGGGCCTTGGCGACGAGGTAGTGGTAGGCGCCCACCCCGCCCGGAACGGGCACTACAACACCCAGACTTGCGGCCATCATCACAAACAGGCTTTCGTCGATCTGAATGTCCTCGGTCGCGGGAAGGGCAAAAAAGCAGACGTACACCATCAAGAAGTAGGCGCCCCAGATGAACAGCGTATGCCCGAGGTAGGCCCATGGGTGGTGGAGGCGGGTGATGCTGGTAAAACCGTGGGCAAGTCCGCGCAAAAAGGATTTAACACGCTTGCCAAAACCAGTTTCAAAGAAGTGGTGGCGACTGATCCACCCTATGAGAGCCAGGGCTAGGGTCACGACGAGCACCCACGGGAACCCGCCTTCGTCGCTCGCAGGAGTGGACTGCGTGCTAGCGAGCAGCTTCTGAAGCTCAGGGTACGTTAGCAGAACGGTGATTCCAAGTAATATGGTCATCATAATCAAATCAATCAGGCGCTCTACGATGATCGTGCCGATTAGCACGTCTACGGGCGTCTTGTCGCTTCTTCGAAGGGCGGTGGCCCGCGCAACCTCGCCGGCGCGCGGAAAAACCATATTAATGAGGTAACCGATGCCGATGGCGTGGGTGGCCCGCCACGCGGTGGTGGGGTAGCCCATGGAATCCAGTACGAGCTTCCAACGCATTCCGCGCGAAATCACGGCGGCGTATCCGACGGCCACGCTTACCCCGAACCAGGACAACTTGGCGCGGCCCATTTCGCGGCCCACGGCCTCGAGGTCAACGCCGCGAAAGGCGAGGTAGAGCAAGCCTACCCCCAGCGAGGCAAAAACCAGGGTTTTGAGCCAGCTGGGAATGTTTGGAATCTTCATCATTAAGCCCTTAGGCGGTTCGTGGGCTCTTCGGGAAAAAGGAGCGTAGGTTGAAATTTGCGTGCCTCCTCAATCGGCATCGCGGCGTAGGCGATGATGATGATGACGTCGCCCTTCTGCACCCGGCGCGCGGCCGGACCGTTCAAGGTGACCTCGCCGCTTCCCGCGGCTCCGCGAATCACGTAGGTATCGAAGCGTTCGCCGTTGTCTACGTTGACAATCGTAACCTTCTGACCTTCAACAAGTTTTGCGGCATCAATGAGGTCCCCGTCCAGGGTGATGCTGCCGATGTAGTGCAGTTCGGCCCCGGTGACGCGCACCCGGTGAATTTTGCTGTAGAGTACCTCAATGATCATGGCCGGCAAAGGTACAACGGCGCATTGTCGATGAGGCGGACTTCCCCAGCATAAACGGATGCAAGCGTTTGGACGCTTCGGCCGTATGTGTCCACCGGGCGGTCGGGGTCGGCGACGCCCTCAAGAGTGTCCGAAAAAACAAAGTCAATCGACTCAACCTTAAGAAGTTGATCACGTTCTATTTCCTTGCGGAGTTCGCGCTTGAGCGCCTTGGGCGGTACGGGAAATTCTGACACCTCGCGCGCCGCCCATTGGAGTGCGCGAAAAATGGCGGGGGCCGCGGCCCGTTGCTCGGGGCGGAGCAACCGATTGCGCGAACTCATCGCGAGCCCGTCGGCCTCCCGGGTGGTAGGGCAGGACACGATCACGGGCGTTCCGCCGCGCAGCTCCGCCAGGCGGCGAACCACCGCGACTTGTTGAAAATCCGTCAGACCAAAGTAGGCTTTCTCGGGTCTGCAGGCCGTGAACAGCCGGTCGACCACCGTCGCCACCCCTTGAAAGTGCCCGGGCCGCAGCGCGCCTTCCAGCCGTGTATCGAGTCCGAGCAAGTCAAACTGCTCCGAAACCACGCCCTGCGGATAAATATCCGCCACCTCAGGGAACCACACCGCGTGGGCCGAAGACTTCACGAGCGTTGCCAAATCGCCCTCTTCGTCGCGTGGGTAGCTCGACAAATCCTCGGGCCGGTTGAACTGCGTGGGATTGACAAAAATGCTCACGAGCACGCACATCCCTTCAGAAGCTGCGCGGTCCACCAAGGCCATGTGGCCGGCGTGCAGCGCCCCCATCGTGGGCACGAGTGCCACGTGATTCTGCTCCGCGCGCCAGGCCTCAAGCTCGGAGCGGGTTTTTAAAACCTTAAGGGAATGCGTCAAAACATGCCAAAACTAGAGCGCCTCGCGAGAATTTCGTACCTTTGTTGGCCTTTTTTATTGGCACTATAAGACGAGATTATGGCAAAGCGGCGGATTTTATACGTTTCTCACGAGATCAAGCCCTACTTCCCTGAGGGGGAGCTGGCGGAAATGGCCCTAGCCTTCCCAAAGAAGATGAACGAATTGGGGCACGAGATTCGCGCCTTCATGCCGCGTTTTGGCGTAATCAACGAGCGCCGCCACCAGCTCCACGAAGTCATACGCTTAAGCGGCATCAACGTGGTAATCAACGACTACGACCAGCCCTTGGTCATCAAAGTTGCTTCGGTTCCGGGCGCGCGCATTCAAGTTTACTTCATCGACAACGAGGAGTACTTCAAGCGCAAGGGTACGTGGGAAGACGCTCAAGGCGCGTTCTACGACGACAACGGCGCCCGCGCCCTGTTTTTCAGCAAATCCATCATTGAGACCATCAAGAAATTGGGCTGGCAGCCCGACGTCGTCCACGTGATGGGATGGATGTCTACTCCGCTGCCCGTGTACCTGCGCCAGTTCCACGCCGCCGATCCGCATTTTGCCGGAACCAAAGTGGTATTCAGCCTGAGCGACAATGGCTTTGAAGGCACGTTGGACCTCGGCCTTGAGCAAGGCATGGCATTTGACGGAGTGAAGGACATGGATCTTTTTACCCAATCCACTGCGGAGTCACTGTACTGCGGAGCCGTGCGCAACGTAGACGCGGTACTTCAGATGTCGGACGCAGCCCCCGCGGCGGCCCTCAAGGCGGCCAAGGACGCCGGGGTCCCCGTGCACGACGGCAAGGCCTTTCTCGAGCAACCCGCCCTCTTGGACGACTTTTATGAGTCGCTCTTTGCGTAAGGCCTGGAACCTCAGCACCGCGGTGCTGGCGTTGCTCGCGCTCTTGCCGTTCACGAGCTGCGAAAAATCCAACGGCGAAGTCGGAATCGATTTTGTCGACGAAAGCGCCTTGGCCTTTGGGTCCAAGAAAGCGGTAGCTCTTCGTTCGTGGACCGAAGAATACGATTCGCTACTGACCCTTCGGCCCAACAGCCTGGTGGTAGGAAGCTACAACGACCCCGTTTTTGGTCGCCCCATCGCTTCGTTTGCGACCCAGGTAGTCCTCGCGGCTGTAGCCCCTCAATTTGGCACCAACGCCACGGTCGATTCGGTATTCATGATTCTTCCCTACTCGGGTTGGTACGGGGATACCTCGGCGGCATTCCGCGTGAAGGTGCACCGCAGCGCGGTGCCGCTCACCGATTCCATTTACTACGGATTCAGCACCCTCACCCCAGGGCTGCCACTATGCGACACCACTTTGCGGCCCGACGCCTTGGTCAAAACCTTGAAAACGGGCGCCCGTTCGGGCAAAGCGGCCTTGGCGCTCCGCTTGAATGCCGCGCAGATGCAGCAGTGGATAGTCGACGAGGCGATTGCGCGTCCCGGTAATTTTTCGAGCAACACGGCGTTCATTGAGTACTTCCGGGGCCTTATTGTTTCGGGTACCGAACAGAACGAGGCAATGTACCAGTTCAATTCGGGTGATGCGGCGGCGCGGATTCGCATCTACTACACCAACGACAGCATTCGAAACGACACGTCGGCTTCAGGAAAAGATTACGGGTTGTTTCAGCTCGCGCTCTCGTCGGGGGTGCAGAGTTTTAACCGCATCACATTTGACCGCAGCGCGGCCCAATTCGACTTTGCCGACCAGGACACGGTCGAGGGCGAGCCGACCACCTACATTCAAGGCATGGGTGGCGCCGTTACGGTGCTGCGCCTCGATGGACTTAAGGCCCTCGTGGACAGCGGATACGTGGTTAACTACGCCGAACTCGTGGTGCCGGTGCGCGAAGGTTCCAATCTGCGCTATGCCACGCCAGCTTCGTTGAGCATTTTACAGGTCAATGGATCCACTAAAACACTCATACGCGACTACCTCCGAGGTAATCCCGGGGGCAACTTCACGGCTACGGGCGTCTTCCGAAAAGGGGCGTACCGCTTCGTCGTGACCCGCCACGTTCAGGATTTGCTCCGCTATGGCGATACGGCGAGCTTCCAAATGATGCTTGTTCCCGAGCGAATGGCTTCGTCGCCTGCTCGCGCCGTACTTCACGGCAGCGCTGACGCGGTAGAGCCAATGTCGCTAAATTTGTGGTACACCAAACCAAACTAACTCGCCTATGTGCGGCATTGTCGGCTACATCGGGCCACGCGAAGCGTACCCGATTCTCATTCAAGGATTAAAACGTTTAGAGTACCGCGGATACGATTCCGCAGGGGTTGCCTTATCCAACGGGCGCCTCGACGTATTCAAAAAAATGGGCAAGGTTTCGGCCCTTGAAGCCGTTGCCGACGCAGAACGTCCGCACGCCACCCTGGGCATTGGGCACACCCGTTGGGCCACCCACGGCGAACCCTCCGACCGCAACGCCCACCCGCACACCTCGAATTCGGGCCGCCTCGTGATCGTGCACAACGGAATTATCGAAAATTACGCCCAGCTTAAAGAGCTGCTGGTCAAAAAAGGCTACACGTTTTCGAGCGACACCGACACCGAAGTGCTCGTGAACTTCATCGAGTACATCCAGAACGAAGAAAAGGTTAACCTTCAGCAGGCCGTGCGCCTGGCGCTCAACGAGGTCGTGGGAGCCTACGCCATCGTGGTCATGAGCACCGAAGAGCCCGACCAAATGGTGGTCGGCCGCTTGGGTTCTCCGCTCGTGCTCGGACTGGGCGACAACGAGTTTTTTGTCGGAAGCGACGCCACCCCGTTCATCGATTCGACCAAGAAAGTTATTTACCTCGAAGACGGCGAAATGGCCGTGGTGCAGCGCAGCGGAGTCGTGGTGCGCAAAATCGCCAACGATTTGCCGGTTGACAGCGTCATCCACCAGCTGCAGCTTGACCTGGCCGCCATTGAAAAGGGCGGATTTGACCACTTCATGATCAAGGAGATCTTCGAGCAGCCCAAGTCGATTCTCGACACGGTGCGCGGACGACTCAATTTCAAAACCGGCGAAGTAAAAATGGCCGGCCTGGACGCTATCAGCGACAAACTGCTGAACGCCCAACGCATTCTCGTCATTGGCTGCGGAACCTCGTGGCACGCTGGACTCGTCGGCGAATACCTCATCGAGGACCTTGCACGGGTGCCTGTTGAGGTCGAGTACGGAAGCGAGTTCCGTTACCGCAACCCCATCATCGGTCCGAACGACGTGGTAATTGCCGTTTCGCAGTCGGGTGAAACCGCCGACACGCTGGCGGCTATCAAGATGGCCAAGTCTTGCGGGGCCACCGTGTTTGGAATCTGCAACGTCGTCGGCTCATCCATCGCCCGCGAAACCCACGCGGGCGCCTACACCCACGCAGGCCCTGAAATCGGGGTAGCCTCGACCAAGGCCTTTACCGCCCAAGTCACCGTCTTTACCCTGCTCGCGATGTGGCTGGGCCAAAAGAAGGGGGTAATGACCGCAGAACGCGCCGCCGAACTGGCCCGTGAGCTCGAGGCGATCCCCGCCAAAATTGAGTCCATGCTCAAGCTGGACGGACAGATTCGCGAGATTTCCAAAACGATGGTGAACGCGACCAACGCCTTGTTTTTGGGCCGCGGCTACAACTTCCCCGTCGCCCTTGAAGGCGCGCTGAAACTGAAAGAAATCAGCTACATCCACGCCGAGGGATACCCTGCCGCCGAGATGAAGCACGGTCCAATCGCACTCATTGATGACCAAATGCCGGTGGTCGTAATTGCTCCGTTCGGTGAACTTTATGAGAAGTTAGTGAGTAACGTGCAAGAGGTCAAAGCACGAAAAGGCCGCATATATGCTATTACCGGCGAAGGAAGTGATGCCATCGCCGCGGTGAGCGACGAGCTCATTGCCATCCCTTCAACCGACGAGGCTCTTTCGCCGCTCCTGACGACAGTGCCCCTTCAGCTTCTGAGCTACCACGTAGCCGTGCTTCGCGGCTGCAACGTGGACCAACCGAGGAACCTGGCGAAGAGCGTTACGGTGGAATAAGGCGTGTGAGGCGCATGCTCTTTTCCACGACCTAGCTAAACGAAAAGGGGGGCAATCGCCCCCCTTTTTTTATTTGCGGTCCAGCGGACTAAATCCGGTACACGCCGCTGATTCCGATGGATTGACCCGAAAGCGTGAACTGGGTGGCGGGCTCTTGCCAGCTTCCGTTGGATTTGTTGTACCAAATGGAGGCGGTGGGACCCACTTCGATGGCCAGCGTCCAGCGCGGCTTCACGCGGTAGCGCAGGCCGTAAAGTACGCTTGCGGCGGGTCCGCCGTAGAAGGAGTCGCCGTTACTGCCGGTGTATCCGCCCATGCTTCCGCCGAGCTCGATGCCCCAGTAGCCTGATAGGGCCCGCTTGGGGCGGTTTAAGCGTTCGATACCAAACATTCCTTGAGCATTCATCCAATAATTGCTGCTGGGCTCGCTGTAGCTGTAATTGATGGAAGTTTGTCCGGTGCGGAACCTAAAGGCGTAGCGGCCCGTGCCCGGCTCGGCGAGGGCTTTGCGCGGACTCACTTTCACCATGAAGTTGTAGTTGACGAAGGTGCCAAACATGCCCCCCTGGGGCGGCGGCGTGCGGAGTCCGATTTGGGTTTCCCAGCGGTTCTGGGCCGAAGCCGACATGGCGGTAAGGAGGAGGGCAGCAGTTAAGGTGCGGAACATGGTAGTAAAGTTTAGCGTAAAGATGCGTTAGCTTGGAAAAAGGTTGCACCCTCGGGCTACCTTTGGCGCGTGAAATCGGCGATTTACCCCAATTTAGTGGTGGGCGGGGCCCCAAAGTGCGGAACCAGCAGTTTGTTCTTCTGGTTGGCGGCCCACCCCGAGGTGGCTTCGAGCCGCGAAAAAGAGACCTTTTTTTGGGCGCCCGACGTGAACCGCTTTAACGCTTCGTGTAACCTGCGTGAACACGGTCCTCAGGCCTACCCTTCGCTTTTTGCGCACACCGGCCACGCCAAGGTCCGCTTTGAGGCGACGGCGGCCTACCTCTACTACGCCTCGGCATGGGAGGGCTTGGCATCCCTTCCCGAGAAGCCGTTGGTGCTATTCCTTCTTCGCGAGCCCGCGGCCCGCACGCAAAGTCAGTTCTTGTTTGAAACCCACCGCACCGGGCGCGTGAACGGCAGTTTTGCGGACTACCTGAAGGAGCCGCAGATTTTGGACCACGGGCACTACGTGCGCTACTTGGCGGAATGGGAGCGCGCCCTCGGCCGCGACCACCTTTTGATTTGGCAGTTTGAACAGGTGATGCGCGATCCGTGCACGGCCATGAAGCAGCTCGCCGTGCGTCTGGGGATTGATCCTGCATTTTACGACCGCTACGATTTTGCGGTCCGCAACGAGACGGTGGCGATCAAGAGCAAAAAACTCCACCGCTTGGGGCTTCGGCTGCAGTCGATGGTTCCGCACGCGATTCAGGACCTTTTGCTTCCGCTCTACCTCAAGCTCAACGGCGCGGGACGCGTGCAGGCTGACGACGACCTCAAGGCCCAGACAAGGGCCCTCAAGCCCCTTTTTGCGGTCTCCAACGCCGAACTGGCGGCGCGCTTTCCTGAGTCTATTGATTTGAGCTTGTGGAATTAGCGCAACCCGAACCTTCGGGCGACTCGGGCGTTAAAAATTCCGTGCGCCTTCATCAACTCATTCAGCAACTGCCGGGCTATGCCGGAATGCTGCGCGTAAACGGCGGCACGGTTCCGCACTCGTTTGTTTCGCTCCACCGGCCGACGGGCAAGTACGTGCACCGTGTGCTGCTGCGGCTTGCCTCACGGCTATTGGAGCACGGAGGCGTGCGCACGCTGGGCCACGCCGGAGCCCCGGGACTGATTTTAGCGGAGCTTGACCCCCTGCGCGGTGCGGAGCAAATCCCAATCTGGCCGAAGGGCTATTCGGCGGTAGCGGCCAACGTATTGGGTCGTCCTGAAGTCCGCGATGCGGTGACGGTTCCGGCCGAACCCTTTATGGTGCTCGAACTCGATCCTTCGTGGAAGTCCTTTGACGACTACCTCGGCGCAATGAAGACCAAATACCGCACCCGGGCCAAGCGGGCCATGTCGTTGTCGGCCCACTGCGAACAGTGCGAGTGTACGAGCTGGCCCGACGCCGACTGGCTTGATTGGGCAGCCGACTTGCTGGGCAAAACCCTCGCCGACAAGGTAATTGCCCTCCCCGAAGACCTGAGCAAGCTCTTGGCGACCTTTAAAGACGTGTACGGCCCCAATTTTCACGTGCTGGGCTACCGACACGACGGACGCTGGGTCGGATTCATCACGGCGCTCCGCGAAGGCGAAACGTTTTATGCGCTTCACATGGGTTTTGAGCCCGATTTTGCTCGGGAAGCCCAATTTTACCAGCGGAGTATGATGGACGTGGTCTCGCTCGGAATCCGAATCGGAGCGAAGCGCGTCAACATGGGCCGCACCGCCACCGAAATAAAGAGCACCCTGGGCGCCAAACCCTTAGACAACAGCTTTGTCTTCATGACCACCTGCTGGTGGATGCGTTGGCTGGTTGCCGGCTACCGCCGGTGGGTGCTTCGGCTCCCGAACTACGAACTTCGCTCGCCCTTCAAAGGTGAAGGCACGGATTGAGTTCCGCCCCCCATTAAAGCTCCAAAATGAACCCGAGGGTCGGCAGCGTGCGGCCGGTATCGCTTCGCAGCAGCTGCATCGCATAGCGCGTCGGATCGTTCGGATCCACCACGGGCTGCTTGCTGCTCGGGTCCCGCTGCACCGTCAGGTAGGGCATGAGCGGGTAGTCGTTGGAACCCAAATTTTGCAAGTCCAGGTACCAGGTAATGCTGTAGTTTTTGCGCGCCGTTACCTTGTCGATGCGGAAGTCGATTTGGCTAAAGCTGGTCAGGCGCTGGCTGTTCACTTGGGAGTAATCAAAAACGCCCCGCTGCAGAAGGTCCCAGTTGCTGCGCACCGCCGAAGTCGCCTCGTCGAACGGAGTGAACGGGGTTCCGCTCGAATAGCGGGCCTTGACCCCCATTTGCCAGCCTTTGCCCCAGACGCGCCCGGCCGTGACCGAACCGCTGTGGCGGCTGTCCCAAACCGACGGAGCCCAATCGCCCGCGGCCGTTTGGAATTCGGACTTGCCGTAGTGGTAGGAGGCCATCCACCAGTACTTGCCCTTGAGCTTCTGCTGCAAAAACAGCTCGAGCCCGTAGGCGCGTCCCAAGCTCGTGGGCGTCGAGGCCTGGTCGCCCACCGCCACGTAGGCGCCGATGGCGTTGGCGTAGCTGATTTGGTCCTGCACTAAAAACGGGTAGCGGTTGTAGCCCTTGTAGTAGCCCTCCAAACTCACCCGGTAGGTTTGGCCGTTTTGGTACTCCACGCCCCCAGCGAGCTGGCGAACGAGGGCGCTGGCCAGGTCGGCGGTGCGCCCTTGGGCGGAATTGGCCGCCTGAATAATGGCCGGCGGAAGCTGGCTGTACTGCCCCACATTGGCGTTGGCGGTCCAGCGTTCGCTCAGCAGGTAGCGCAGCGCCAGGCGCGGAGACAGGTTGTTCACTGGGTTGGCCGTCGAAGCTGAACGCTGGGCGGCGTCGGCGCGCAGGCCAAGGGTTGCGGTCAGTCGCGGGCCTATCGGCTGCGAATAGGTCGCAAAGAGGGCGGCGCTGCCGTAGGCCGAAGTGTCGGCCATCGCCACCGTATCGATGCGGGTTCCGGTCCACCGAACGCTCCACAGGTCGAGGGCGTAGCTTCGGCGTTCCAAACTGGCCCCGTAGCTGAACTGTCCGCCGAGGGCGAAGGGATTTTGGCGGCGCTCCAGGCGCAGGCGATGGTTCGTTTCGGTGCTGGCGTAGGCGAGCTGTCGGTCTTCTTCCAGGCCGGAGTTTGCGTTGAATTTCTCCGCGCGGTTCGAAATGCGGTCTTGGCTCAGCACCGCCGTCCACTGCCCGCGGTCGTCATAGCTGCGGTATCGGAGTCCGCCCACTTCGGTTCGCTGCGTGCCCTCGGGAATGTAGCCAACATTGTAGAGTAAAGCGTCTGAAGCGTTCGAGTCCGCGGGGTACAGCGTGTAGCGGTCCCAGCCTCCCAATGCCAGCAGGGTCAGGTCGCGGCGCGCGTCCAATTGGTGGTGAATCCGCACTTGGGCATCTTGGTAGGCGGGCAGAACCGGAATCTTGAACAGCCTAAAGTAGTACTGGCTGAAGGAGTTGCGGGCGCTTGCGGTGAACCGCGTTTTTTTGCCCAGCGGACCCTCCAACGTGGCCCCGTAGTCGGTCTGGCCCAGCGTGACGCGCAGGCCCAAGCGGTCGGAACGCCCGTTGCGCCCCTCCATCGACAGGGTGCCGCTGAGCACGTTGCCATAGCTGCTGCTGAACGCGCCCGTTTGGAGCTCGGTGTTCTGCACGTGGTCCAGGTTGATCAGGCTTACCGCGCCGCCGCTGGCTCCTTGAATCGAGAAGTGGTTGATCGTGGGCAGTTCGATGCCGTCGAAGCGGTAGGCGTTTTCGGAGGGAGATCCGCCACGAAGCGAAATGGCGTAGCCAAAGCTCGGCTTGGGCAGAATCCCCGGAAACGACTGAATGACCTTGGAAAGGTCGAGCACGGCGCCAGGCATGCGCTGCATTTCGGCCCAGCCAATGGACTTGATGCTCAAGGGCGACTCGCTGGTGCTTTGGAAGGCGTCGGCGGTGACGACGACCTCGCCCAAGTTTTGCTGCGGATCAATTTCTACGAGGAGTTCGTTGGGCTTCACCGCGTTGATCCACAGTTCATGCACCGTCTTGACGTACAAGCCCTCGTCGCCAGTGACCGTGAGGTTGGCGAGGCCCGAGGGAAGGTTTTCGAAGCGAAACTGGCCCTCGGCGTCGGTGCGCGTTTGGAAGCGCTGAATGTTCGGGCTCGTGGTGAGGACCACGTCCCAGCCCGCGGCGCCCACCCCGCTTTGCGCAAAAACGACGCGGCCGCTAAATTGAGCTTGAGCACGAAGCCCCAAGGTGGCAACAAAAACAAGAAATGCCCCAATACAAAATTTCATGCGGCGAAATTACGCGGCATGCTTTGGGTAAAATACCCACAAAAGTCATGTTTTGCCCCGAGGCGGTGGCCTATTGATTGTACTGGGTCATCGCCACCGACGGCCCCGCGAGTACCAAGGCCTCGAGCTGCTTGATGGCGCGCTCCATGCCCGGGGTCAGGAACTCCTCCTCTTCAGGGGTCCAGCGACCCAGCACAAAGTCGACTTGGTGGCCTTTCGGAAAATGCTGCCCAATCCCGAAGCGCTGCCGGGCGTAGTCCTGGCGGCCGAGCGCGGCTTGAATGTCCCTGAGGCCGTTGTGTCCGCCGTCGGAGCCCTTAAGCTTGAGGCGCACGTGGCCAATCGGTAGCGCCAGTTCGTCGACCACCACTACGAGGTTTTCGAGCGGAACTTTTTCTTCTTCGAGCCAATAGCGCACCGCTTTGCCGCTCAGGTTCATGAAGGTGCTGGGCTTAATCAAAACGATGCTTCGTCCCTTGAGGCTGAATTGCGCGCGGTCTCCGAGTCTAGAAACCAAAAAGGACGCCTTATGGGCCGAAGCCCAGGCGTCCAGTAGGTCGAACCCAATGTTGTGACGGGTGCGGGCGTATTCGCTGCCCGGATTACCCAGCCCCACCACGAGGAACTTTTTCATTTATTCCGCGCTAGCCTCGGCGGGAGCTACTTCTTCGGCACCTTCGTCGTCGGTTTCGGCCACGGCGTTACGCGACATGCCGACGGAAACGACTACCGTGTTGTCGGAGTTCAAAATCTCGTAGGGCTTGCCCTTTTTGATATCTGAAACGCGGATAGCCTGACCGATTCGCAATTCCGAGATGTCGTGCTCAATGGACGAGGGCAAATCGTTGATCAATCCTTTTACTTTCAGATTGCGAAGGGCAAATTTCATCTTTCCGCCGCTGCGAACGCCGCGAGAGTTTCCAGTCAGCACCATGGGAACTTGAATAGTAACAGGCTTTCCTTCAAGCACTTGAATGAAATCCACGTGGGTCAACGAGTCGTTGAGCACGTGGAACTGCATGTCCTGAATTACGGCGTTGTAGGTCGTACCGTTGAGTTCGATCGAGGCCATGCGTGCTTCCGCCGTGTATACCAGGTCGCGGAACGCGAGGGTAGGGGCGTAGAAGTGAACGGGGTGGTCACCACCGTACATCACGCAGGGAACATGGCCCTGTTCGCGGAGCTGCTTGGCGTACTTGGTGCCCAAATCGGTGCGGACGGTGCCTTGGAGAGTTACGGATTGCATGGCTTAAGAAATCGAGGTTTAGAACAAAAAGTGGTCGCTGATGGACTCGTTGGATTGGACTTTGCGCATCACCGCGGCAAACAAGGGTGCTACGCTCAGGGTGCGGATTTTATCGCTGTTCCGCTTCAGGGGTATGGTGTCAGTAATGACTAGTTCTTTGAGGGACGAGGCCTCAATGCGCTCAATGGCGTTGCCCGAGAGCACCCCGTGCGTGCAGTATGCCCGCACGGACTTTGCGCCCTCCTCCATGAGCATGTCTGCCGCCTTAGTCAATGTGCCGGCGGTATCCACCATGTCGTCCAGCAAAACAACATGACGACCGCTAACGTCGCCAATCACGGTCATTTTGTCGACAACGTTGGCTTTTTTGCGCTGCTTGTAGCAAATTACCACTTCGGCTCCGAGCTGGTTTCCGTAGGCCGAGGCGCGCTTAGATCCCCCCACGTCGGGCGAAGCAATGGTCAGGTTTTCTAGACCCAGCGCTTCGATGTCGGGAATGAAGATGGAGCTGCTGTACAGGTGGTCCACCGGAATCTCAAAAAAGCCCTGAATTTGGTCGGCGTGCAGGTCCATCGTCATCACGCGGGTCGCGCCGGCGGCTTCGAGCAGCTTGGCTACGAGCTTGCTAGTAATCGGAACGCGCGGCTTGTCTTTGCGGTCCTGGCGGGCGTACCCGAAGTAGGGAATGACGGCCGTGATGTGGCGTGCCGAGGCGCGCTTCGCCGCGTCAATCATCTGAAGAAGCTCAAATAGATTCTCGGCCGAGGGCATCGTGCTTTGAATGAGGAATACTCGGCTTCCGCGCACTGATTCCTCAAACCACAGCACGTATTCGCCGTCGCTGAAGGGCTGCATGGCCACTTTGCCCATAGACGCACCGTACTCGTTCGCAATTGCTTGAGCGAGAGAGGCGGTGGCGGTTCCAGCAAAGAGTTTAGCCGTCGGTTGCATCAGAGAATTCTTCAGGGGGTGCAAATGTACGAATTTCTAATGTATTTTTGCCTCCCCTTGCCCAGGTGGCGGAATTGGTAGACGCGCACGACTCAAACTCGTGTTCCCCTGGAGTGCGGGTTCGATTCCCGCCCTGGGCACAAGGACCCCTCTTAGCTTATGGCTAACTCAAAA
>Ga0129336_10001472_pt1 | contig 14296 bp, 13 predicted proteins | sample CPB6_02_DNA_FD_96878 | JGI IMG/M metagenome (GOLD analysis project Ga0129336, IMG submission 96878) | Freshwater to marine salinity gradient microbial communities from Chesapeake Bay, USA - CPBay_Sum_0.6_0.2_DNA | ecosystem: Environmental > Aquatic > Marine > Coastal | place: USA: Chesapeake...
AGGCCAACACCCACCCCCAGACCGGAGCGGCGCAAAAATGCGCGACGGTCCATGGTGGGCAGGGCTTGAGAAAGGCCTCGCGACAGGCTATGTACAAAGGGGGAACGGGCAGCCACAGACTTGACTGCGGAATCCAACTTCTTGGTCAACAACATAAAAACCTCCAGGGCTGCAACGTTAAATGCGGGTGGTTTCGAAATAGCGCTTGACGTGCTCAGTCAGCGCGTAGCCACCGCCCCGCTCGGGCTTGGGCTTGACCTGGTCAGCACCGGCAGCCTCTACTGCAGCCTGTTTGCCAGGGAGAACGGACAGAGTTGCCGCGGCCGCGCCGGTCAGGCCAAATGCAGCAAGGATGCTGCGGCGTTTGGTGGAATTTTCTTTATCACTCATGGTGGTCCCCAAAAAAATGAAAAGCCTTGGAAAAATTCGAATCTAGCGCACAAGGTTGTTGCGGGATTTTTTCCCCACGCAACAAGCAAATCCTATTTAGTCATAAGTTATTCCTGCATTATTCATATGATCAGGCGTTCATAGATCAGGGTTATCCCTTAGATCTATCATTTAATCCAGCATATCGAAGCCCTGGGCCTCGATTGAAGCAAAAGCACGGGTGAATTCGGCCAGCGCGGCGTAGAAGGCTGCCTTGGGATGGGAGGCGATGGCATCGCACATCTGGGATAACCAGGGCTGCAGATGACGTGCAAAAAATTCGCGCTGATGGGTCAGGTTGGCCACCGCGACATCCTCGCCGGCAATCAGGTAGCGCATCACCTCGCACAGATAAGCGATATGGTCTTCCGTCTCGGGCATGGTCTCATCCCGACTCAGCCCATAGCCAGCCAGATCGGAGCGCAATTGCGCCAAGGGTTTTTCATTCAGAAAACCGCTGATGTAATGAGAGCCAAACAAATAGACTTCGGGCTTGCCTACCCCGCCAAACAGGGCCGAGTACTCCTGCGCAATGTTGCTGTCAGTGTTGTTGCGGGCCGCAGCCACCACAGCACCCCAAGGCTCCTCCAGAAAACCACCCTCAGCAGGTGCCTGGGTAACGGCAACCCGCAGCTGGGCTAGCAGTTCCGGGGCAGGCGGCGCGTAGTAAAGGGCGGTGAGCAGGCCGTATATTTCTGCGCGCGCAGTTTCCTCATCCAGCGAGCTGCCCTGCAAAGCACTCAACTCAGGGGGGTTCGAATCAGCTTTGTCGTTCATGACGTTCTCTTGCCTTGTATGGACCACCTTACAGGTCGGTGATGCGGCTCTCTTTGGTGTTGGAGTAAATGTCGATCACCCGGCAATCCCCGCACATTTTGAGTCGTTCGAGGGCTTCACCCTGGAACATGGCGTGCCCGGCCAACCGGCCCAACATGGCTTCAATCGCTTTCAAGGTCCCAAAGGGCTTGCCACAGCGAATGCAGGCATAGGGTTGCATTTCGTTGAGGACCGCAGCCTCTCGCCGCTGCGGGCTCAGCAACAACCGGGGGGCCAGGGATAGGGCTTTTTCAGGGCAGGTCTTGACGCACAGGCCGCATTGCACGCAGTTCTTTTCTATGAAGCGCAGTTGCGGCGCTTGCGGGTTGTCCTGCAAGGCGCCTGCCGGGCAGGCATTGACACAACTCAGACACAGGGTACAGGCGTCCTTGTCGATGGCCAGGCCACCCAAAGGTGAGGCTGCCGGCAGATCAATGGCGGAGGCTGTTGGCGCAGTGGGAGCCTGCGCGATCAGGTGGTCCAACACCAACTCCAGGGTAGCGCGCTTGTCGGCCTGGACTGCAAAGCTGGCTGGCTGCGCCACGCCGCGCGCTGGAGCAGCCTGCAAAGCTTGATCAAAATCGGTCAGATCGCGGGCATCACGCGCCGTGATGATGCGCAGATGCTCGCCGGTGTAGCCCAAGGCGTTCAGCAGGGCCTGTGCCACCGCCATCTGGGACAGCAGGGCCTCACGGTACTGAGGTGCCTCCTCATCGGTCATGAGCACCCAGACCTGGCTGGCCCCATAGGCGATGGCACTGAGCCACAACTCAATGCCCATGGATGCGGTATGCCAAAGCGCCAGTGGCAGCACGCGCGCGGGCAGGCCGGACCGATCGGGATCAAGACGGGTTGCCCGCCCGAGATCACTGATGAGTTGGGCGCCCTGCTGCTGGCTGTGCAAGAGCAAAGCGGCATCCTTGCCGCCAGCCTTTGCATAGGTTGAGAGTAGGGTCTTAAGTCGGGTTCCCTGCTCGGCTGCGCGCGGATAGGCAAAGGTCAGCGCGCCACTGGGGCAGGCCGTGGTGCAGGCGCCGCAACCCACGCACAAATTGGGATTGACCTTGATCTGCTGGCGATCCCGCTCGGAACTGATGGCCGAAGCCGAGCACACATCGATGCAGGCGCTGCAACCAGTTTTTTCATTGCGGCTGTGGGCACAAAGCTTTTGCTTGTAGACAAAGAATTTTGGTTTTTCAAACTCCCCCACCAGCGCGCGCAAATCGATCAGGGTGCGGGCATCAGGCCCATTGGGGCCCGACCCAACATGAAAATAGCCTTGCGGCTTGGCGTGCTGGCTAAAGGCTGGCGAGCTGCGCAAATCCAGCACCAGGTCAAAGCTTTCACTCTCCTGAACCGGCTGGCGGGTGAAATCAATCGCGCCGGCCACGCCACACGCCTTGACGCAGTCACGGTGCGACTTGCAAAGCGAGGAGTCAACTTGGTAATCCAGTCCAATGGCCGATTCGGGACAAGCCGCCACACAGGCGTTACAGCGGGTACAGAGGTCCAGATCGATCGGGTTGTCCTTGGACCAGCTGAGCTCGAAACTGCCCAGCCAACCGGTCAGGCTTTGAATCTGGCCACTGAGCACCGGGTAACGCCTGTCCTGCGACAACGCGTTGTCTGCGCCGCCCTGGCTGAACAAAGTAACTTCCAGCGTGTCTGACAGCAAATCAGCCGCACGGTTCGCCGCACCCAAAGGGCCGATGATCAGCACACGTCCGGCACTCTTGTAGGTAACCGTGGGGACGGGCTCAGCTTCGGGCAGCCGGGCGGCTGCCAGCAGCGCCGCCATCTTGGGCGTGGCTTGGGCGGCCTCTTTGCTCCAACCCCCGGTTTCCCGGATATTGACAAAGCGGATCGGCACGGCGGCCTGGGTCTGGTCGGCCAATTCGGAAAACAGGCGGGCTTCCTGGGTGCAGGCCACCACCAGCGGCTCACTGCCCCCCAGCGACTTGATGAATGCGCCCGCCTCACGCCGGCAAAGTGTTGAGTGCTGCGTTAGTTGCTCACCCAGTGCCGCGCCCAGGGCCTTGGGGTTTAGCGGCATGGTCTTGTTGCAATCGCATATCAGGGTCGGCATGGTTTTCCTGTGAGCTAGAGGGGGATGATAGATTGCTTTGAGTTGCAGTTTGCGCTTTGGATTTGGTTTCTACTTCAGTATTTGCGACAAGTTGGGCATCGCTCGATGGATCACTGACCGGTTCTTTCTGGCCAATCTGCTGCGCCGCGGGTTCAGCAAACTGATCGCCCGATGCAGCGGCCTGCTCCTTTTTCTCATCATCAAACAGATTGAGCATCTGCGCACCCACCATGCGTCGCATCATGGAAACCGGCAGCGGACTGGGTATCGAGTAATCATCAATGTAGATGTCCAGCCCATCCATCACATTGAAGTGCGGATCGGCAAAGAGTTTTTTCATCGCCGCATTGCGCACCTCCGGGGCAACACCCCGGGCCACAAAAGGCTTGAAGTCAGATTGGGGGGTCAGTTCCAACGTATCCTTCAGTGACGGTAGCTGCGCTGATTCAGAGGGCGTCTGAGCAGCTGTCTGCTGGCCAGCATTTGGGACAGGGGCCGAGTCTGGCGAAGAGTGAGGCTGGGTGACAGCCGTCTGGACCGCAGCGGCTTGGGCTGAAGTTACTTGAGTTGCAGGATGGGCTGCTGAAACTTCCCGATTCGGATTGAGTTCGGGCTCATCGGGCGCCCTACCCTCACGGACATCCTGCTTGCGCCGCGCCCAGCGCCCGAGAAATCCCTCAGACATTGCCCCCACCCTTTTTGATTTCGGTGCTGACCGAGGCAGGGTTGCCAAAGCGGTCCGTCAGTGGGCGAAAACTGTCGGGGCGCTTGCGCCGCTTGGGTTCGGGCACATAGTGCTGCTTGATGAATTCCTGCATCAGTTCAATCACTTCTACCGGGGCGGCTACCTGCTCAACAGTTTCCTGGGCGTCAAGCCAGCGGCCTGCATCGTGGTAGCTCACGCTGACCAGCTGTGGCCGGGCCAAGGGCTCATCGGCAACCGTCGCTTCTTCCTCCATGCGCCACAACACAAACCAGCAAGGGGCCGGTGCGCTGGCATTGAGGTAATAACCTTCGGCATCATCCCGGTACAACTCAACGGTAAATCCAGTGTGCAACCAGCGCTCCTCATGCTCGCTTTGCAGAATGCGGCGAGGAGGTTCCTGATCATTGGATTCATGGACAAAGACATCGTCCAGCACCCAACGCCAGGGCTGCCAGCGGCTCATGGGCCCGTCAATGCGCTCTTTGCGCATGACCACCGCCACCGGAAATGAATGAGAAGCAAGAGCTGACATAACAAACCGGACTGTAACGGATAGCTTCTCCTGGGAGGGCCACCGGCTTGAGCTGCAATGTCAATTAAGTGCAACAGCTCCAGTAATTCATTTCACGACTACCGGCCGCAGCGGGCTGGAACTGAATCAGTTCGTTGATGGCCCCAGACAGGACTCGACCGCCATGGCAACCCTGAGCAGGGTCGCATCGGCCCCGGGCGCTGCGCAAAGTTGTAACCCGACCGGCAGGGCAGCACCGAGATGCTGGATCGGCATGGAAATACCACACTGATTGAACAGGTTTCCTGGTCTTGTATTTTGGGTTGCGAGCCGATTCCAATCGGCAATGGATTGGACAGTGCTAAAAGCCTCAATAGGAGCGGGAACCTGCGGTACTGTCGGGGTGATCCAGGCATCAAACTGGGGATAGCGTTCAGTGATCAGCTGCTGCAAATGCAACAGACGCGAGGCCATCCGGACATATTCGTCAGCTCTTAAGTCGACAGCCCCACCCAGTCGGGCATTGGCAACGGGGTCGATCAGTTTCTCATGCTCCTGTACCCTGGCGCGTCCCAGAAAGGCCAACAAGTCGGCCGGGACAAGACATCTGAAGATGTCGTCGATTTCTGAGGCCTCGGGGACATGAATCTCTGTAATGCTGGCCCCGGCGTTACGAAGCATTTCTATGGCTTGGTGAAAGCAGGTGCTGACTGCGTCGTCCAAATTCTCCATAAAGTGGAATTGGGGCAAAGCTAGTTTCAAACTGGAAACCGATTGTTGCTGGCCAAGCGCTCTCCCAGCCAATGCAGCCTCCACCCAGGCAGCATCCTCGACTGACCGGGTGAATATGCCCACGCTGTCCAATTGCGGCGAGAGTGGGAAAACTCCATCGGTTGGCCAGTGATTGGTCGTTGACTTGTAGCCAACTACGCCGCACAGGGCCGCAGGCCACCGCACCGAGCCGCCAGTATCAGAGCCCACCGTAAAACCGGCCAATCCAGCAGCCATGGCCACAGCTGATCCGTGGCTGGAGCCGCCAGTCATCCGCTTCACCTTGTCATCACACGGGTTCCATGGGAGGACATGGCTTGGGTTGTAACCACCCAGCGCAAACTCAGATGTGCGCGTTTTGCCAAGCACGATGCACCCTGCGCGAAAAAGCATCTGGACAAATCCGCCCTGTGCGGGCACCAGGTCCTGGACATCAACCCGGGTACCTGCGCTGGTTGGCATGCCGTCAATGGTGAACAAGTCCTTGACCGCTACTGGAATTCCCATCAACGGCCCCAAATCAACGCCAGCTGAACGCAGTTTGTCGATCGCAGCCGCATGCTTTAGGGCCCTGTCGGCATCTATATGGGTGAACGCCTGAAGCTTAGGCTCGAGTTTGCCCAAAAGATCAAGCTTTTCCTGGACCAGACTTGTTGCCGTGCTGCGTCCCGATTGCAAATCCTGTCCGAGCTGTCTCAATGTTTTAGGCATGACGCTAGGGGCTTTCTTCTGGAATTCAGTTTAGTTGGCTGGCCCCATCCCTGAGATGGCTCCAGTCTCGGCCAGGCACTGCTGCCAGCAACTCTTTGGTGTATGCATGGCGTGGGTTGGCATAGACATCGGCCACCGGACCATATTCAACAATTTCACCCTTTAGCATGACCGCAATCGAGTCGCAGACCTGACTGGCGACCCGCAGGTCATGAGTAATGAAAAGCATGGTCAGTCCCAATTTGCCACGCAGATCAGACAGCAAATTGAGAACCTGGGACTGGACAGTGACATCCAGCGCCGAAACGGGCTCATCAGCCACCAGGATTTCAGGCTGGAGCGCCAGCGCGCGGGCCAGCCCGATACGCTGGCGCTGACCTCCAGAGAATTCGTGAGGGTACCGATTAGCCGCTTTGCGCTCCAAACCCACAAGCTCGAGCAATTCGTAGGTTCTTTGCCAAGCCTGATCATCAGGTATCCCATGCACGATCGGGCCTTCGGAGATGAGTTGCCCAACCGTTCTTCGGGGATTCAATGATCCAAATGGGTCCTGAAAAACCATCTGCATCCGCCGCCGCACAGGACGCAGCTGGTCCTGTTTGAGTTTGGCAATATCAACCCCGTTGATCAGGATCGACCCGTCATCCGAGTCAACCAAACGCGTGATACAACGCGCAAGCGTCGATTTGCCCGACCCAGATTCGCCAACGATACCCAGCGTTTCGCCATGTCGAATCTCAAAGTCAACGGAATTCACCGCGTTGACCTGCCGCCCCGACGAAGCAAAGAAGCTGCCGCCGGATTTATAAGTTTTACTCAACCCTTTGGCGGCAATCATGACCTGCTTAGCGGCAAAGTCAATCTTGGGCCCGGGGATCAGGCTTGGAACCGATTCCAAAAGCGATCTGGTGTATTGCGCTTTGGGTCGCTCCAAAACCTCTTCTGCTGCACCTTGCTCCACGATGAGGCCACTCTGCATAACGGCCACCCGGTCTGCGATCTCTGCCACCACACCAAAGTCGTGCGTGACAAAAAGAACACCCATACCGTTCTTTTTTTGAATCTGGCGAATCAGCTTGAGAATTTGAGCCTGCGTTGTAACGTCCAGAGCCGTCGTGGGTTCATCGGCAATCAGAATGTCTGGCTCCAGCATCAGGGCCATGGCAATCATGGCCCGTTGTCTTTGTCCCCCAGAAAGCTGGTGGGGGTAAGACTGCATGATTTTTTCAGGGTCTGGCAAATTGACGGCCGCCAGCATTTCAGCAACCCGAGTGTGACGGGTCTTGCCTTCGATTTGGAGATGGGTTGCAAGCGCCTCTTCGATCTGGGCGCCGATCTTCATGACCGGATTGAGTGCAGTCATCGGCTCCTGAAAAATCATGGAAATTCGGTTGCCGCGCAGATCCCTAAGCCTGGCGGCTGAAGCTGCAAGAAGATCTTCGCCCTTGAATATGATTTTTCCTGCACTTGGTTTGACGTGGCGAGAAGGAAACAAACCAAGAATGGCGCGCGACATCAGAGATTTGCCGGAACCAGACTCCCCGACAACACAAAGAATTTCGTTACGGTTCAAAGACAGATTGAGGTTTTCAACCGCATGCCTTCTATCTGCTTTTTCCGGAAGGTCAATCGTCAAGCCCTCGATACTGAGGAGTGCAGCGCTAGCATTCATGCCGAGTTAAGTCTTGGGTTCAAGGCGTCATTGAGGCCATCACCGACCAGATTGATCGCCATGACGGTAAACAGGATAGCCAAACCCGGCATGGCGCAAATCCACCATGCAGTGCGCAGGACAGAACGCCCAGAGCCAATGATGAAGCCCCAGCTCATGGCGTTGGGATCGGACAAGCCCAGAAAGGACAGGCCTGACTCAATAAGAATTGCGGTCGCCACCATCAGGGAACCGGTGACGATGATGGAGGAAAGTGTGTTGGGAAGGATGTGCAGAAAAATGATGCGCACATGTCCCATTCCCAATGAAACACAGGCCTGAATAAATTCACGATTTCGCATTGACAGGAATTCACCGCGCACCAGGCGCGCCATGGGAGGCCACGAGACGATCGCAATGGCAGCAATGACACTTCCCACGGATGCACCCAGAACAGCCACCAGCAATATTGCAAAAAGAAAGAACGGAATGGTTTGAAAAATTTCAGTCAGGCGCATCAACAGGTTATCGGTGCTGCCTCCAAAATAGCCGGCCAGCCCCCCAATGGCAATGCCGACGATCGATGCAATAAGTGTGGCGAGAATGCCCACTAGGAGCGTCGTGCGGGCGCCATAAAGAATCCCGGCCATCAGGTCTCGCCCCAGCATATCCGTGCCAAGGGGATAGTCACCAAATGGCGCCTGAAACGGTTTGCCGACCATGGCAAACGGGTCTCCGGGATATATGACACCTGCCAGCAGAGCGGCAATCACAACTGCCAGCAACACTACCAATCCGAGGACGGCTGGAGGGTTGCGAAAAAAGCGACTTAAACCTTGATTCATGGTTGGAGGATCAGCGTAATTGAATTCGGGGATCAAGCAACGAATACGCCAGATCGACAATCAGGTTCACCAAGACCACCAGGCAGGTCGATATGAAAAATATTCCCAGCAGCAGATTCAGGTCTCGGGAAAATAGCGCTTCGTAGGCCAGCAGCCCAAGACCTGGCCAGGCAAAAACAGTTTCCACCACGACCGCTCCCCCGAGCAGGCCGCCGGCCTGTACGCCAGCCATAGTCACTACCGGCAATATGGCGTTTCTCAGAACATGACGATAGGCAATTTGCGTTTCGGTAAGTCCCTTGGCACGGGCTGTGACCACGTAATCCATTGAGAACTGCTCCAGAACCGAGGCCCGCATCAGCCGGGTATACAAGGCAAGGTAGAAGAGCGACAGGGTCAATGCGGGCAAGACCAGATGGTGCGCGATATCGAACACTTTGGCCCACCCTTCATGGAATGCCGCAACCTGTTGCATTCCACTGGTTGGAAACCACCCAAGTTTGATGGAGAACACCACGATCAACATCAAGCCAGCCCAAAATACTGGCGTTGCATAGGCCATGACGGTCAACAGGGAAATCATCCTGTCTTTCCATTGGTTCAGGTTGCGGGCAGCCAGGCTACCCAAGGTCACACCGAAGACAATTGCCACGAAGAACACCGTGAGCATCAGCAACAGGGAGGGGCCAAGCCGGGTCAGTATCAGGTCCGATACCGACATGCTATGCCGGAAGGAATAGCCCAGGTCGAAGGTAAAGACCTGCTTGATGTACAAAAGCAGTTGCATTGACACGGGCTGATCAAGGCCGAACTTTTGTCGGAGCTGAGCCATAAACTCCGGCGTTGCGGATCCCGCCTCGCCGGCCAGCACGTCAGCCGCATCACCAGGGGCCAGTTGCAACAGGAAGAAATTGAGCGCGACAATGGTGAGCACGACAGGGACCGCCAAAAGCAGTCGACCCACGACAAACGCCGCGCCTTTTCTCCAGATCACAACCAATCCCCTTGCGTCTCGGATCTATTTGCTCAACCAGACTTGGTCAAAGGAAGAGTAAAGACCCAGCGGACTGAGCGGAAAGTTATTGACCTTCTTGTTGTAGACGGTCACGAAGTTCAACTCATGAACGAACACCAAAGGACTGGCTTCAACAACCCTCTTTTGAAGATCATGGTAGAGAGCCCCTCTCTTTTTGGCGTCAACTTCCACAGCGGCCTTGTTCATGAGGTCGTCAGTCTCCGTGGTGCTCCAGCGGGAGTCATTCACAAACACGGTGCCCGGCTTGATTGAATTTGAATGATAGAGCCTGTGCATGCCGATCACAGGGTCTGCCAGGGTTTGAATCCAGTTGTTGGTCAGCTGGAAGTCATAGTTCGTGTAAACGCGCCTCAGCCAGCTAGGTACATCCTCATAACGCAAAGAGACTTTGATGCCGATCTTGGCGAGTTGTTGCTGAACATACTCACCAAAGCGCCGCCACTCCTCTCCGTAAGGGGTAATGTCATGGACGATTTCAAACCGCACACCGTTGGCCCCGCGAGGCATGCCAGCTTCATCAAGCAACTTGTTGGCAAGGTCAATCCCGTTGGGAACGTTGTAGTTCTTGACCGCAGCGGTGTACAGACCATTGGCGCTGAAATTGGAACTGACCGGGCCGGTTGCCGGTTTGCCAAAGCCAAACCAGATGTTGTCTATGACAAATTTACGATCAATGGCATAGGCCACGGCTTGCCGCACCTTTTGATTGTCAAACGGAGGCTTTGTGGTATTGAAATCAAGTTGAACGATCGGGGCCTGCATCTCGTACCCTTTGGAGGTCGTCGCGATGTGAGGCAAGGCCTGCAAACGTTTTACGTCAACCGGCGGTACGGCATTGAAGCCGCCCATGTGGACTTCCTGGGTTTCAAGGGTTGCCGAGCGGGTACCTGCATCGGCAATAAATCGGGCGACGATACGGTCCAGATTTGGCAAGCCACTCTTGTGGTAATCGGGGTTGCGATCAAAGCGCATGAACTGGCCTTTTTGCCACTCAACAAACTTGAAGGGGCCGGTTCCCACAGGCGAATTGGCCCTTGGATGATTGGCAATGTCACCCGTGCCGTAAACATGCTTGGGCAGCATCGGGGATTCGTATGAGGACAAGGCCATCAGCATGTAGGGTGCCGGCTCGCTCAATCTGAATACCGCTGTCATGGCGTCTGGCGTATCAATGGCGGTGACGGCCCGAAAGGTGTTGGCGCCGCGTGGATGGACTTTTTTAAGCACATCCATCACTGTGAACTGGACGTCAGCACTGGTGAAAGGTTTCCCGTCGTGGAATTTGACACCTTCCTTGAGTTTGAAGGTGACAGTTTTCCCGTCTGGGCTGACGGTCCACGATTTGGCCAGACTGGGAATGGGCTTCAGTTCAAAACTGTATTCGAGTAGGCCTTCGAAAACTTTTGTGGTCACCTGCCCGACCGGGCCGGCCGTGCTCTGGTAAGCAGCCAGGGTGGGGGGTTCAGGCTGAACCACCATGACCAAGGTGCCCCCGCGCACAGCGGTTTGTGCCGCAGCCGTGAAAGTCACGCAAGCCAGCAAGGCGATCGCCAGCGCGTCAAATAAACGGAAAAAACGAAGCGTAGATTTCATGATTTTCTCCACAGGTAAAAATTCAAGCCAAGAAATATGCACGTTCAGTGAAAGGTATCGCTTGTTGATTCAATTTGGTCAGGCTGCAGCCTGATCAAAAACCCAACGATACCCGAATAGCGCAGCAGCTCCTCCGGTGTGAATGAAAATAATATTTTCATCACTCTTAAAGAACTCGCCTGAACGGATCATTGCAATCATTCCGGCCATTCCCTTGCCGGTGTAGACAGGATCCATCAGAATGCCCTCGTTGCGAGCCAGCATTTTTACCGCTTCCACCATGGTTTCGGTCGCCAGGCCGTAGCCCGGTCCAATAAACCTGTCATCTGCAACAACCTTTTGTGCTGGCAGGTCCGGTTTTTTGCCCATCAGCTCTAGTGTGCGGTTGGCCAAGTTATGGACTCTGGCTTCCTGGATCTCCTTGCTGGCTCTAACACCGACACCGGTAATCGGCCAACCCAGACCCAGCGCATGCACGCCGGCCAGTAACCCGGCGTGCGTGCCTGCGCTGCCCGTGGCAAGAACCAGGTGGGGCTTTTTCAAGCCCATGGACTCGCACTGCTTGACGAGCTCGAGCACACACATGACGTAACCCAAAGACCCCAGCGGATTGGATCCGCCTCCTGAAATCACATAAGGCTTGCGACCCTGCTCGCGCAAGCGAGAAGCCAGCGCTTCCAGCGCCTCGTCCATGGCAGTGCCTCCGGGCACTTCGTGCAACTTGGCGTCCAGCAGCCAGTCCAGAAAAACATTGCCGGACTGCTTGTATTCGGCAGGAGGATTGGAAACCCGATTTTCCAGAATCGCCTCACAGCGCAAACCGGCGCGAGCCGCGGCAGCGGCCGTCTGGCGAACGTGGTTGGATTGGACTGCGCCATGTGTCAGCAAGGTATCGGCCCCGTGTTTTAGTGCGTCCGCTACGAGAAACTCGAGCTTGCGGGTTTTACTGCCACCGGTTGCCAGCCCCGTGCAGTCATCTCGCTTGATATATAGGGAAGGCGCGTTCAGTGACGCCTGCAGCCTTTTCATGGGCTCCAGAGGTGTTGGCCAGTGACCAAGCGGATAACGGGGAAAGTTGTCTAGATTCATGGGATGTCCAAAATTTAAATGCTGTCCGGTTTAAATCTGGCGGCAAGCTTAGGACGCAAATTGAAAGCCGTCCAATGCAATCTCCGCGCAAAACTATGAAATAAAATCATAACCTTGGAGATCCCTCATCACACCCCGGTCTATCCAAGGAGCGCAAGGGTCAGGTCACAGCTTTTAAAAGCCGAACAGCCTTCATCGAGCCATTTCTGAACATTCGAACCTGGAGCGGTAATTCAAAAGCACCAGGACTGGCATGTACCAGGCTACCCGCCTCAAGGTCAGGCCGAACCATGCTCAGGGGCAGCCATGCCACTCCCAGGCCTGCATGGACGCCTGCCCTAAGGGCCTCAGCCAGCGCGCTCTGAAAAACTAGACGAAGCGGCACCAAGGTCGGATTCTTTTGCATCGCCAAAGCAGTTGCGCGACCCAGAAAGGCTTCAGAGCTGTAGGAAAGCCAGGGGATTTCAGAACTTGAGTCAGACTTCAGGTGATGGAGGGGCCGTGCCTTGCGATCCGCCTTAGAAACAGGAATAAGCCGGTCTTTGGTGAGCAGACTCGAGCGATAACGCTTCTGATTGAACGATACCGGCAAGTCCTGGTGCCAATAGCAGACCAGCACATCCACATTTCCTTCCTCCAGTTCCCTGATGCAATCGTGCAGGTTATCAGCCTTGACAGTGACCAGGGTGCTGTTGAGGTTTGGGGCGATCTGTGGCAGCCACTCGGCCAGAAAATTTCCGGCCAGAGAATGCTGTAAGGAGACCCGAAAAACATCGCGGCCCGGGTTTTGTGCTTTTCGCAGATCGTCTCGCATCGATTCAAGAGAAGTCGTGGCCTTGAGGGCCGCCTCATGAAACCTAAGGCCGGCCGGCGTCAATGTTGTTGGGTAGGTCGAGCGATCAATCAGGGAAACGCCGACCCATTGCTCCAGGGATTTGATTCGGCGGCTGAAGGCAGACTGGGTAATGTTGCGCTCGCCAGCCGATTGGGAAAAATTTCCGGTACGCGCCAGGCTAATGAAGTCTTCCAACCATTTGGCTTCCATGGTTTATCTCCAATGAACGAAACATCTGTATCAAGCAGCACCATACGGCGTGAGGATCCGCAGGACCATAGCCCGAAGAACAAATCCTCTGAGAAACAACAACATCGGTAAGCAGTATCCACCATGATAGAATCCACACCTTTGCGGCTGTAGCTCAGTTGGATAGAGTACTTGGCTACGAACCAAGGGGTCGTGGGTTCGAATCCTGCCAGCCGCGCCAATTTCAGGATAAGCCTCGAGAAATCGAGGCTTTTTTCTTTGTGGGCCCGCAATTGCCACGCATGCTGGCTTCTTGTGCATGCTTGCCATGCTCGCTGCAACTCCAACGTCTTGCAGACACCCAGTCATTCTTTCTGACAAGCCATGCACAAAATTGCGCCTTCCAACGAAAACGGACAGACAGCCATGAACATTGACTTCAATCCCGACCTCGATCTTCAACTCATTGTTGATGTACCCATCACCCCCGACCAGTTGTTCGATGGCTGGACCAACCCCGAAACCCTTCCCAAGTGGTTTTGCCCACGGCCCTGGAAGGTTGTTCAGTGTTCAATTGACCCCAGGCCCGGCGGCCTGTTTTCAAACGTCATGCAGTCACCTGAAGGTGAAACGATGCCAGAAAACAGGGGGTGCTTTTTGCTGCTTGAAAAACCGAATCGAATCGTCTGGACTGGCATGCTGTCAGAAAACTTCCGGCCCAATCCAATACCTCAACTGGGATTTGGCTTTGTTTGCGACCTGACCTTCACGCTGCTGGCAGATGGAGGTTCAAGATTTCATGCCAGCGTCAGACACGTGACTGCGCAGGACAGAAACAAACATGCTCAAATGGGCTTCGATCAGGGTTGGCGCATCGCCCTGTCACAATTGGTTGAACTCCACCAGTAGGGGAATGGAAACAAATGAAAAATCTTTCAAGAAAAATCCTCCTGGGCTTATCCCTTTGCCTGGCATTTCTGACCCATCCCGCATTTGCCAGCGACTACCCCTCCAAACCCATCCGGATC
>Ga0129336_10001476_pt1 | contig 14279 bp, 2 predicted proteins | sample CPB6_02_DNA_FD_96878 | JGI IMG/M metagenome (GOLD analysis project Ga0129336, IMG submission 96878) | Freshwater to marine salinity gradient microbial communities from Chesapeake Bay, USA - CPBay_Sum_0.6_0.2_DNA | ecosystem: Environmental > Aquatic > Marine > Coastal | place: USA: Chesapeake Bay...
CCACCAAACGACCCAAGACTTCCGGGGAAGATGAAAGCCGCCGGAATCGGTGGATTATACGCAAAAGTCCAATTCAACTTAAACTCAGAAAAGGGCAAAGAGGCCTTCACCAATGTTGCGTTTTTTGGCGAAGAGCAGGAATGGTCGATTGGCTACAAAACACTTGATGCCATTTACGACAATTCTAAACAAGCCAATGTTTTGCGAGAAGTTGAACTTTACGAAGTTAGCCCTGTGCTTCATGGAGCAAATCAACTTACTGGAACAATTTCGGTAAAAAGCGAAGAAGAAAAAGGCCATATGGGCAACAGCATGATGATGCCTAATATGCAATACCAATCAAGCCCGACAGTTGTTGTCAAACCACAGGAATCTCAGGAGCCGAGGGACCCGTTTGCTCAGGGGATTGCAATGCCGCTTTCGGAAGAAAGAATAGCAGCGCTAAAGCAGGAACTAATTAGTAGAACTGGCGGTCCGATTGATGTTATGAAAGCAACCGACTCTTCAGTTGTTTTCGTAAAACCAGGTAGAGGTATTTTTAGGCTTGGATATTACTTTGATGGAAATCAATTCATGTTTGGTAAGCCAGAACTTGTTGGTCAGCAAATGGCAATCCCAACACCACAAAGTACACCATCAATTCCGGCAATTGCTTATTCAGCCCCCAAGAATCCAGAAAACCCAAGCATTGTTTTTGGAACGATTACTCCAAAAAATGATGAGAAATCAGCAATGGATGAAATTGATTTATTGCTTGATGAAATTGACCAGGAAACAAAAGTTGGTCGGGCCATCAACAATAGAACGATGGACAAATTAAAAACAGTTATTCAAACACTCCAAGAAATTGTTGGAGCCGAAGTACAAACCAAATCAAATTTTATTGTTAAGTGTGAACCCAGGTTTGCTTTTGAAACAAAACAATTATTGGACCCAGTTTTTGATTTTCATCGCGTAGAAACACTCGTAACAGAGGACGGAATTGTAATCACGTCAGAAATTAACGAAGATACATATAACGCAATTGAAACAGCAACAAAAGGTATTGGAAGACGTATTGGTCGCGCCCTGGGTGGCGGTGGTTCGGGAAAAGTAAGGCGCGCTAGAGGCGCGCTTTCAAGAATCGAAGGCATACAAGACCCTCGTAGAAGACGAGATGTCGATGGTGACGGATTGATTTTTGACGGTACGTGGCGTGAAATGCCCGCACCACCAAGGGGTTTGCGCTCAACAAACCCAGATAAACCTTCCGCAGTATCAAATTCTGTCTCCGAAAGAAAATTAAAAGCGTCTATTACAAGGAGCGAATCTAAAAAAACGATAGACGCAATCACCAAAATTTTGCAAGAATCCAAAATGCCAAATACGCAAGATACAGCGTTGCAAAAACTCAAAGATACGCTTGTCGCCAACCAATACAAAAATGATGCAGGATTTGAAATTCCTAAATCAATTTTAGACAACGCCATTAAAGAATTAGAAGATTTAAATAAAGCAAATTTCAATAATCCTTACCTAACTGGGGTTTTGGAAAAATTCAAAAACGGAGAACCCGTTAGGTCGCGAGCGGGCGGCGGGGGACGAAAAGTTGGCTCAAAGACAACAAGCAGGAATGTCACTGCTCCTTCTGGTGAAAAAATTAAATTAAGAAAATTTGCTGAAGTCAAGCCAAACAATTGGAATCTCATGTCTTTGACGGACAAGGAAAACTGGCTATCAGAAGAAGGCCCAAAACTTGGTTTGGACCCGCTTGTTCAAACCAACATGCTTGAAAAAATTATAATTGAACTAGATAGGGAAGACGCTCGTAACGCCAGAAATAAACGACGCGAAGCATTGAGAATTGAGCGCGAGGCAACAAATACTCAAGCACCAACAACACGAGCACCAATTAGCGACGACACATCAAATGAACCAAAAACTAAACCAAAATTAAATAACCCTGATGAGCCTTCTAAATTTTTAAGAGTTACAGAAAGATTACGTCAACATTTAACAAATGTCGAACAAAAAAGAGGTGCAATTAGAAAATCTTTGATTGAACAAATTAAAGAAACCCTTAACGATGTCGATACTGCTTTGGCGGAAAAAGAAAGTATCGAAACACTAGAAGAAGCGGAAAATGCAATTGTCGAACTCCTGAATGAAATGAATAAAGATTTGACAACAATAGATGCACCAAGAGAGGAATCTAGAATCAAACTCTACCTTGAACGTATCGCATCCAGCATGGCAGAGCGTAGAGCCGAAAGAGAATCAATTGAAAATCCAGCATCAGAAACAACCAGGGAACTTGATGTTTTGGACGACCTTCCATATATGAAAATTCCTGCTTTCAATGAAGACACGGACAATATTGCGTATTCCGTGTCTCCGGTTCAAGGATTAAGGTCGGCAACAAATTATCTTTCTGCGCGTTCGCGACGCAGGCAGGGAGCAACAGGCTTGCGCTCTAGTCAAAGCACGCTAACTCAACGAGAGCCAAGAACTCAAATAAACGCTGAAGCCACATGGTGGAATAAAATAGAATCGTCTCTACAGAAGGAAATTGATAAAGCAGCAGACGAAAAAACAAAAAACGGTTTAAATCTTCTTAAAAAAATATTAAGTCGTCAAGAGTCCGGGAAACTTGGCGCGAAAAGAACAAATGCAGGTTCTTTAACAATTACCGCAAGCGAAGCAGACCAGATTCTTGACGCGGTAATGTCTGTTGTTGATAGACAAGTCAGCACTGCTGGTTCAAGAGGTGAAATATTTGCAGAATTGCTTGAAAAAATTGCAAGTGCAGCAATGTCAACTTTTATAGAAAAAACAACACCGCCGGTTGCGCCCAAAACAAAAAAGACGTAAAACTCAGATAATCAATAATAATAACTAAAAACGGAATAGTTCCGCCGCAAAACGGCATGTGAAGTATAATTTGTAAATTAGTAATTTCATATAACAGTTTAGATTCGTGCCGTTCAAATGAGCGGAAAATGACGCATCTATCCACAATTATCAAGGAGTCAGCATTATGGGTCAGCAAGACGGTAAATCGGTAGTCAAGGTTGACGGTGATGGCTCCGTTTTGAAATGCGCAAAAGACCTTGGTGGTGACTGTGGATATGTGCCTGGAGCAAAAGTATGTGGTAAGTGTGGTGCAATGCCGCTGCAAATGAAGGCTGCTGACGAGATGATGGTTGACGAGGAAGAAGAAATGATGGAAGAGGAAGTCCCTGCCAAAAATTATGGAATGGGTGGGAAAAAGAAACTCTTGAAAATGAAAGAAATGGATGAAGAGGAATTGGGGGCAGAAGACGAAGAAGAAATGGCAATGCCTCGAAAAAGACGACCTGCTGCTGAGCCCGTAGAAGAGGAAGATGCGGAGGTGAGCGAGGAAGAAGAGGAAGATGCGGAGGTGAGCGAGGAAGAAGATGAAGAAGTAGAAGTAATGGCTGAAGAAAAAGAAATGGGCGAAGAAGAGGACGAAGACGATGATTCAATGTCGTCCCTGAATCGATTGAAAGAACTTCGCTTAGAGCAACTTGGGTATAAGTCCCTAGAGGTTGGCCGCAACGGATATATGTGCGCGGTTGACCGAAAGGTTTACCCAGGCGGAACAAATGTTTGCGAAGACTGCCCAGGTGGCTGCATGTCCGAAAAAGGTATGCCAGGGCTTCTTCATGTTGAAGGTTTGGCTCAAGATATGTTTGATGGCAAAGTTATTGATTCTGGCTATTCAGCAGAAGCAGATATGTTTGTTGTCGATATTGAGGCAAAAGATGGACGCACCGTTGAGGTTTTTGTTGATGGCACAAACGCTGAGGTTTTGGGTTGGCATAAACTTGACCAAGATGCTTTTGAACAGAAATCACTAGTAGACGAGATGTCGCTAATTGATTTCAATCAAGCAGCAGAGATTGCAGTTAAGTCAATTCAGGGACAAGTTGTTGCTGTTGAGCCCGATGTTTTTGAAGGCTACGATAGTTATGCCGTAGAAATTGACGGAGTTGACGGCAAGTCATATGATGTATTTGTTGCTCTTGACGGAGAAGTTTTGGGTTATGACAAATATGAACCAGAAGAGGCTGATGAAATTGAAGCCGAGGCTGCCGAAATTGCCCTGAAGCGTGCTTTCTCTGATGAGGAAAGAGAAAAGATGGCCAAAGAAGGCACAGCGCTAAGTGATGGTTCGTACCCAATTGCCAATCGCGATGATTTGCAAAATGCAATTCAAGCATTCGGTCGAGCCAAGAATAAATCCGCTGCCAAACAGCACATTATGAAGCGTGCTCGTGCCCTTAATGCCGAATCTTTGATTCCTGCAAATTGGCTTGCTCAGGGAGAAAAATCAGAGGGCGATTATGATGTAAAATCAGATACAGCAATCGCTGATAATGAATTTTTAGCGTCACTCTTAGAATTTGAACTCCTGAATTTGGAAGTTGACGAAAAAAATTCCTAATAAGAATTTTTCAACTTTAAGAAAATGGAGCCCGCAATGACGGGTAAAAAATTAAAAATTACGCGCTCTTACGAGAGTTCGCGATTTGCGCCACCGAAAACAATAGATTCGCGCGCACTTGATTTTTTGAAAACTCAAAATTTTAAAATTGATTTTTCTGCATCAATTTCAACAAAGGCATTAAATTCAAAAACAAAACCTGCTGCGGACAATAAACCCAAAAGGAAAAAGGCTAGCGGTCCCATAAAACGATACGGCGTTGCGGTATTTGACCCAAATGCCAGGTGGACTCCAGGCAAAGTATTTATCCCATGGATAATGAAGCACAACAGAATGATGGGCGACGAGAAGCCCAATGTTGGGTGGATTGAAGCACCTAAAACTATTGAGCCCAAAAATGTTTCTCAAACAGTCAAAAATTTAATTGCGATTAACAAAAACAAACCTGGATATAAATTTAGAGATTCCAAACCAAATCCGAGAACTGGGGGCTTTGAACAAAAAGCCCTTGGCCCATCAATAGGAACAATAATTCCGGGTGGAGACATAGGTGCAAGGGCGGCATCAAAACTTGGGTTAGTTGTCGACTCTCTTGGTAAATTAAGATGCCCACCCGGAGTTCCGGCAGCAAACCAATTTACTGACTCAATTGGTTCAAATTGTTTTGATTTCATGCCAGATGTAGCAAAGCGACTTCTTGGGGAAGCAATTCAATTTGGACGCGAGCAAATGTCTCATTTATCGCTAGTTAACAACATGGAGCAAACCGTAAGAAGGCAAAATGGCCTAATTGTCCCAAGTGACAACAATTTAGTAGTTTCATCTTCAAAGAATTTAATTCTCCCCCACATTCTTGGACCAGATGGCAAAATTCTTTCAACAGTCACAACTATTGAACCAATTATTTATGCCGAAACCGTAAGGGCACAATTGGCTCGAGATTATCCAAATATAGATATGGAAGAAAGAGAACGAATTGTAAAACTCGCCGAACAAAAAGCAGGCATGATTCAAGGCGTAAATAGCAGAATTAAAATTGCACTTGATTATCTCAAGGAATTAGGAATTGAATTTGATGAAAACAACCCACAGAGCCTTACTGCTGGATTAATTTCTGCAATTAAAAAATTAAAAGAAGACGGCTGGGATATAGATTATCAAAATCTCTTATGGGGCGCAAATCTCGATACTGATAGTTCTCTTTCAATGGACGAAAAAGTCGCACTCCATGCCAGGGGTGTTATTGACACAGCAGTTCGAATCGTTCTTGGAAACCCTGAAAGACATTTTTCCGAAGAAGAACTTAGTAAGATTTTTCCTGATTTATCTGGGGACCCAGATATAAATATAAAAAGAATTGCAAATGCTATCTCCAATAACGATTTATCCAGACTTGGACCTGGTCAGAAAAAAGTTGCTCTTAAAGTTATGGAAAGAGTAAATGATTATTGGGCAACCGAACATGGTTTTCTTATGTCAATCCTTGCTGAGCACAAACAGAATCCAATAGATATGGAATTGGTTCAAACATTTGGATTGATGGACCCAACCGACCCAGACAATTTTGGGACAGAGGCCATGGTAATCCCGACAAAAGATGGCAAATTAGGTATGTTTTTTAATCCAATCGGGATGATGATGAATGAGCCACCATCCATGCCAACTGACGGCAAGTGGAGGATGTACACCGGCGACGGTAAAGGTTTGGAAATTGAACAAATACAAGCAATATCTAGAGTTGTTGACGCCGGACAAAGAAAACAGTTACTTAATGAATTTTTAAGACAAACAAATGATTCCGCAAAAGAAGTAGATGAAGTTATTGGTGCAAATGCGTCCAAGCACCTAAATAGCATCATGGAAAAAAATGCAGGAAAACTTGGTCGTGCCATGTGGGTTTTCCAACATGAACTAACCCATGCCCGTCAATACTCTTTGCTTGCGTACCTCATTTCCCACGACCCAAAAGGCAGAAGACTAAAGGGAATGACAAATGCAGATGTTTTTTCTTTGGTGGATGAATTAATAGGCGGTAGAAATTCAATTTTGAACATGGAATCTATTTTGAGTGACCCAAAAATCATTTCTTCTGCTTTTGCGGAAATGGGGCCAATTGTTGAGAAATTAGTTGAAAATGGAATGGCTGGCGTTTATCCGCAGCAACATCTAAATGCTCTTAATATTTTGTCAGAAATTCTTAATTTGCCACCAAGTCAAAGAATTGACGCCGCAGACAAAATTGCACAGGAAGTTGATTCACTACAAAAGGCCAAAGACGCCAATTTCATTACTCCTAAAGAAAACCAACGTTTAAATGCCTTAATTTATGCCGAAAATGCAATTATCGAAATATTGAATAACCCAGAAAATAATACGTTAGAGAGTGCGATAAGGCAACAGCGCGCCTTAATGTTTGCGGAAGCAATTGCTGAATTAAATGCTTCGGTGAAAATGGGTTTAATTCAGCCAACTGACGAAATAAAACAAGTTCTTGAACATATCAACGGCCCAATGGACCAAGTTCATAAATTTAAAAATTCTTTAGAGGAACACGGAAAATTAAAAATTAATTACTCCGACGGAAAAATTTCCTTTAGGAGAAATAGAAGAGAACGAACAGAAGGCGACATAACTGGCGAAAGTTATACAGAAAGAAAGAAACGATTAATTGGTGAAGAAGACCCAATTGTTGTTATGGATTCGACGGAATCATTTAATAGTAAAAAAACTTTAATTTCTCGTTTTGGAGAACTTAGAGAAAAAATAATTCAGCGCGCAACGGAAAAACAAAAATTGGCTATTTCACAAGAATTGCCTGAACAAAATAATGCAAAAATTTTAAATCAGGATGGTTCATTAATTGCAGAACTTGCGGATAGCAGTGATATCCGTGATGGAATAAATAGCGGGAAAACTTTTGACAAAAAACTAGAAGAAGACATTATTCCAATTTTGGATTTAATGGAAGCGAATCCACTCGACAAGGATGTGGCCGTTGTCGTCGATATTGGCGATATTAAAGGTTCTAAGAATCCAAACCGCATGACATTTTTGGAATTTGTAAATTTTGTACGTGCGGGTATTGCTTTAAATAAACAAAAATATCAGACAGATGATTTTCCGCAAACTAATCAAAAAATGGTAGTAAAAGTTCCAAAGGGCTCTCGCGGAATTCCTGATTTTGATTTTGCACCTAATTCAAATAAAGATAAATCAATTTCAGAAACATTGAGTGAAGCGTTATCGAAGATGACAGATGATGATATTTATGGTGGGCCAGAAGGGAAAATAAGACCTTATCGTGGCGAAGGTGAAAATGACCTAGAACTAACCGATGCGGATGTTGAGGAACTATATAAAAGATATGAAAAAGATAGGGATTTGCGTAAAAAACAAAGAAAGCGTAGGCAAATTCCAAAAACCACACCCGAAGAGGAAGAAGCAGCAGTCGCACGCGAACGAATTCTCGGTATGGCATCTGTTCGCCAAGGATTGCGTTCCGGTTCAGCGCCAGTGATAAATTCGCAAGATTCTCGCGGTTCGATTGCGTCAATGTTGCTCGCGCCCGGGAAAATCAAAATTGAAGGGGAAAGAGAAGACGGAACACTTGTTGGTCGACTAATTCAACAAAATACACCAATGCAGTCCCTGTCCAAACTTGAGAACAAATTACAAGCGGTTATAGACAACCCTGGCGCCAATGGCTCACATAAAGTGGAAGCCGAACGAGCCTTAAACGTTATTAAAGCAAGAAAAAATGCAGAATCGAATATTGGTCTTCGTTCTTCATCAAATCAAAGTCGAGATTACGTAAGGGAAATGCCTTCAACAATTAATTACAATTCTCAACAGATTCTTGAAAGACTAGAAGACAATGGGGCTACGTGGGGTGAGCCGCTAAGTGATGCCTTGGCTGAAATGAATCAAAATCCAATTGAAGAAATAATCGTGCGAACAACTAACGAAAAAATAGAGCAAGGGCCCAAAATTTTGATAAATGGTAGAGACAAAAACGGAACACCATTGATGGCCGGAGTAGAAAATTTACAAAAAGAATTTGGAAAAACTAACGCCGAAATCAATAATTATTTTATAAAAAAACACGGCGTTCGAATCGATATTCAAGATAAATTTTTATCTGCTCAAGGCAGCGACGGGCAAAAACAAAAATCAGTTATCTACGGTGCCCTGCAGGCCATAAATGACCTTTTTGAAAATATCAATATTAAGTCCTTGACAAAAAGAGATAATTTAAAAATATCTTTTAGCGATTTCATCACAGGCGAAAATAGCCTAGGGGAATTTGGACCAAAAGAAAAATTATTTTCTCGAACCACATTTGGAGATAATAAAACAAAATCGCGAGTATTAATTAATCAAAATGCCATTTCGGAAATGTCTATGCAAAGAGTTTGGCTAGACATGAAATCCAGTGACAGTAAAATAAATCACGTAGACCAATTTTTTGCCAAACTAGGGATACCTAAAGGATTTGACCCAATATTTCCTGGTGAGGATTCTCCGGATTTTGAAAAGTGGCAATCATTGGAAAATCAATTCCTACAAAGAATTGCTTATGGTATTGCTATTCATGAAATTGCTCATTATCTAGATTTCACCCAACGAGACCCAGGTGATAATCCAGTCTCTGTTCCACCATCATTAAGAAAACTTATCACGGGCAAAAAACCCGAAGGAAGATTAGATGATGGTTTATTTCAATCAACGTCTTCAGGAGTTTCTGAATCCTTAAGAGATATGCCTTCAGTATCTAAATATGGGTTAACCAATAATCAAGAAAAACTCGCTGAAGGATTTCTATCTTGGTTCTTATTTGGGGGCACAAAATTAGGCACTACGCCAGTTTCTGGCGACAGAACAAGTTACCGCTATGAACAAAATGCAGAAAAATTTCAAGAAACAGTTAGTGGCATTGTTACGCCTTTGTTGGAAAAATTAGGACCAAGAGTAAAAAGCGCTAAACAAACAAATAAAACAAGTTCATCCGCGACGACAAATGAACTACCAGCACAAATTTTTGTTTATGCTATTTTGCCATTTATTAAAATGTTTGAGAATAGAAATTTAGATAAAAATATGTCAAAAAAATATTTAAACGGTTTTGATATTAAAGCGCTTTCCTCTTCAAACGCTCAAAAAATTTCAGACAGCACGAAATATGAACAAGACCAAGATTCGATGGTGTTCATTGATAAAGAAATCAAAAAATTGTTATTGGCTATTAAGAAAGATAAAAAACTTAATAAAAAGATTTTGCCTAATGTCTTGAAAGAGATTCAGTCAATGACGGACACTGAACTGAAAACAGCATTAGTTAAAGCATCAAGACAATTTGTTGCAGGACTTGACAAACGTCCACGTTACTTTTTTAACGACAATAATGAAAATTTAGAAATTACAAACAGCAATTTTGATAAGTTTGTTAAACGCGGCTCCTGGGATTCAAATTCTGAAAAACAAAACGATACAACTGTTATTGATTCTGAATACGGAGTAAGACTTGGCATTCCAAAAGGTGCGGAAGATGCTGTAAACCCAGTTCGTGGATTTTTGCTTCATTCTGACGAAATCAAAAATCGTAAAATAAAAATTCAAGCAGAGGTAGAAAAAAAGAAAAATAATTTTGAAAAAAGAGGAATAAACCCTCAAAAAATTAAACCAGAATATCTTCCTCAATCGATATATCTTGGACTTCATGGTACAAAAGATTCGTTGAACCCATTCCCGATACAGCGTGGTGAAACAGAAATTATATTAAAACCAGAAATTGCTCACAGAACACTTGCAACATTTGGTGACTCTGTAAGTGGCGCACGCACCCCCTTTAATCTAGATAACGAAGACAATGATGAAAGACTTCTTGTGGCAATGCTTAGAAATAGATGGCTGGATAACGAACAAAATGGTAATACATCAAGTGTCAAACTCACCACGCAACAAAAAATAATAAATTTGCTTAATGCCTATATTGGCAAAATTGGCTACGGAGATGTAACCAAAGACGAAGACGGCGCCAGGGGTTTTGTCGAGGCAATAATTGCTGGAGGATTTAACCTTGACGAAGTAGAAGAAATACACCTAAGCGCAAATTATGTTAAAAAACATATTAATATTCAATTGAATGAACCAGATTTGACTGAAGCAACAAAAATTCTAACTCGTTTTTCAATAAAAAATGATTTAATTAACGCCGAAAATATTATTTTAAACCCCAAAACACCAGAAGAAACACGAGCAGCCGGTGAAATGAAGAAAAAAATTATTTATATTCAGCAGTTAAAAAAACAAAGAGAAGCGAGAATAAAATTCTCGCGTAAAATCAATTCTGCTGTGCGTGGTGGCGTCGGTCCAAAAATTATTTTTGTTAATGAAGATGGTCTTGATTATGACGACCCCAAAACATACAAAAACTATATTGATGGCATGACCGTTGATGAACTTTTGGACGAGAGAATGGCAAGCGACATAAGGGAGATTCTCAAAACTATTGGCAAACCAGTTGCAAGCAGTGAGCAAGTAATAGCATTTAGAAGAGAAAACAATAAAATGAAAACAGGAGTAAATTCCTGATGAAATCAGTTTTTGTAGGTAAAACAGAAAATGCAAAAATTTATTATGTGCTTGACGCTGAGTCAAATAAAAACGATGGTGTCGTTATTGATTCATTAGGAAAAGCAAAAATAGTTAATTTTTGGGAATTTGTTAATGAAAAGTCAAATATCCAAAAAATAAAACAAGGTAAATTTCGTCAATTTTTGTGGAACAAACCCGAGGGGACGGAAAAAAGAAAGTGGCAGTCAATTTTTGTAACTAAAACTCTTCCCATTGACGAAGACCTTCTGAACTCAATCATTGTTGATAAGGATGTTCTAAAAACCAAAAAAAAATTAATTGCAATACAAAATAGAGCGTTAGATTTTCAAATTGGATTATCTTCACAAACTCTTGAACAAAAAATTATTAAACGAATGGGTAGAAGAATTGGCCGAGCAATTACCCCCAACCGAAGAATAGGTAAACGAATACTTAGAGAAGTAGAAGGTGTTCTCGACCCACAAAAGCGTCGCGACAACGATGGCGACGGAATGATTTTTGATGGGACAATCCGCGAAATGCCTGCGCCTACCAGAGGTTTACGCTCAACAGACGTTAGTCAATTACCAGCCAATATTTCGCAAACAGATAGGTCATCAATAGGTATTGTGGATGAAGGTTCTCGCCCAGGCATCAATCGAACAGTTGTAACAACAACTCTTCAAGGGAATCGAAAAAAAAGATTACTGCAACTGCTTAAAATCAATAATCAGGGCGCAGGCAAGTTGGAAATATGGCGCTGGTTTAAAGAAAACTTGCGTGGATTGTCAATTAATGACGTTTTAAAAAATAAAAAAAATAAAGAAAAAAAGATTTTAGAAACACTTGGAGTAGAAAAAATCAAAAACATTAAGGATGCAAGAAAAATACTTGAATCTTTATATCCTCATGCCGCCACTGAACGGGAAGCATATTTGCGCAGAGACTCATCAAAAAAAGAAAATTTTACTTTTTTTGAGTTTCTGTGGTACACGCCAGAAGGTGATAAGAGGGACGAAAATAGTGAATTATCTGAATCTGAATTAACTTTATTTTTAAGCCATATTAGACTTCTGCAGCAAAATCAAGAAATTGCCGAAAGGGCGGTCCACTACATATCTGGGACCATGTCATACAAAGCCAACAAATCTTTTGTATCAAAATTTATTGATGCAGTAATTAATGACGAAGCAATATTGTCGGAACAAGATTTACGAAATTTAATGTCGGATTTTCTAAATCACCAAGTGCATAAAAACCATACTGCAGTTGTGCCAATTATTGAGAATAATGAATTTCAATTAAAAACGATTTCCGATATTGATTGGGGCAGTTATTTTCTAGTTTTAAGAAATTATGCGCAACAAATTGCTCAAAACAAAAGTGCTGTAAGAGATGAATTAATTAGGAAACTTGGCCCTGAATTATTTGATAGTAACAATAATGATAGTGGTGTTTTAGGGTATGTCACCGCGCCAATAAGAAAATCAAGTTTTATATATGGTTTAACTAAAGAATTTATGCCATCCCCTAGGTTTATGGATAAATTAATAAACGGCGGAATACCTAAACAAAAAAAATTAATTAAAATGATGTATAGGACTCCCGAAATTGATGGCACCGTACAGAAAAATATTGTGGGCACTTTGCCTGAAGCAAACCTTACCGATTCTTATTTTTCGATGTCTTCAATTTCTAATCGCATACTAATAGCCAGGCAAATGGCAGATTTATTAGATGTGGCAAACAAAAAAACATTATCAGAAAAAATTTCTCGAATAACAAAACAACAAGAAAAAATCAAAGAATCGACCGCAGAATTATCTTTAAACGAAGAATTTTCTAAACTGCAAAAAGAATTAAATGATATAGAAACAGAATTAAAAAATTTATCTATTTTGACCGATGAACTATCTGAAGATGTTCAATCTGAATTAAGTCAAATAAGTGCTACGACAACCGTATATCACGAAGGGGGTCATTTTCTCCATCGTGTAGTTCAATCAGACGATTTGCTTAAAAAAATCAGAGAAGAAAGGCCTAAGCGAATAGCCGAACTAATTGCCATAACAAACCCAACACCGGACGAGCAATTAGAATTACGATATTTAGCGACGCCAGAACTAGAAGATGAACATCTTATACCTTGGTTATTTAAACGTTTGCATCTTACAGCATCGGACGATGAGGTGTCTGCACGATTAGAAGATACCGAAGCGGAATTAAGTATTTTAGGTTTAACTCAAATTTTTGCCAATATTAGTACGCCTCTCGAAATCAATAATTTACAAAATCAAAATGCTCAAAATGTTGTAATAAAAAATTCAATTTTGGGTTTATTAATTGATTCTTTGGTAAAAAATACAAAAAATCGAAACCCAGTAATTGCTCAAGCAGCACAACAGCAACTTGATGAAATAGTAGAATTGCATAAACATAAATTAAATGAAAAAATTCTTGACCCGGCAACTAATTTACCGGTTCAAATATCTGAATCGGCGATAAAAGCAATTGTCGAAAAAAGTACAAGCGCTATAAAATTCTTAAGAGACAATCCTAGTATTGACGATGTTTCAAAAATCCAAGAAAGATTAAAAGCGTTAACCCCAACAGCGGGTGATTTAACTCTTGCAAATCTTTTAAAAATAGTTGCGATAGAACAAATTATTGGGCAATTTGGATTAGACCTAGCCACACGTATGTCTGGTAGGCCAAACGAGGCAACGGGTTTTTATCCCCAGGGTTTAATATTGGGCACAGATGCGACACTTGGGATGATGACTTCAACTGGGGAAATAGCCTTTGGCCCATTCCCTGGTCAAAGAGGAGAAGACTTCTATTACAGCGCTCATTTAAGAGATATCTTGCCCTCTATTGCAAGATATGGTTTACCTAAAATATTTACCGAAGAAGAAAATAAATCTTTTTCAAGAAGTATTCGTTCTTACTCTTTGGCACACCTTGGGCATTATGCTGAGGCGACTGGTGGTATAGCCAAACCATTGGCTGAACAATCCCCAACTTCAAATCCAAACCAAAACACTGTTTCATTGGTTTCCACAAGAGACACATTTGCAATTCTTCAAAAAACATTCAAGAGGTTGAGTGGCGCAATTTTGGACAATGATGAAAATTCTAAAAATCATACACTGTCTAAATTGTTGGTGGCAATGCCAAATTTGGGGATGTCCAACTTGGCATCATTGATTAACTCAAATTCAAAGATGAAAGAAAAAGC
>Ga0129336_10001477_pt1 | contig 14278 bp, 3 predicted proteins | sample CPB6_02_DNA_FD_96878 | JGI IMG/M metagenome (GOLD analysis project Ga0129336, IMG submission 96878) | Freshwater to marine salinity gradient microbial communities from Chesapeake Bay, USA - CPBay_Sum_0.6_0.2_DNA | ecosystem: Environmental > Aquatic > Marine > Coastal | place: USA: Chesapeake Bay...
ACTAATTTCTGCATATGTTTCTGTTCCAGTTACTATACCATCATAATACACGAAATCTCCGACTCTAAAAATATCAGGCGCTTGATTTAATGTATTAGAATTTCTTGCATATGCACTTCCAGGAATAGACGCACTTGTATAATTATCATTAATTGGATTTTTATTTGATGCAATAATTAATTGTTGATTTTTAGAATCCCAATATTCTATTTTGCCGTCAATTTTGTTATCATATTTTTTAGTTAAATCTGAAGGATTGAATGCAACTACAAATAACCCTGGAGTAAAATTAAATTCTTTTTTAATTATTCCATCTGGTAATATACTTACATTAGATAGTCCAGTTTGATTCGAGAATTTTAAATATTCATTTTGAATAAATTTGGACGAAGATGTAACCTTTACTATTATCCTATTAGGATTTGTTGTATATGCCAATACTTTTCCTTTTGCTCCTGTTATAGAGCCCTCTACATTTTGGTTTACTGTGATAGCAGTAGTATTATTTCCAGTAATTTTTATTTCATATACAGGGTAGAAATTTAATATTTGATTTCTTCTACCATATCTATCTTCATAACCTGTAGTATTTTCTACTCTACTTGACGATAGTTTTATCGATGCAGTTCTCAAATCTACAAGTGGAGATAGATATGATCTATCTGATTTTAAATCTAATTTATACAATAAAGAATTTTGATTGTTATTTAATATTTCATTAATTCTTGCACATATTACTTTTTGAGTTGTAAAATAGTGTTGTTTATTTAAAAATGTTTTTTGATATTCAAAATCTTGTGAATATGAAATATAATTTTGTGTTTTAGAATCTATAGGAACTATATTAGTTGTTTTTATATAACTATCAATAGTAGTATTAGATGGTTGTATGTAATTTATTTGAGAGAATAATGTTTCGTATTTTTTATTGTGGGAAGCATATACATTAGCTCCTCCACCAAAAGCATTGGAGTTGGCTCTAGTTGGTCCGATTATATTGTAGGTATCTAATCCTGCATTATATACTTCAAATAAAGTTGAATTCATAATAGTAGAAGTAAATCCACCTACGTCAGACACATTTCTGAAAAATACATAAGATTTTCCTTTATCTTCAAAGCCATGATCTCTATGGTATAATTTTACAATAGTATTGTTATTTTTAAACAATCTTGAATTTGCATCACTATTTGACAAGGAATATGTTTCTATAGGATTGTTGCGTAATTTTTCGTATCCAATATTTTGGTTTGTTAGTAATACATAAGATTGTTTATTGATATCAAATTCTGCACGATAAAGTGTAAATTTAATATCCTCCAATAAATCTTCTGTCCAAATATCTGTATTTTGGGATTTGTAAACAGCTCCTAAAGAAGGATTTGGATTTGTTGCTTGACCATCTATAGAAGAAATTGCATCTAAAGAAGATGCCCACACAGAGTACTCATTACTATCAGTTTCTATAGCTAATGAATAATCAGTTTCATTTTGTAAATATATTGGATATTGAAAATTAAATCTTGTAGGAATATTTGCTGTTTCATCTGTAATAATTCCCATTCTAACTGAAGGTGTATCAATTTCAATTACTGATTCTATTATCGCACCAGATGCTCCAGAACCAGATCCTTTTACAATAACAGCTGGAGGTTCTGTATATCCACTACCAAAATTAGTTAATTCTGCGTTATATATTCTTCCATTTGATACATTTACAGAAGCAGATGCAGTAGATCCTCCTGGTAATTGAGGACTTTCTATGGTAACAAAAGCGGAAGTATAATTTACTCCAGTATTTTTAATTTTAATATCAACTAATTTTCCAGATGATTTAGCAATAGTTATGGTAGAATTTTTATTATTAGAATTATTGTAATTTGTTAAATAATTTGTTTTAATAAATTCATTTTCTACGTAGGTTATTCCAAATTCAGGGGAAGATAATCCTTGAATTTCGTCTAAAACTAAAGTATATACTTGATTATTCGATAGAGAAACTAAATTTTCTGTGTTTGGTAATAATTCTATATTATTTCTATCTAATACAGAGATAATTTTTCCTTTTACTCCACTAGTAGATCCTTCGGCAAATTCTCCTACTTTAATATCAAGAGATTCATTTACTAAAATTTTCAAAAGAGTATTTGGCATCAAAGTAGATTCTGAGCCAGGAATAATATATTTTCCAGGTTTGTTTAAATCTACATTTGTTAAGTATACTCGTAATGGCAACACAGAACTCTTTTTGGAGAAATATAAATCAACTCCCGTTACAAAAACTCCTCCATCAAAATTCTGAATTTTGAAAGTTTGGCACAATGGATTTGGTTTTTCTTTGTTTTGATACTTTGAGTCTACAATTTGTATACCTTCATTTGCTTTGAAATATGCAGGTGAAGTAGAAACTATGGATGAAGGATTTTCTGGCAAATTGCCTATTGCATAATATTTTGTTTCTGCATACGTATCAACTTTATTTTTATCTATGTTTAAATCACTAGAAGTAAACAGTATAGTTTTTACTCCCGTAATGAAATATTCTTCTGTAGCTGACTGATCATAATTAACAAATTCTACAGATCCTGACCATGTAGATCCTACAACTGGAGGTTTACCTTCTGGTATTAATAATAATCCACTAAGATTTCCATTCTGATCAGTCATTAAATCTGAACCAAAAGAACTTAAAGAATTTCCAGGTATTCCTGTAAAAACAGAATCTGGATTCGCCCATCTAGACACATTCTTTCCTTCCATGAAGACATATACTTTGGTTTTTGGCTTCAATCTAGTGACTACAAATTTTACTGGTATAGATCTGACAAAATATTGTATGGATGAAATTACCGAATTTCCGTTATTTACTGTTGTGAAAACTCCTTTAGCAGTCTCATTATTTTGTGGACTTATGTTAGAAGAACTATTTGTTGAGGCTAAAGTAACAGTAGAATATATATCTTGTGAATTTATATTAGATAGAGAATTTAAATTATAGAAAGGACGATTTACTCCAACCCAATTAATTAAAAATGAATTATAGAAAGATGCAAATTTATCTTTAATATCTTTTGGTGATAAAAATATAGAGAATAAATTAGTATTATTATCAGACAATAAAGGAATCAAGTTTTTACTATACCATCTATCAACAGGAGGATCTAAACTAACTTCTCCAACATTTTGAACAGCAGTGAAATTATTTGGATTTAAAGTTTTAGTTGAATATGAATTTTCTACTAATTTTATATTTGTGTATGGTAAAGTAATTATGTTGTTATTTTTAACATAGTTTGCATTTCTTCTTTCATCTGATCTTGTAAATACTTCTACTAAATTGTAACAGTTTTCTGCTACTTGAGGTCTTAGTACAGATTGCTGTGTATCTATTGAACACATATAATCGTTTGAAGATATATCACCAACGTAATGAGATTCAAAATTATCAACAATAAATCCTGATTTAGATCTTTCTAAACCAATATCATCTTTTATTTGAGTATTTAATGCTTGTTGCTCTAAAATACTTAATGTAGTATAATACTCCAATCTTTCAATTCTTTTTTCCAGTTTACCAATATCATTCATGGTATATCTACGATTATCAACTGGAATGATTCTTACATCTTTGCTTGAATACGTAAATGCAGGAATATGCATATTACATATTCTTATAGAATCATCAATAGAGTCTGGTATCGCTGGATTTAATGAAGAATTTCCTTTTTTAACAATAAAACTTCCAGTTTTATTTAGAAAAATACTATCTATTCTATCTAAGTATTGGGATTTACTAAATGAGAATGTATATTCTAAATTATTATCTGTAGCAGGAGATGGAGAAAATGATCCCCCTTCTCCAGAAAAACTTACATAATTTGGGGTGCCAATAAAGGTCTGATTTTGAAATCCCGTTATTAATGTGGAAGAATCTACTTTTGGTCTGAAATCAATAACATCTCGTAAATTTATATTACCATGTACAGAAGAATTGAAATATGGAATTTCTTCCTCACTAACTCCAGATTCATGAGCGTAAGAATCTACCGTACAATAGTCTCCTTGAGAATGATCGAAATAATCAAATCCAACTACAAGTTGACCAGAAGGTGGGTTATATCCTGATTTTAAAACAATTCTTGATACATCGTAAAGAGTATCCCTTTGACCATCATCAAATGTAAAATAATCAGTTAAATTAACACCTGAAATTAAATTTCCTGAAGCATCTATTACTGGTGGGGTAGATAATGATCCTTCATATATGTAATGTATTTTATATACATCGGCATACGATAGTACATTTACATCTTCAGAATCATAATCTTGCCCTCTAAGAGGAATTATTCTATCACCACTAGATTTGATAACAATTCTTTTATTTTTTACCGCTGTTTTTAGTTTTGGTTTTCCATTAGATACTTCAATAGTAGCACTTAATTTTAGTTTTGGAAAATTAGTTGAAATATTGCCAAAAAATCCACTAGGCAGATTCAATGTAAAACTACCTGTGGTTATACCGCTGGAAGTAGATGTTGATTGTTGTTGCTGTACATACTTAGGATCTATGTATAAAATATCTCCAGTTGAAACTAATGGGGAATTTCCTCCATTTAAAACAGAAACTAAGAATGTATTTTTATTAAAAGTTGTAAATCTTTGAGTACCATAATCTAATTGAGCAGAAAATGTTATAAAACTACCATTAGAAGCTCCTGTAGTAACAAAATCTTTTCTTATTACATATTTAAATTTAGAATCATTTGCGGATTTTGATAAAGATCTTATGCCAGTGGATCCACAAGGGTACACTAAAGAAGATGATATATTAGATACTTTTGCTCTAATTCTTATTACTGATGAGTTTACTACATTTTTTTGTAAAGAATTGTCTAAGTATATTCTTGATTTTTTCGTTCCCTCTGGTTGAGTTGCATATTGAACAACACTCTTTACTGTATTTGATTCTACATCAGTGTAAATAATTATATCACCTTGCATTAAATTTAATGATGCATCTCCAGTAAAACTATCGCATTCTAAATATTTGTTTCCCAAATATCCAGAAAAATTCGAATTTGCTACTTGTAAAAGATCGCAATATTGATTTTTTTGTGTTTCTATGTCAGCAGAAAATTTATTAGTATTTCCAGATCCATATTCACAATAAAAAGATTTTACATTTTCTGGTGTATATGTTAAAACTGTATTTCTATGTAAAATGGGTATAATTTTACATTCAGCTCCAACTGTACCTGCAGTCGTAACTGAAATAGCAGGAGGTTGTTTATAAACAACATTTACTGCATTTTTATCTAATACTTTAGCAGAATATATAGAAGAACCACCTTCTACTTCTAATTTTATCTGTGAACTGTCATACTTTATACCATCAATAACAATTTGCGGAGATACATATCCAGTTCCTCTGGAAATAACAACAAAATGCGATATTGTATTCTCTTCTGCTATTTTTAAAGAATTTCCTGACTCGTCAAATATAGTTTCTCCTGGTAAAAATGATCCGTATAACGTTTTAACAAATAGTATGTTGTTAGATGAATATGAAGTTGATGTATCTCCTTCTATTACACCATATGCACCACTTTTAGCTCCTGATATATATTGACCAATACCGAATTTGGTAGAATCAGTAGGTTTAGTATCATTTAAAGTTAATCTGGTGAAGAATACTGGATTAAAATATGATAAATTAAAAGTACTATTATAAGAAGCACTACTTATTTGAGTTACTACTGCAGTGGCATTATTATCTCCACCTGGAATGCGAATAACTTCTCCTTCTTTGTAATTTTGACCAGGATCATTTACTACAATATTAGTAACATTCCCGTTGAAGGTCTTTATGTTTACCTTCAATCCAGACCCAATAGTGTTTTGAGTTGTAGTCACATACCCTGGAGATATATCAGATGCATTCGTGTATCCTGCACCAGGAGTTAAGATACGTAAATTAGTTACTCCATCTTTTCTTGAAGTAGTTCTTCCTTTAGAAAGAATTATATCAGTATTTTCATTAAAACCATTTCCAATTTCTGCTAAACTTAAATTACTTGGTTTAGAAATACCTATAATTGGGGTTATAGTTTCATTATAATCTACTACTCTTCCGAGTATATCTTGAACATTATTATTAAATGCGCCTGTCTCGGTGAAAAATATTTGTCTTATTTTACCATCACCCTCTAAATCATACTCTTTTAAATAATTATCTAATATTTCTTTTTTACCTATTACAGTAAGTTCTAACAAAGGAATGTCGGTACTATAATCTTTTCTTAGTACTTTTGAAAAAGAAAGTAATGAAAATGAACCGACAGCAGAAGGAGTAGTACCTGTTCTTGATATAATAAGCCAAAGTTTTTCTAACTTATCTCTAAAATTGTTTACATTAAAATAGCCTATTGGATACTCGGTGTTTGTAACTTGAATGTAAATAGTTTTTATACCGTCATCTGAACTATATTTAATTCCACGGCGATTAATAGTTGCTTTAGGTGAAGTTTCATTGCCGATGGAATTTGTTCCTATACTACCATCAGAAAATACATTATAAAAATATAGTGACGGATAAGAAGTTAAATCTGCATCTCCACCATTTAAAGGAATAGACCCATAAACATTGGTAATTTTAAAATCTGTTAGCCCAGATGATTTTATAGTTACATTATCTGTCGTAATAAAATCTCTAGCTTTTTCTATATTTAAATACTTGGTCTCATTATTAACAATTTCATAACCTTTAACATAAGCTTTTCCAGAACCTACAGAAGCTACTAGTAAATCATTTGCTTTTGATTCTTCGATTCCATTCACCAAACCATCAACGTCTTTAACATACATACCAAAATTACCATTTTGATGGTAATATTCCCTAACATCTATGGCAAAAGGATTTACAACATAATCTCCAGATTCGTCGTATGTTCTTCTAGCTAATGTATCTTCAAGTAAACTATACTCAGTTGGTTTTATTAACTTTTCAATTTCTCCATTTTTAACAGTTAAAAGTTGAATAAAATTAGAATCTAATAAAACACCATAATCAAATGATTTTAGTATCAAATCAATTTTTAATCTATGTGCTCCTGGAGAAGAGTAATTTGAAAATCCTCTAGAATTATCATATAAAGAAGGATCTTGATCTGGGGTTATAATAGATTCTAAAATTTCAAAACCAACTTTAACTGAAGGTTTATCGTAATATTTCTCTACAATAATTAATTGTTCTTTGTTGTTTACAAATGTTCCGTTTACAAAGTAAACTCCATCTTGAACTTTTACCCCCGAACCATACCCTAAAGCTGGACTATCAATGAATGATATTTTTTTTGTATCTGGATTTGTTATTTGAATAGATGTTGGTAAAGCACTGCCATCAGTTCCTACCACAAGCAACGGAGTGTTTATTCCGTCAACTACGAATAATGTTTCGCCTTGTCTAAAAGTTTTTTCTGTTCCTGAATTTCCACTATTTGTATATGTTACATATAAAACATCTGATTCTTCTTCAGAACCATACAAGGCTTCTTCAACTATTGCAACTACCCCAGAATTAATCCCTTCTAATTTTTGACCAACAAGTTGCTTGATATCATATTTTTTATATGTTATATTATTATTTTCTGTTACAGCAACTTCTGAAACAGAAGATAATTTTACATAATTTAATTTCGTTATTAAATTAACTTCACCTGGAACTACCAAATCACCTTGCTTAAATTGAAACTTGCCATAATTTTCAACTTGATTTTGCAATATTGATTGCAAATTATTCAATTCTCTTGCTTGAATTGAATATCCTGGTCTAAATAATACTCTATAAAAATTTTTATCTACAGAAAAATCATCACTATAAGGAGGGACACTGAGGTTCGTTTTTTGTGGCATTTTACAACTCTAGCGGGTGTATTATCAGAATTCTATTACTAATTTAATATCTTCTATTTGATCGTTAGACCTAGTAATTTTCTTTCTATTCTCTATGTATATGATATCTCCAGAGTTTCTTTTAATTTCTGGAGAAGCTAAACCATCAACAAAAGTACAACCAAGTAGTACTGTGTTATCAGCAAATGCGGTATTTACTGTGCCAGAAGCACCTGAAGATTTTCCTAAAATAGCATTTGCACTTGATTCAAATGCTCTCACTTTACCTTCAAAAGAATGTTCTGAAGGAATTTGAATATATTTCAATACTCCTGCTGTTGTGCTATTAGAATCCAATACCCATGAAACAACACGACCGTAAGCTTTTTTAGAACCTGTAACAGTTTGTTCAATAATTTCATCTACTTGATAATTTGCTGTTGCGCCATTTACTTTAATTGCATTTAATCCATTTAAAGTAGACGCAGTTGCTACTGCAGTAGATCCGTTAACAACGGGATCTTTAATTATACCAATTCTTCTAAAATCATTATCTACTGGGAAATCTTTTGTTGTTTCTCCTCCAGCAGTAGCCTCAGTGGAAGTTAATCTCACATTGATCATAATTCTTTTCCCGTTCAATTCTTTTTCTGGATTTGAACCATGACCACCTTCTGGAGAAATAACAGGTTCTACATGTGCTTTAGCTGTTGAAGGAATTGTAGTGCTTGTGCTAAACACTGGATTAGTAGGATCTGTGATATTAACATTGTTCCAAACACCAATTGCAGAAGATCCCGAACCAGAACCTGTCACTAATGTGACTGTTCCATAAGTATAATTTCTTCCTGGATTGTGAATCACCGCATTTGTTAATTTACCACTAGTGAAAGTTAATTTAACAACACCACCAGTGCCATCTCCAATTATAGGAGCGTATTTATCACCATTTTGAGTGAATCCACTACCTTCATCAATAACTAGTGCAACATCAATTGCGCCATCAACAGCTGCACTCACAACACCTGCTCTAGAAGCGTTTGTAGCCTCTACAATAGGCATAAAATCAGTTGAAAGGAATTTGAGTACATCATCAGTTGGAATAGTGTACATGTACTTCCACACATATCCAGCAGTTCCTGTTGGCTCTGTGTAAATTTTTCTAGAGCTGTCGTAACTACCTTGACCTCCAGCAGGAGATGTTGTTGGCTCATTTGTAGCATTTCTGCCATTTGGATTTGCTTGGTTTTGACCATTGTACAAGCACTTGAATACCTCATAGTTAGAATTAACTACATAATATTTTGAATCATAAAATGACGATGCACCTGTAGCAGTAGATTTACCGATCTGATATCCAACAGAAGACTCTAGATAGTCTGGTTTCCACATATCAAATTTTGGATGAGCAATCAAATTCCAGTTGTATCTGGTAATTACTGTTCTGCAATATTTCGTAGTGATCCTTTTAGCTGCAATTAAATCACTATAAATATCATACTTTTCTTTTTGGTTATCGGCTGGAACTACGGGAACATTTTCATCAGAAAATCTATAAACTCCAGTTAAAGCAGTAGCTCCAGTGTCTGAAGTTCCATTAGAAGCCTTTAGGAGAGATCCTAAAGCAAAATTAGCAGTTCCAACTACATTATATAAAACTAGACTATTTTCATTAACACGTCTTACATTAGCTTTGAATCCTGCTGTAGCTAAATTTGTTCCAACATATACCGTATCACTAGTAGTAAATGCAGTTGAAGATTTGCTGTAAATTTCTATTGTAGTATCCCAATCTTGAGGTCTACCAATAAAGAAATACATCTTAGATAATTCAGCTCCAGATCCAGTAACGATAGCTGAATTCGCTTCGTTGATATAGTCATCACCAAGAGAATTTAAAAATTGCTGAGCATTTAAAATTCTAAATTTATCCGAAATTATAGCAGCCATTTAAAGATCTCGTTAAAAATTCCTGTATTATTTATATTTATACCACCTAGCAAAATGTTCTCACATATTCTCCAAAATTATGTGCTTTAGGTTTAGAACCATCGCAACCTCTAGTTAAATTGGAGAATCTATCAAAATATTTTTTTGAATAATTAATTATTTCTCCTCCTATTATAATTGTTCCATTATCTGGAAAATTTGATGTATCTCCAACATATAAAGTAGTTTCCGATTCCGATATTGGTAATTCTGTGTATGTTCCAAAGCAATGTATAGATCCACTATGCGATGACTTAAAATTAGATGATAACTGCGAAATTTTATGGTAATTTATTAATATAGATGTTGGTTTTAATGAATTTGATATATCAAAATTCAAATTGCTTATTGTATAGTTATCACTAACAAATATTAAGTTATCATTTATTTTTTTAGTATTCAGACACGTTGATTTGTACGATTGTTCAAATGATATTGTTGTTTTCGGAACTATACCGATGCAAAATCTTAAGATATGTAATTCTTTTTGTTCTTTATTAAATCCATAATAACAAGAAGAAAATGATTTTTTTATTGGCATTTTTTTATTCCTCTGTAGTAAATGTAGTAGCTATTCTTATTGCCAACGTTTGGTTTGCATATGTTGTTATTGATCCCGTATGTATTTTGCAAGTTATTTTTCTTGGGTTTTGTTTTTTTATTGAAAACTTTCTTGCAACTTTTACTACGGGATTATCAGTATAATCTTTCCCACCATCAATCAACAAAACATCCAATATTTGACCATCATGTATTAACACTTCAGCTTTTCCTCCACCCCCATTACCATCAACGGGAATAAATTGTAAAATAGGATTTGTGTAATAACCATAAGCAGTTGGTTGTAGTAAAATATCATTTTCAAAAAATAGCTCTAGCTCTTTTCTATTCCACGTCAATTTGGTTATAGTTCCGTTTGATATATCAGCAAATACACTAAGTCCTTCCCCTATTTGATAACCATTGTAATTTGTAGATAATGCTGTTGTATATATTTCTGAAGATGCATATTCGTCAGAAACATTATTTTTTGGTTTAACATCATTAGAAATTGATAGTATTTTTCTGAATTCATCTTCTCCATCAATTTTAATCATATCTCCAGGGTATATTTTGCATATTCTCTTTAATTTTCTTCTTTCTTCAATCTGTTCTCTATATGAAGTTCCATATAAAGATCTATTTGTGTATGCTCCATACTGTAAAATTTTATTTCCATCCGCATCTTTTTTGTAATCAAAAATAATACTATACGTTCCTGTTATTATTTCATCAGATCCATTAATGTTAAATTTAATATTAGTAGAATTATTAAAATTCTGTCTAATTAAATTTTTAGAATTTATAACAGTCAAAATAACACTGTTACCAGATCCAGAAATATTTTTTAACTCCCCATATAAATTATTATCTTGATAAACCAATACTTTATCATAATCCGTTAACGTGTTATATAAAGTATTTACTGTGTTGTAAATACTTGTACCTTGTAAGGTGATTAGTATTGTATTATAATAAGTGTCTGGCTCGAAATCATATAAAGTTAATGATTTTTCTAAATCTCGTCCATATGGTAAAATAATAGAAATATCTGGGTAAATTTCTTCTCCAGATTCTGAAATGTAATAATTTAATGCTTCAGTGAAAGTTATTGTTGCTCCAATTATTTCATATGATTTTTTATTATTTTGTAGCACCCCATCGACAAAAACTAAAGGATATAAAGAATTATCAATTTGAGTAACTTTTTCTGTTAACTCGTTGATAATAAGGTATGGTCCTGATTTTTTATATGGTATTAATGTTTTGTCTATAGTAAATCTTTCATAAGATCCTATGCTATAAATGAAACAACTTTCAAAAGTATTGACTCTTTCATCAGAATTTAGATATAAATCATCATGAGATATTGGTGGACTGCTGAATATAATTTTATCCGTGATATTAGAATCTGAATTTGATTCTATGTAATAAGAATTTTTGAATGGCTCATTATAATATTTTTTAGCCTTTTGTAAAACTCCATTCAAACAAACTATTAACTTTTCTTGGGGATCTAATTTTACTATTTTTCCATCTTCGTAATATAAATTAAATGCACTTGTAACTCCATCAAATTCTGTAGATATATTTCTTAATCTTTTTAAGTATTTCGAATTTAAATCATTATCTTTGAATTTAAATGACTTACAATAAAAACTTTGAGCTGGTATAGTAGTATATTCATCATCATTCTTTCCAAATTTTTCTTGTCTTTCTCCTAATGGAGGCTCTGTGAAAGTAATTTGATTTCCAGATACTTTAAAAGATTTTTTAGGTTGTTGTAAAACCCCATCAATACTTATTATCAATTCTTGCTCATTGTAAGGTGCATATGCTAATCTTGTTTTTTTGTCTAATAAAGTAAATGTTTTTGATCCCACAAGATTACCAGTAGAACTATCATATCTTCCGTCAAATTTTTGAGAGAGCACTAATTCCTTTGTTACTGTTTCTGTATTATTAAAAGTATCTATTGATATAGATCCAAATCCCCTCTCTAAATTAATATCATCGTAATTTAAAATTGTTTCTGTCACTAATATTTTTGGACTATCAACAACTCTAACGGTCTTAACAGCTGCGTTAATTACACTAACAGATTCTAATGGAGATAAATTATTACCCATGCCCACAAGACTATTATTCTCTAATGCCAATTCACCAAATACTTTAAATCCTGCTGGGTGAGTACTGTTCAGAATTATGTCTTTCCACTCACTTAACTGGGATTTTGATTTTATAACATAAGAATAATCTTGATAAAAATATGAATCTGTTATATTTTGGGAGAAGGAATTTAATACTCCCTTATCGGAATATATCTTCCATTATTATCATAATATTCTCTTATATCGGAAGAGAAATTGTTGTTAATAATTTTTTTTATATTTGCTGATTTATTAGATGTTTTACCTTTTATTGGTAGATTAATATCAAAAGATCCGATAATATCTTTAATTTTTAATATATTACTTCCATATCTCCATCCATCATTAGTTACAATTCCTGAACATACTTCTATTTGTTGACCATTTATAAAATCTGTTTGAATTATTTGTTCTCCAGGATAAAAACTATCGTAATCAAAATTAGACAAAAATAATATGGTGGGTAACTTTAATTCATCTATAATAGAAGAATCATTTGAATATTCAAATCCATTATCAATTGTTTTTATATTTTTTAATCTTCCTACATCAGAAGAATCTAAAAATATTTTTACATCAGATTCTATAATTTTTATGGATGGTTTTTTTGTATAATTATTTCCTTTATCTACAACATTAATTTTTGTTATTTTTCCAGAATCAGATATAACTTCAAATTTTGCATTCGAACCATCGCCATTAATATAAACTTTTGGATTTGAATAATTACTTCCTTGATTTATAATTACGACTGAGTTTATATTTTTGTTTATAGAATCGTATACTACTTCAGCAATAGCTTCATATTCTGACGCTATTTCAACGCCTTTAACAATAGGAATTTTTGCATAACCATTTCCAGGGTTAGTTATAGTTATATTATCTATTTCTCCTATAGCAGAAGTTGAAATAGTTGTGTATGAAATTTGCCCAGAACCATCAAATTCTGGAGTTTTTGATATTGTATATGCAAATTTATTATCTGATTTGTATATAACTGTTTTTTGTCCTTGAAGTGGATCTGAAATTATATTTAAATATCCATTTGATTTTATAGTATTATTTTTATCATAGTAATAATATCTTGAGTATTTTGTGCTTTCTAATTTATTGTATTGTAAAGAATTATTTAAATAAGAATTATTAGTAAATCCTGTTTTTAAAATAGAAAAAGATCCTGCAGTTCCTGGCTCAATTGAATTTGCTGATATTTCTAATGTAATGATATTATTATTAATTGCAGGAGACACATCAAAATATGTATTAATCAAAGAAGAATGACTAGTATCAAATTTGTATTTGTAATTGTTTGTAATATCAATAATAGGGTCATTTACGAAATTTGAAGTATTGTTTTTTGAAAATTCGAATTGATAATAAGGTGAAGTAACACTATTGATAGTTACTGCTTTTGCTGGTGTACTTGAATCGTTAAATGTAGAAGTTGAAGTTAAACTATTTGGATTAGTAACATTATAATCATAAAAAACTGTTAAAGTATTATTTTCAAATTTAGAGATATATGGATTATTCTGAGCAATTCCAATAGGTCTAGTATTTTGAGTAAATCTGTACTTTGGATTGTATAAATTAATGAATGTTGCATTGTAATGATCGGTAATAGCAGTATTGTTTGTTCCTCTAATAACTGTTATTTTTTTCGCTGGCACATTTACATCACTAACTGTCATAATTTCGTCATCGATTAT
>Ga0129336_10001478_pt1 | contig 14261 bp, 13 predicted proteins | sample CPB6_02_DNA_FD_96878 | JGI IMG/M metagenome (GOLD analysis project Ga0129336, IMG submission 96878) | Freshwater to marine salinity gradient microbial communities from Chesapeake Bay, USA - CPBay_Sum_0.6_0.2_DNA | ecosystem: Environmental > Aquatic > Marine > Coastal | place: USA: Chesapeake...
AGGCGGATGCCGAGGCGGCTTACCGCGCACAGGCAAAAAAACTCTCTGCCGGGCGGCGCAAGGCCGCTGCGGCGCTGGCAGATACGGTGACAGCGGCCATGCAGGAACTGGCGATGACTGGCGGGCGGTTTGCCGTGGCACTGTCCGCGGTGCAGGCGCCGCAGCAGTCCGGGCTGGAGCAGATCGAATTCCAGGTCGCTCCCCATCCCGGCATCGCACTGCAGCCTGTGGCGAAAACGGCCTCGGGCGGTGAACTCTCGCGCCTGTCGCTGGCGATACAGACGGCGCTCAGCCGGGTCGCACGGGTGCCGACGCTGATTTTTGATGAGGTGGATGTCGGCATCGGCGGCGGGGTGGCGGAAATTGTCGGGCGTCTGCTGAAAGCCCTGGGACAGAAGCATCAGGTGATGTGCATCACGCATCTGCCGCAGGTGGCGGCGGCCGCCGACCGGCAATGGCAGGTCAGCAAATCCGGGACTGGCGGAAAGCCGCTGACCGCGGTGCGATTGCTGGATGCGGATGGCCGCGTCGAGGAAATCGCGCGCATGCTAGGTGGCGTGAAAATCACGGATACCACGCGACGTCATGCAGCAGAAATGCTGGGTGCAACGACGCCGCGGCGGCGTCGATCCGCGTCCTGACGCTGCTTCAGACCGATATCAGCCAGCCCAGCCAGGCAGCACCCATGGCCAAGGCGAGCCCCGGAATTACCTGAAGTGCGTAACGACGACCACCGCTGACCCCTGCGACGATGGCCGTGCTGACGGTGTTGGTGGTCAGGCCAAGCAGTACCGGCAGCGCGGCGTCGGCGGCGCTGATGGTGCCTGCAGCTGCGAGAGAGGCGGCAGAGGCAACCGTCGCGTGAGCGTCCGCCAAGCCGGTCAGTATTGCTGCTGCCAGCAATCCCGTTTGCCCCAGCCGGTCGACCAGTCCTGCAGAGAGTAGCGTTACGCCGGAAATTGCGACAGCAAACAGCAGCGCTGTGCCGGGATTGAAAGCGCTGCCACGGTCGCTGTGTTCTTTTGTGTCGTGTCGCTCGCTGCGCATAGTGAAGAGAGCGCCGTAGGCGATGGCGCCTGCGCCGGCGCAGGTCAGCGGTACGGACAGTGCGCGCAGCGCATCCATATTGCCGGCGGCCAGAATCACGGCTGTTTGCAGAATGGTCGCTACGTTTGACAGTACGGCGCCGGCGACTGCCGGTTGCAGCAGTGCCGGGTCATTGCGCACGCGCGCGCCCAGGCTGCCGATGGTGGCGGTGCTGGACACGAAACCGGAGGCGAAGCCGGTGGCGGCGAGACCAAGGGCAGGACCGAGTGTGCGTACCGCGACATGTCCGGCGGCACCGATGGTCAGCATGAGGATGACGATCGTCCAGGTGGTGCGCGGGTTGATTGCGGCGTAGGGGCCGACAGGGTAATCGGGGATCAACGGCAGCACCACCAGCGTGGCGGCCGCCAGCATCAGCGCGTCGTTGAGTTCACGTTCGGTCAGTATGCGGCGCACGAAATGGTGCATGTGCTGGCGCGCGGCCAGCAAAATGGCGACGCCCACCGCGAGTCCCGCGGCCAGCGCCGGATCCCGCATGGCCAATGCGCCGAGCAGCAGGGTCAGCAACAGCGCAATTTCGGTGGTCAGGCCGGGATCCTGTTTCAGCGTTCGCGCGTAGCCAATTGCTGCGAGCACGGCCACGCCGGCAGCGGCGACGGCGAGCAGCACGGTATCGCCAACCAGCGTACTGACCGCGCCGAGCAGAGATGCCACGGTGAATGTGCGCACGCCGGCAGTGGCCCGCCAGGAGGCTTCGCTCTTGCGCCGTTCGCGCTCAATACCGATCAGCAGGCCGATGCCGAGTGCGACGGCGAGGCGTATCCAGGATGGCTCATCAATGGGCATCGGCGTGGGGCTGCGGATTGAGTCGGCCGAGCGGGCCGTTCCGGGTCAGGCCTTGCCTTTGTGCGGGCAGTTGTTGCGGGCGCAGTCTGCGTACAGGTGCAGCGAGTGATCGCGTATGCGGAAACCGCGATCACGGGCGATGGCTTCTTGCCGTTTCTCGATATCTGCGTCGTAGAACTCTTCGACGTGGCCGCACTGCAGGCAGACCAGATGATCGTGATGCTCGCCCTGATTGAGTTCGTAGACGGCTTTGCCGGCTTCGAAGTGGTGCCGGGTCAGCAGACCGGCCTGCTCGAATTGCGTCAGAACGCGATAGACGGTGGCGAGGCCGCTGTCATTGCCCTCTTCGACGAGCTTCTTGTAGACGTCCTCGGCGGACAGATGCCGTACCTCGCTTTTCTCGAAGAGCTCGAGAATGCGCAGACGCGGCAGCGTCGCTTTCAGTCCGATGGTCTTGAGGTCGGCAGAGGTGGTCATGGCTTTTGCGGAAGTGGCTCGACGTGGGGCAACATGCAGAGACAAGGCATTCTCGGCTATGATAGCAGTAGACAAAATCATGTGCGACGGCGCGTCCGACGGCGTGCCGAAAACGAATGCGAAACACACTTATAAAGCGGATGGCGTCGATTGGGGCCCTGATGCTGCCTGTATTCCTTGCCGGTTGCAGTCTCGGCCTTGATAAACCCCTGCTGCTTCCCGGCATCACGCCTTACCGCATCGATATCCAGCAGGGCAACTTTGTGACCCAGGAGATGCTGAGCAAGCTGAAGCCGGGAATGACGCGAAACCAGGTGCGCTACGTGATGGGAACGCCTTTGGTTGTAGACGTCTTTCGTACGAACCGCTGGGATTATGTCTACAACTACCGCAAGGCGGGGGATTTGACCGAGCAGCGTGTGGTGACGATGATTTTTGAGGGCGACCGGCTTGCGCGAATCGAGGGCGACGTCGTGGCGGCCAAGTCGGGAGACGGTAAGGCCGTGGCGGAGAAGCCTGCCGCCGCGAAACCGGCGGCTGTGCCGGCGCCGGCCAAGCCTGCGGGGCAGCCCGGGGCACAGTCGGGGAAGGACGCATCATGAGTGCGACGGCCGGGTTGCGGGTGGCTGTGGCCGGGAGCACCGGGCGTATGGGACGCATGCTGCTGGAGACGGTACAGGCGGATGCCGGTGCGACACTCGCGGCGGCGCTCGAGCATAAGGGTCATGCCCTGGTCGGGCGCGACGCGGGCGAGTTGATCGGTGCACCTTCCGGGGTGCGGATTGCCGACGATCCGGCACTCGCGCTGGCCGGTTGCGATGTCCTGATTGATTTCACGCGGCCCGAAGGCACGCTGGCGCATCTCGCCGTGTGCCGGCGTCTCGGGGTGCGCATGGTCATCGGCACGACGGGATTTGACGATGCCGGCAAGCAGGCGATTGCGGAAGCGGCCCGGGAAGTCGGTGTGGTGTTTGCACCGAACATGAGTGTTGGTGTCAATGTCACGCTCAAACTGCTGGAGATGGCGGCACAGGCCATGGGGGCCGACCATGACATCGAGATTATCGAAGCTCACCACCGGCACAAGGTCGATGCGCCATCCGGCACTGCGCTGAAGATGGGCGAGGTGGTGGCCGGTGCGATGGGCAAGCGGCTTGCCGACTGTGCCGTCTATGCGCGCGAAGGCCACACCGGCGAGCGCAAGCCCGGCAGCATCGGATTCGCTACCATCCGCGGCGGCGACATTGTCGGCGACCATACAGTGATGTTCGCCGGCAACGGCGAACGTGTCGAAATCACCCACCGTTCAAACAACCGGGTGCACTACGCGCAGGGCGCGTTGCGCGCGGCGCATTTTCTGATGGCGCGGCCGGCCGGACTCTTCGATATGTGGGATGTCCTTGGCCTTAAATAAAAGTAATATAAATCAATAGCTTATGAAATCCCTTCGGGTGCTATGTCTCGGTCTGGCGGCTTCCGCGCTGACCCAGTTTGCATCCGCTGCGGATATCGCTGTGCGAGACATCAGCTATCGCAACGGTGATGTCGAGATTGGTGCGAAGCTGTATCTGCCGCCGGGACAGCGCCCGCTGCCGGCAGTGCTGTATGTGCACGCGCGTCGCGGCTGGGACCGGGAGGCGGATGCCCAGGTGCGGCGGCTGGTCGCGCAAGGGCTGGCGGTGATCGCACCGGATTATCACAGCCCGCGTTTCATCCCGGCTTGGCCTATTGAGCATGATCCCGCGACGGAAAGGGATGTTGAATTGGCCATCGATGCACTGAAAACCGTTCCCGAGGTCCGTGCTGACCGCTTGTGCGTCGCCGGGTTCTCCCGCGGTGGCTATCACGCGGTTCTGCTCGCGGCGCGCCGTCGCGAAGTGGCCTGTATCGTGACCTGGTACGGGCATATGGTGAATCCCAATGCACCGGAACCTGTGCAGGTATACCGATATGCGCCGGAAATCGAGCGTATTACCGTACCCGTCATGTTCATCGTGGGCGAAGAGGAGCAGGAGTTGCGGCGTACCGGTATCCGTCGGGCCTACTACGCCCTGATGAAACGCGGCGTAGCGGTTGAAATGCTGATGTATCCGCATGCGCGTCGCGCTTTCGATTTCAGGCAGGATCAGCGTGATGAGGAAAAACTGGCGACGGCCGACGCCGCGCGCCGAGCGGCAGCGTTTATCAAGGCGGCGCTAAGCCATTGAATTTACAGCGGGTACGCATTCCGATTTGTTCGGTCTGCTCGACTCGCGTATAATTGGGCGGAATTTGACGGCGGGACGGGGCGACTCGTCCCGCTTGTCGTACCTGCTACCCGTAGAAACCCATAAAAACAGGAGCTTGCCGTGTCTTCGCGTACGCCCGCCATTCTGGTACTGAAGGATGGTTCGGTATTTCGCGGAACCTCTATCGGCGCGACGGGTTCGGTTGCCGGCGAAGTCGTGTTTAACACGGCCATGACCGGTTACCAGGAAATCCTCACGGATCCTTCTTATGCGCGTCAGATTGTTACCCTGACGTATCCGCACATCGGCAACACCGGCACCAACGCCGAAGACGTTGAGGCGGGTAAGGTGCATGCCGCCGGTCTGGTGATTCGTGACCTGCCCTTGCTCGAGTCGAATTTCCGCAGCAGCCAGAACCTGAGCAGCTATCTGCGCCGCGAGAACATTGTGGCCATCGCTGATATTGATACCCGTCGACTGACGCGCATCCTGCGTGATAAAGGTGCTCAGGACGGCTGCCTGATGGCGGGCGATATCGACGAAAAAGCGGCTTTGCAGCGGGCGCAGGCGTTTCCGGGTCTGGTGGGTATGGATCTGGCGAAGGTGGTGTCCTGCACGGCGCCGTATCAGAGTGACGAGAGCGTGTGGGCACTCGGCAGCGGCTACGGGAAGCTGGCGCAGCCGCGTTTTCATGTGGTCGCGTACGACTTTGGTGTGAAGCGCAATATCCTGCGCATGCTGGTCGCCCGGGGATGCCGTCTGACGGTCGTGCCGGCGCAGACCCCTGCGGCGGAGGTATTCAAGCTCAAGCCGGATGGTGTTTTTCTGTCGAACGGCCCCGGTGATCCGGAGCCCTGCGATTATGCGATCGCGGCAATCCGCGAGTTTCTCGACAAGGGCATTCCGCTGTTCGGCATCTGTCTGGGTCACCAGTTGCTGGGGCTGGCCTGCGGTGCGAAAACACTGAAGATGAAGTTCGGTCATCATGGCGCCAATCACCCGGTGCAGGACCTGGATTCGAAGCGGGTGATGATTACCAGCCAGAACCACGGCTTCGCGGTCGATGGCGCCACCTTGCCGGCGAACGCACGGGTGACCCATGTGTCGCTGTTTGACGGCAGCCTGCAGGGCTTCGCACTGACCGACCGGCCGGCATTCTGTTTCCAGGGGCATCCCGAAGCGAGTCCGGGGCCGCATGATGTGGATTACCTCTTCGACCGCTTTGTCAGCCTGATGGAGGCGCGGGCTGCCTGAGGCGCTTGCTTGAACCGACATGCCAAAACGTACTGACATCAAAAGCATACTGATCATAGGCGCAGGACCGATCGTGATCGGTCAGGCCTGTGAGTTCGATTACTCCGGTGCGCAGGCCTGCAAGGCGCTGCGCGAAGAGGGCTATCGCGTCATTCTGGTCAATTCGAATCCGGCGACCATCATGACCGATCCCGGCATGGCGGATGCCACCTATATCGAGCCGGTAAGCTGGCAGGTCGTCGAGAAAATCATTGCGGCCGAGCGGCCGGATGCGCTGCTGCCGACCATGGGCGGCCAGACGGCGCTCAACTGTGCGCTTGATCTGGCGAAGCATGGCGTGCTCGACAAATATGGTGTCGAAATGATCGGTGCCTCGAAAGAGGCGATTGATAAAGCCGAAGACCGCGAAAAATTCAAGAAGGCGATGGCGAAGATCGGGCTGGAGAGCCCGCGTTCGGCGCTGGCACACAGCATGGAGGAAGCGCTGCAGGTGCAGGCGGTGGTCGGGTTCCCGACCATTATCCGCCCGTCGTTCACGCTGGGTGGCACAGGCGGCGGAATTGCCTACAACCGCGAGGAGTTTGTTGCCATTGTTGAGCGTGGTCTTGAGGCGAGTCCGACGAAAGAAGTCCTGATCGAAGAATCCGTCATCGGATGGAAGGAATACGAGATGGAGGTCGTGCGCGATCGCGCTGACAACTGCATCATCGTCTGCTCCATCGAGAACTTCGATCCGATGGGGGTCCACACCGGCGATTCGATCACCGTCGCGCCGGCGCAGACCCTGACGGACAAGGAATACCAGATTCTGCGCAATGCCTCGATCGCCTGTCTGCGCGAAATCGGCGTTGATACCGGCGGCTCCAATGTGCAGTTCGGCATCAATCCTCAGGACGGGCGCATGGTCATCATCGAGATGAACCCGCGCGTGTCCCGTTCCTCGGCGCTGGCCTCGAAGGCGACAGGCTTCCCGATCGCGAAGGTGGCAGCGAAGCTCGCCGTGGGTTACACGCTGGACGAGCTGCGCAACGACATTACCGGCGGTGCAACACCGGCCTCTTTCGAGCCCAGCATTGACTACGTGGTGACCAAGATCCCGCGGTTTGCCTTCGAGAAGTTTCCGCAGGCCAATGACCGGCTGACCACCCAGATGAAATCCGTGGGCGAGGTGATGGCCATTGGCCGCACGCTGCAGGAGTCGATGCAGAAGGCCTTGCGCGGCCTCGAAATCGGCGTGGATGGTTTTGACGAGAAGACGGCGGACCCGGATACCATCGAAAACGAGCTGGGTGATCCCGGACCGGAGCGGATCTTCTACGTGGCGGATGCTTTCCGTCGCGGGATGAGCATTGAACAGGTGCACGGTTTCTCCCATATCGACCCCTGGTTTCTGGCGCAGATCGAGGACATCGTGCGTCACGAAAAGGCGCTCGCAGGCAAGACGCTTGCCGCGCTGGATCGTGACTGGATGTGGACATTGAAGCGTGCCGGATTCTCCGATTCCCGTATCGCCAAGCTGCTCGCGGCTGAACAGTCGGAAGTCCGCGAGCGGCGCCATGCACTCGGCGTACGGCCGGTGTTCAAGCGGGTGGATACCTGCGCTGCCGAATTTGCGACCAGCACGGCCTATCTCTACTCGACCTACGAGGAAGAGTGCGAAGCGCAGCCCACCGACCGGAAGAAAATCATGGTGCTGGGCGGCGGGCCGAACCGCATCGGTCAGGGCATCGAGTTTGACTACTGCTGTGTGCACGCGGCGCTGGCGCTGCGCGAGGACGGTTTCGAGACCATCATGGTCAACTGCAATCCGGAGACCGTGTCGACCGACTACGACACGTCGGACCGCCTGTACTTCGAGCCGCTGACGCTGGAGGACGTGCTGGAAATCGTGGCGGTGGAGAAGCCAGCCGGCGTGATCGTGCAGTTCGGCGGCCAGACGCCGCTGAAGCTGGCACGTGATCTCGAAGCCAATGGTGTGCCCATCATCGGCACCACCCCGGACTCGATCGATGTGGCCGAGGACCGGGAGCGATTCCAGAAGCTATTGCACAAACTGAAGCTGAAGCAGCCGCCGAACCGTACCGCCCGTAGCGAGGCCAAAGCGCTGAGCGCCGCCGCCGAGATCGGCTATCCGCTCGTGGTGCGCCCGTCCTATGTGCTCGGCGGGCGCGCGATGGAAATCGTGCACGAGCAGAGCGAGCTGGAGCGCTATATGCGCGAGGCGATCAAGGTATCCAATGACTCGCCGGTGCTGCTCGATCGCTTTCTGAATGATGCCACCGAGGTGGATGTTGATGCCGTCAGCGATGGCGAGGAAGTCATCATCGGCGGTGTGATGGAGCACATCGAGCAGGCAGGCGTGCATTCGGGCGATTCCGCTTGTTCGCTGCCGCCATTCTCGTTATCCGCGGACTTGCAGGCGGAGTTGCGCCGTCAGACCGTCGCGATGGCGAAAGCCCTGAAAGTGAACGGGCTGATGAATGTGCAGTTTGCGATCCAGCACGGCCCGGAGGGCGACGTTGTCTACGTGCTGGAAGTCAATCCCCGTGCTTCGCGTACGGTGCCTTTTGTATCGAAAGCAACCGGGCTGCCGCTGGCCAAGATTGCCGCCCGTTGCATGGCTGGCCGCTCACTGGCGGCGCAGAGTGTCACGCGCGAAATCGTGCCGCCGTATTTCTGCGTCAAGGAAGCAGTTTTCCCGTTCATCAAGTTTCCGGGGGCTGACACCATACTCGGGCCGGAGATGAAATCCACCGGCGAGGTGATGGGCGTCGGCGACAGTTTCGCTGAGGCCTTTGTCAAATCCCAGCTCGGATCGGGCGAGCGCCTGCCGAAGTCCGGCAAGGTGTTCATCAGTCTGCGCGAGGACGACAAGCCGCGTGTGCTCGACGTGGCGCGCGTATTGACGGGACTTGGCTTTACGCTGGTCGCAACACATGGCACGGCCAAGGCGCTGGAAGCTGCAGGGCTTGCGGTCTCCCGTGTCAACAAAGTGGCCGAAGGGCGTCCGCACATTGTTGATATGATCAAGAACGGCGAAATTGCGCTGATCATCAATACGGTGGAGGAAAAGCGCAGTGCCATCCGTGATTCGTATTCGATACGGCGCGCGGCGCTGCAGCAGCGGGTGACGCTGTACACCACGATTGCCGGCGCGCGTGCTGCTGCCAACGGGCTGGCACAGGCCGGAGAGCTGCAGGTGTACGCGGTTCAGGCATTGCACCGTCGAATCGCAGCCTGAAGCTGCGTCCGGGGACCGTTACTGCGCGGTCGTTTACACTCACCGTTTGCGAGCGGAGAAGAAAGTATGAACCAGAAAGTTCCCTTGACAGTGCGCGGCGCGGAGTTGCTGCGTGCCGAATTGCATGAACTCAAATCGGTGCAGCGGCCTGCCATCATTGCCGCCATCTCCGAGGCGCGCTCTCATGGTGACCTCTCCGAGAATGCGGAATACTCGGCAGCCAAGGAGCGTCAGAGCTTCATTGAGGGCCGGATTGCCGAGCTGGAGGGCAAGATTTCCAACGCGCAGATCATCGACCCGTCGACGATCAAGGCGGATGGCCGCTGCGTGTTCGGCGCGACGGTCGAGCTGGAGGATCTGGAGGGCGGCAAAACCGTGACGTACCAGATCGTCGGCGACGATGAGTCCGATATCAAGCAGGGGAAGATTTCGATCAGCTCGCCGATCGCCCGGGCCCTGATCGGAAAATCCGCCGGGGATGTGGCCGAGGTGCAGGCGCCGGGCGGTGTCCGCGAATATGAAATCATTGATGTCCGCTACGAATAGTTCGTTCTGCCTGCGCCGTGTCCCGGCGATACGGATATGAAATCTCTGGCCGAAGGTCTGCAATCAGTCACGGCGACACTCTGGGTCGGCGGCATGTGGGCGATCGGTTACGTGGTGGCCCCGGTGCTGTTTGCCAGGTTAGGGGATCGGGCCCTTGCCGGTGCGGTGGCGGGAAAGCTGTTCACCCTGATGGCTTTCATCGGCATGGCTTGCGCGCTGTATCTGCTGGTATTCCGCCTGTCGCGTCACGGTTTTCGCGCCTTCCGTCAGGCGGTTTTCTGGATTGTGCTGCTGATGCTGCTGCTCGTGCTCGGCGGCGAATTCGGTATTCAACCGTTGATGGAATCGCTCAAGGCGCAGGCCTTGCCCAAGCAGGTGATGGAATCGGTTTTCCGCGACCGCTTTGCCACCTGGCACGGTGTTGCCAGCGTGCTGTATGTCATTCAGAGCGTTCTGGGGGCAGCGCTGGTGGTGCTGCTGGGCCGGGGACGCTGATCCGGCGGTGCACCGCTCAGGACATCTGGAAGCTGCGCTTGGTACGCCGGGGTCCTTTGCTGCGTTTGCCTTTCGCTGCCGCGGGGCGCGGTGTTGCCGCGGACGGGCGATGACGCCCGCCCGGCGCATCCTCCGGCCGTTGCCGGTAGATCACGAGAATTTTGCCGATCTGTTGCACCGGAAAGGCATCCAATGCCTCGCAGATCTGCGTGACGTAACCGCCGCGCGCCTCACGGTCGTCGCCGAGAACACGGATCTTGATCAATTCGTGGCTGCGCAGATGCACATCGATCTCGCGGATCATGGCGGGTGTCAGACCGGCATCACCGATGATCACGACGGGATTGAGATGGTGGGCGCGTGCTTTCAGAAATCGACGCCGCTCCGGGGTCAGTGCATTCATGGCGCGAGTCTAACAGTTTGTGCGGCATTCAGTGCCGGGAAAGGCGGGATTTTCAGTGGCGCGTAACCGTTTCGGCAAGGCGTGGATGCACGAGCACGTCAACGATCCTTACGTGCGTCGCGCGCAGTCGGAAGGCATGCGTTCGCGGGCGGCCTACAAGTTGGAGCAGCTGGCGGAACAGGATGATCTGCTCAAGCCGGGCATGACCGTTGTCGACCTCGGCTCGGCACCGGGCGGCTGGTCGCAGGTGGCACGCCGCGCGGTGGGCGACAGCGGTCATGTCATTGCACTCGATCTGCTTGATATGGCGCCCGTTCACGGCGTGCATTTCATTCTCGGAGATTTTGCCGAAGACGCTGTACTGGCTGAGCTCGAACAGGCGCTGGGCGGTCGACAGGTGGACCTTGTATTGTCGGATATGGCCCCCAATCTCTCCGGTATCGCCGGCGTCGATCAGGCGCGCAGTAGCGCGTTGGCGGAGCTGGCACTGGATTTTTGTTGTAAGCATTTGAAAAATAACGGAAATTTTCTGATCAAGGTATTTCAAGGCTCGGGGTTTGATGCTTTGCTCGCCGCGATCCGGCAATCATTCGTAAAGGTAATGATCAGAAAACCGGATGCATCCAGAAGCCGTTCAAAAGAGGTCTACGTCGTGGCCAAGGGGTTGAAGGCCACTGCACGTGCTGAAAGTCAGTGAATCCGGTCGTGATGAACCGGAGAACAGCGGTAAAAGCGTTAAAATGATTGATCTGCGGAAACCGTGGCGCCCCGGTGGTGTCCATGTTGCATGAGCGGCGCATGAATAAGGAATGCAAGTGAATAATCTGATGAAAAACATGGCGGTGTGGCTGGTGATCGCATTGGTGCTGATGATGGTCTTCCGTCAGTTCGGTACCCAGCAGACCCGCAGCAATTCGATCGAGTATTCCCAGTTCATCGAGCAGGTGAAGCAGGGCAAGATCGCCAAGGTCACGATCGAGGGGCGCGTCGTGCGCGGATCGAAAGTTACCGGCGAAAAGTTCACCACCTACGCGCCTTCCGATCTGTGGCTGGTCACCGATCTGCTGAACAACGGAGTGGTTGTCGAGGCGAAGCCGGAAGAAGAGCAGGGCTTCCTGACCCAGATTTTCATTTCATGGTTTCCCATGCTGCTGTTGATCGGCGTGTGGATATTCTTCATGCGGCAGATGCAGGGCGGCGGCCGGGGTGGCGCTTTCTCCTTCGGCAAGAGCCGTGCGCGCATGCTGGATGAGAACAACAATACCGTGACTTTTGCCGATGTGGCCGGTTGCGAGGAGGCCAAGGAAGAAGTGGCCGAGCTGGTCGAATTTCTCCGTGACCCGTCGAAATTCCAGAAGCTCGGCGGCCGCATTCCGCGCGGTGTGCTGATGGTCGGCAATCCAGGCACCGGTAAGACGCTGCTCGCCCGTGCGATCGCGGGAGAAGCCAAGGTGCCGTTTTTCTCGATCTCCGGTTCGGATTTCGTGGAGATGTTTGTGGGTGTCGGTGCGGCGCGCGTGCGTGACATGTTCGAGAATGCGAAGAAGCACTCGCCCTGTATCGTGTTCATCGACGAGATCGATGCGGTTGGGCGCCAGCGTGGCGCCGGCCTCGGTGGCGGCAATGACGAGCGCGAGCAGACCTTGAACCAGTTGCTGGTCGAGATGGACGGTTTCGAAGCAAACTCCGGCGTGATCATCATTGCGGCGACGAACCGCCCGGACGTGCTGGACCCGGCGCTGCTGCGCCCCGGCCGCATTGACCGGCAGGTGGTGGTGCCTCTCCCCGACATCCGCGGACGCGAGCAGATTCTGCAGGTGCATATGCGCAAGGTACCGATTGCGCCGGACGTCAAGGCGGACATCCTGGCGCGCGGCACACCGGGATTCTCGGGCGCGGATCTGGCGAATCTGGTCAATGAGGCGGCGCTGTTCGCCGCGCGCGGTAACAAACGCCTGGTCGACATGATCGACTTCGAGCGTGCCAAGGACAAGATCATCATGGGCGCCGAGCGCCGTTCCATCGTGATGCCGGAGCACGAGCGCAAGAACACGGCCTATCACGAGGCCGGTCACGCGCTGGTGGCCCGGATGCTGCCGAAGACCGATCCTGTGCACAAAGTGACGATCATCCCGCGCGGCCGCGCACTCGGGGTGACGATGCAGCTTCCCACCGAAGACCGCTACAGCATGGACCGCGAGCAACTGTTGCAGAATATCTCGGTTCTCTTCGGCGGACGGATTGCCGAGGAAGTGTTCATGAGCCAGATGACCACCGGCGCTTCCAATGATTTCGAGCGTGCGACGGAAATGGCGCGCAACATGGTGACGCGCTGGGGAATGAGCGACAGCCTGGGCCCCATGGTCTATGGCGAGAACGAGGGCGAGGTGTTTCTCGGCCGCTCGATCACCACCCACAAGAACGTGTCGGAGTCGACGATGCAGCAGGTGGATGCCGAAATCCGCCGGATCATCGACGCGCAATACGCGCTGGCACGCAAGCTGATCGAGGACAACCGGGACAAGATCGAGGCGATGGCGAAGGCGTTGCTGGAGTGGGAGACCATCGACGCGGATCAGATCGACGACATCATGAACGGTTTGCCGCCGCGCGCGCCCAAACCGGTTTCGAATGCCGCACCGAAGCCGCCGAAGGATGACGTGCCCGGCGCGCCGGCGACCCAAACGCCCGCTGCCGAGGCCTGATACCGGCAGGGCCCCGGCCCGCCGGTAGCGCCAGTCGCGCTCCGTGAGTTCTGTTCTGCACTGCGGCCGCTTCCGGCTGTCGCTGGACCGCCCCTTGATCATGGGGGTGGTGAATGTGACACCGGACTCTTTCTCGGATGGCGGACGGTTTCTCGATGGTGCGGCCGCCATTGCTCAGGCACGGCGCCTGCTCGCCGAGGGTGCCGATCTCCTGGATATCGGCGGCGAATCGACACGTCCGGGTGCTGCGCCTGTTTCACTGGATGAAGAACGGCGGCGTGTTTTACCGGTTCTCGAGGCACTGGTTGGAGACGGTGCTGCGGTGTCCGTGGACACCCAGAAGCCCGAGTTGATGCGCGAGGCGATCGTCTGCGGCGCGGCAATGATCAATGATGTCAACGGTTTTGAGGCGCCCGGCGCGCTTGAGGCCGTAGCGGGCAGCGAGGCCGGCCTCTGCATCATGCACAAGCAGGGCACACCGCAAACCATGCAATCGCAGCCGGCCTATGAAGATGTCGTCGCAGAGGTTGCTGCCTATCTGGGATCGCGTGCAGCGGCAGCCGTGGCAGCCGGCGTTGTGGGTGGGCGCATTGTGATTGATCCCGGCTTTGGTTTCGGCAAGACACTGGAACACAACCTGGCTTTGCTCCGCGGCTTTGAGGATCTGGTGGCTGCCGGCTGGCCGGTGCTGGCTGGCCTGTCCCGCAAGTCGATGATCGGTGCGCTGACCGGACGGGAGGTCGGCGAGCGGTTGGCGGGCAGTCTTGCGGCGGCGCTGATGGCCGCCGGCCGCGGTGCAAAGATCCTCCGGGTGCACGATGTGGCTGCTACCCGGGATGCGCTCGCGGTTTGGTCGGCTGTGCGCTGAGGGCCGGAAACAAATATCGTCAGTTAACAACGCGGTACAATGCCGGACCGGCACGAAGAGCCGGTCGCGATCCGTGCATGGCAGTGAGTGCCGGTGCAGGATACGCGGAGAATCAGAACAAGCGGCAGCGAACCGGAAAATCCAGAAATCA